>OGNP01001122.1_pt1 | contig 13341 bp, 9 predicted proteins | sample 1573531 | NCBI WGS metagenome assembly OGNP01 (sample SAMEA2581984, study PRJEB24529) | metagenome | biome: Human gut stool | place: China | collected 2011 | reverse complement strand
GCGTTTTCCGTGACGCCTTTGAAGCGGAAAAGCACTGCGACGCCACCGTAAAGCTCGTCCTTATGGATGTGCAGACGCAGCATAAGCATTCCGGTCTTGCCGCCGCAGAGCGCATCAAAAAGGCTTTTCCGCAAATCAAGATCGTTGTGGCTACCTCGCTTGTCGATCCCGAAGTTTTGCAAAGAGCCAAAATGGGTGCTGCCGACAGCCTGTGGTATAAGGACCACGGAACAGAGGAGCTGATGAGCGTGGTAAAGCGCACCCTGGCAGGCGAAAAGGTATTCCCCGATACCGCTCCGGCCATTGAAATGGAGGGTACGATGTCCGATGTCTTCTCGCCCCGACAGTTAGACATCCTACGCCTTTATATAAAGGGCTTTACCTATCAGGAAATTGCCGATAAGCTGGGCATCTCCAAAAACGGCGTTCGCTGGAACCTGGACGATATGGTGGAAAAGAGCGGTTTTGAAAGCAGAGAAGCGCTGGTTGCAACCGCCATTGAAAACAAGCTCATGGTGATCACCTTAAAAGACGAATAAGCAAAACTGAACCCCTTGGCTGTACGGTCAAGGGGTTTTTCGCGCCCAAAAGGCAAAAATTTTTTGAAAAAATCGAGATCTTTCTTCTGTTACTGGCACAAGTGCCAGTGACAAACGCCAAAAAATCAGTATAATAGATAATGTAAGATTAGGATTGTGCTTTTAGAAGGTGGTGATGAATGATGAAAAAAATCGTTCTGGACATTCAAAGCGATATCCATGCGCACACCATGGAGCGAATGCTGATGCAAAAATTGGACGATTGCCAAGTTGTGATTTCCGAGTCGCCGGATGCAACCACCGAGTGGTGCAAAACGCATCGACCGAATGTGCTTTTAATGGAGGTCAAGGCGTATTCACCATGGATGTTCAAAGAACGAATGGCGATCCGTGACAAGGTAAAACGGAACACGGAAAGCTGTCGTGTCATTCTCTTTGTGGATGATGATACAGATGAAGATTTGACCGAAAAGGTACGGCAGGCAAAGCGCGAGGGTCTGATAGACGCTTTTCTCTTCGGTTCGGTATCCGAAAACTATTTTGCTTCGGTCATAGACAGTGTTTAAATCAGGCAACACAAAAAGCATAAAAATCTTCAAAATAATTATGAGGGAGGAATAATAGTATGACAAAAACGAACAAACGAAGGCGCGTCGCCAGCGTCCTGTTGGCGCTTGTGATGCTGCTCTCACTGATGCCGGGTCTGGAGCTTCCCGCCCACGCCTTTTGGGATGACTACGACACTGGCGGAGATTGCCCCAACTGCGACCACTACCACTGGGGTGAGAATTTGTGCGACTGCCAGTTCTGCACCATTGACTGCAACTACGATTGCTGGGTTGAGACCCATTGCAACGACTGCGGTGTGTGCCTGGGCGACACGCCCTACTGGTGCGAGGAGTGCTATAAATGCGCCGACTGCATGGAGGACACGCACTGCTCCACCTGCGGCAAATGCTACATTGGCGAGGATGACCAGCTGTGCGGCGAATGCTATAAGGGTCCCTGCTGCTCCATAACCATCTGCGACACCTGCGGATTCTGCGATGACTGCGCAAACGATGACAGCGACCCGATGCACTGCTCGCTTTGCAACAGCTGCTTCGGTTCGGTGGACGAGTGCGTGGACGACGATGATACCGGCGTCATCCACTGCATCGATTGCCACACATCCTGCGAGCAGTGCGAGGAATGCCTGCTGAACCAGGAGTCCTGCGAGGACTGTGGCCTGTGCCTTGAGTGCTGCCGAGATAACTCCGAGGGCGGCGGCTGCCCGGACGGCGAGACCTGCGTGGAAAGCCCCGAGTGGGACGAGCACATCTGTCAGGGCTGCGACGGCTGGGTCACAGATAAGGAGGACGAGGACGAGTTCTGCGAAACCTGTGAGATGTGCAAGGAGTGCTGCGAGGGCAACTCCGACTGCTCCGAGGGAATGTGCGCAATGGACACGGACTATGCGGATCACTTCTGTGAGGACTGCGGCCTGTGCTTCCACGACAGCGATCCCTGCGAGGACGGCTGCGATCAGCGCTGCAAGGACTGCTGCCGAGATGCCGTGAGCGCTATGGGCTGCGATCATGACGACTGGTGCTTCAGCGACTCTGATTTTGAGGAACATCTGAAGACGGAGCATTCCGGCGCCGGACATACCCACATAGCCTCAGCCACCTGGGCGGCTGACGGAACGCAGCACTGGCACCCCTGCCGCTATTGTGACGATAAAAAGCTGAATGCCGCCAACCATGAATTTGACGCCAAGGGCGTGTGCAAGGTCTGTGGCTACATCAGCGGCAGTTCCATCGTCATCAACCGCCAGCCGAGGGGCGTCAAGTGTAAGACCTCTATCTACAGCAGCGGCGATTATGACGAAGAGCCGGAAAACGACCTGCTGTACAGCGAACATAACTGGGTCACCTTCTCTGTCTCGGCAAAGAGCCTGAAAGGCGACGAGCTGACCTATCAGTGGTATCAGAAGAATAATGCGAATCCCACGGCGGCGCCCTACAAGCTGCCGGAGGGTAGGTTTTACACGGGTGTGACGACCTCCACACTGAAGATGCCGGTTTCCACCCAGGCCTGCCAGGAGGACTACTCCTACTTCTGCGTCATCGGCAGAAAGGGCGACCCTTCGGACACCCTGAAAACGGCGGAGGCAAAGCTGACTGCCACCCATGCCTACAGCCACAAGCAGGCGGGTGTGCGTGTGCCCACGGAAGACAGCGAGAGAACGCCGAAATACAATGTCACTTGGGTCGATAAGCATGGAGTTACCCATGACGGTGTCGTGGGCGGCGACCCGAAGTGCGACGGTCACAAGCTCCCGTGCCTGTTCGAAGCAGGCTATTACGAACCGCATTATATGACCACCGGCTCCAAGGAGCGCATCTTCCCGCATACCTTTGTGCTTGACAGAAGCCTTGACGCGGTAGGCGGCGGCAGAGTCGATGTGCTCAGATGTTCCGTCTGCGACTATATAGTTCCTGTGAAGAGCCATGTCCATGATTACGGCTGGAACTGGGACTGCACCGGCTTCAGCAGTATCTATGAGTATACCTTCAACATCGGCGGCTCGACCAAGACGGTGGAGCAGCTCATCCTTGAATCCGGCTATGCCCACCCAGAAAAGTGCAAGGTTCCCGGCTGCGAGGAGTTCATCATGGTTCCCCATAGCTGGGGCCGCTGGAATGTGGTCAAAAACCCCGATACCGAGGGTGACGAAGGCGGCATGGAGGCTGAATGCAGCGTCTGCGAATACAAAGAGACGGAAGGAATTGACGGCGATTGGACAAAGGACACCGCTCTTGTGACGGTGAAAAATGGCCGAGCAACCCGTATGATCGTCAAGCCAGGCGACAAGATCAGGCTTTATCCCGAGGAGAGAACCGGTCAGAAAGCCATCGGCTGGAAGGTGGAGTATCGCCGCGAATACAATGAGTATGACATCATACTTGTTACCAGAAATTGGAATACCAATGAGGCGAAGACCCTGTTCAAGCTGGTGACCAACGGCTCCGCCCTCGAGTGGGGCTGCACAATCCCAGAGTTCAGCGCCATGGGTGCCCCCGGCGGCGGCAGTTTCTTCTTTGAGCCTGTCTATGCAGGCTGTGACCACAGCGGCGGCACCACGGTGCTCAATGCGAAGGAGCAGGTCTGCGACCGTAAGGGCTATACCGGCGACACCGCCTGTGCAGACTGCGGCCATGTCATCAGTGCCGGTTCGGATATCTACCCACCTGCAAACGCCGGTCATAGCGGTTCACTGCAGCCGCTGTACTACTACGGCACGGCCAACTCGGCAACCACAGACGCGAGCCATGGTGGAAAACGCTATAACGCCAAATCGGGCGACTGCCGACACCGCGCCTATGAGGGCGACTGCCGACACCGCGCCTATGAGGGCGACTACCGCTGCACGGCTTGCGGCGGCACCGTAAAGGGCGAGATCGGCGACTTCAGACATAGCGGTCCCCTTGAACTGCGGGATGTAAGAACGGCGACCTGTACAGAGAGGGGCTATTCCGGCAACCAGTACTGCACATCGTGCGACAGGATCGCGCAGAAGGGCGTCTCAACCCCGTCCCTCCACGAAATTGCCGATAACTACAAGCTGATCAATGAGGTTAAGCCAGGATGCACCACCTCAGGCTATAGCGGCGACCAGCAGTGCACAGCCGGCTGCGGACAGATTATCCGCTACGGTCATGTCGTTAATAAGCTCAGCCACGACTGGGACGGCGGCAAACCCGCAAAACAGGGCAAGAGCGAAGGAATTCTCTACACCTGCCAGCGTGCCGACTGCGGCGAGACAAGGTTCGTCAGAAGCTCCGCCGCGACCAAGTTCACGGTCACGGTCATCAAGGGCACGGCCTCCATTGCCGCTGGCACCCCCATCACCGACAAGATCGAGCAGAACACCGTTGTGACCGTTACGGCGGACGCACCGGAGGCAGGCAAGGTCTTTGACAAGTGGGTCGTGCTGGAGGGCAATGTCACTCTGGCAGACGTCACCAAGGCGACTACCACCTTCACCATGCCCGGCAATGATGTGAAGCTCGAGGCCACCTATAAGGATGCGCCTCCAAGCCATACCCACAGCTACGGCACAGAGTGGAAGTATGACGGCACCAACCACTGGCATGAGTGCGAGTGCGGCGACAAGGCCGACACGGCAGCACACAGCTTCCAGTGGGTGATCGACAATGCCGCTACCAAGGAGGCCACCGGCATCAAGCACGAGAAATGCACCGTTTGCGGCGCCAAGCGCAGCGAGAATACGGTCATCGACAAGCTCCCCGACGGCGGCAACACCGACAATACAGGCAGCAGTGATAATAACACCAATAAGCCAGGAAATGACGACTCCACCAAGTGTCCTCAGACCGGTGACAGCAGCAACCACATCGGTTGGCTGGCTGCTCTGTACGTTAGCGGCGGCGTTCTGACTCTGCTGGGCGTAAGCGGCAAAAAGAGAAAGAAATCCGAAGTTAAATAAGCCGACGCTTCCGAAATCGAAATAGCCTAAACACAATAGGCGGTGACGGATCATTCCGCCACCGCCTATTTTCCTGAAAGCGAGCTTGCCAGCAAGTCCCTTTCCGAAAGGCGGCAAGCGACACCCACATTCTGACCATGTATCCCCAGCCGAACGGGGACGGCAATCTCCGACACTCTTTCTTTATGCCTTCGACAAAAATCAGAGCAAAGCTCAAAAATCTTTTAGGAAATTAAAAAACTTGGTTTTAGCCCCCTCAACTTTTCGGCATGGAAAGTGAGGGGGCTTTCTCTATAGCCTCCGCCCGTTCTTTGAAAACCGAATAGTACAGCGCATCCTTTTGTAGGGCGTAATTTTTTTGCCTAAAAGCAAATTTACTCACTGTCAAAAGCTTGAACTCACTACAAATAAAAAATGGTAACACCAGCAGGAAGTTATTTTCCTGCTAATGTTACCTCATTTACAAGTATCACAAGATTTAAAGGGGAAATGATAAAGACTTTGTAATGCTTATCGTAATTCTTGTAGCTTTACGCTTAATTCTTGTAAATGTTTTTTGGCTCTTTAGCTTGATAGCCACCATACATTGATGCACATCCGCAGGCAGCTATACCCATTCTCTTAGTTGCTCTGGCAATAAGGCTGGCAAGCAATTTCTTAAATGATCTCATTCTTATCACACCTCTTTTCTTTGATCTTCGCTGCTATTATTAAAACTGCAATTAATAGATTTGTTAACAGGATCATAGATCCAACCATCTGATATCTATTGATAATCGCCCCGCCAAACAGATCAAGCAACAGAAAAACTATCATTCCCATCGCTTTGAACTTTGGCTTTTTTTCTTTTTCTATAGGCTTATTTTTGTTCTCCACAGGGCAGAATACAAAAGCTATTATCTCTTCAAACACAACCAAGGCAACTATCACCCATATATTTATATATCCGCATACCTTGTCATTAAGAAAAGCTGTAGCAATAAATGTCGAACACATCAACAGATTGCATCTGAAATATGTATCTGCATGATACCCTCCGGTAATAACCCTGACAGCAATAAACACTGCCAAATATATTACGCTTTCCAGCAAATGCCCTGTTAATGCTCCCATAAGCAATACAAGCACAATGTTTAACATTGATGAGATAGTTATTTCTATGCCATACCGATAAAAATCCTGTATCTCATCCGCTTTGCCGATAGCTTCCTGCTCGGTCAAAAAATTAAGTATACCCGATACAACAAGATCCATAAACTACCGCCTCGCTTTTGTCTTACCCTAATTTGAATTTTACTAGAATAACAGCAATATGTCAAGCTTTTTGGAATGAGTTGCAGGTTTTTGTCACGAAATGCAGCAACGGCCCCGAACAATCAGTTCAGGACCGTTGTATCTGCCATCAATGTTACCTGACAGCAAAACATTCCCTCCGACTCATAGAAATCGCATCTGCCATTATATTTTCTTGCTATCTCTCTGATTATTGAGGTCCCCAGACCATGCTGTTTTTTATCAGCCTTTGTGGTCGTAAGCCTTGGATTACTATCCATAACAGAATGATCTATTGAATTTTTTATCAAAAACGTATATGTATCCGTTTCTCGGTCGATCTTCAGATACAGAAATTTATTTGCGTCGTCGGCTATTTCCTTGCATGCCGTTATAGCATTCTCCAATGTGTTGCTCAACAGGTCGCAAAGGTCAGTTCCCTTTATTCCCTCAAAATCTGAAACTGTTATACATGATATTTTTATCCCCAAGGAAGAAGCCATCGTAAGCTTTGCGTTAACGATAGCATTTACAATATTATTCTTCGTTTTAACATAGGACTCCGACTTCTCGATAAGGTCAAAGCTTTCTGAGATAAATTTTCTCGTTTCATCTATTTTTTGGACTTTCAACAGTTCATTGACCGTTTCATATTTGTCTTTTATATCATGCCTTAGTTTTCTCATGGCATCATATTGCGACTCGGCGTTTCCGATAAACTGCTCAAGATACTGCTCTCTTAGTTTGACTATCTCCATTTCCTTGAGCTTCCGATTCTTTTTTATCAAAGAATTTATTATCCAGAATATAAGTATATTAAGAACAAAGACAAGCATATATGACAGATTTATATACAGCCTATGGCCATCGTCTGCCGAAAGGGACAATTCATGTATTACCATAACGAGAGAAAACGAAATAATAAGCACTGCAATTATCGTAACCCAATCTGAAGCCGTATAATCATCTGTGTGTTTAAAGGCCATCAGTATTAATCTAAATACAATGAATATAGAGATCTGGATCATTATAAGCGTCACAAATCTAAGCAAGCTTTGTTCGACCACAAGCTTCCTGAGGGATATTTTAAAAAATGACGATACAACATTTAGTTCCAATGACGTTATCAACAAGATCGCAACCTGCGAGAGGGATATGGAAAGAAATTTCTTTACAGCATTGCCACTAAAAAAGCAAAACGCAAAAACAAGCAGACTTGCCCAGTACAAAGCACTTCCAAAGCCCTCAAATACAGTGAAATAATTAAAAACAGTGACCAGACAGCCTTCACAAACGGCAAATATAACAGCCCATATCTTAGCCCTTTCATGAGATCTTGGCGTAAGAAATCTATATATAAACCATGTTTCCAGACCGCCCTGATAAAAGTTTATCAAGATCTCAAATATCGTCCACAATGTAATAGTCATCACTTTCTCCTCAGATATTCAGTCAAAGCGTCGTCAACTGCATTCTTATATCCTCGGCTCATGGGAAGCTCTGAACCGCTTTTGAAGATCACTGTTTCATTTGAACGGCTTATGTTAAAAACATATTTCAGATTGACGATATATTTTTTATGCACCCGTATAAAATCAAATTTACGATAAGCTTCTTCTATCTCTCCAATGCTATCTCTGACTGCAATAGTATCCTTATTATTTGCAAAATGATATATGATGCTGTGGCTATTGCTCTCTATATAAGTTACATCCCGAAGCTTTACAGAGATCCTTCCCTGCTCCCTATTCTCCAAAACCACTGTCTTTTCCTGCTTCAATGCGTCCGTCAGCTGTCCTGCTACCATATGGAGCCTATCCTTCATAACATCAGCGTCAGGATCTTTGCATATAAAATTCAGCGGTCTGAAATTAAAGCTGTCATAAACCAGCTCCTGATGACTTGTCACAAAGATCACGAAGCAATTACCATTCTGACCTAGCTGCCGTGCGACTTCAAAACCTGTCATTTCAGGCATATCAAGGTCAAGAAATATAGCCGAAAAAGGCTTTTTACCATGGCAGTAAAAAAAGCTCTCAGCTTTGGTAAACGTTTCTATTTCAGCTTTGACCGACCTTGATTCAAGTTCATTTGCCAGCATAGATTTAAAAAACTGAAGAAAAACAGCATTATCATCACAAACTGCGATCCGCATTTTTTCACGTCCTTTTATAACATAGTCTGTGTACGATCTTATATTACCATAATTATACCGTAAGGTCAAGCCATAAGGCGTTTCACAGCTCCCTGCGTCAAGACCTCACTTGGCTGCAAACAAAAAAAGGGCTGTTGTCACAGCCCTTGAGAGTGTTGAAATAGGCTCAAACAAACGGATCGCCGTATTTCTGCAAAGCAGAAATTGCACCGTTCCCCTACAAACGACGTAAATGTGCTGTTTGTAGGGGCGAATAGTGTTCGCACGTTGATCTGACACTTTTCCAACTTATTTCGTTTTTGATCCCTACACCTTAGGCTTTTTCATAGTAAGCGAAATACGCTTTTTCTTCAGGTCAACGTTAAGTACCCAAACCTTAACTACCTCCCCGACCTTTACGACCTCAAGAGGGTGCTTTATATATCTGTCGCACATCTGAGAAATATGTACAAGTCCGTCCTCGTGAACACCGATATCAACGAACGCTCCGAAGTCTATAACGTTTCTCACTGTACCCATAAGCTCCATGCCCGGCTTCAAGTCTTTAAGCTCCATAATGTCGCCGCTTCTCATAAGCGGTGGAGGCAGCTCGTCACGAGGGTCACGACCCGGCTTTTCAAGCTCCCCTACTATGTCCTTTAACGTCGGAGCACCAATGCCGATATCTGTGGCAAGCTTCTTCATGCCCATTGCATTGACTTTCTCAGCTATCTGCTTTACGTCACCCATGTCTGCAAGGCTCAGCCCGCACCTGTCAATAAGCGCCTGCGCGGCCTTGTATGACTCAGGGTGAACAGCCGTGTTATCCAGCGGATTTTTTCCTCCACGAACTCTCAAAAAGCCTGCGCACTGCTCAAAAGCCTTTGCGCCAAGCTTCGGAACTTTCATAAGCTGCTTTCTTTCGGTGAAAGCTCCGTTTTCCTCACGGTAGGAAACAATATTCTTTGCAACTGTCATATTTATGCCCGATATGTATGACAACAATGAGTATGAAGCCGTATTAAGGTCAACGCCTACTGAGTTTACGCAGTCCTCAACAACGCCCTTTAAAGCCTCGTCCATTCTCGCCTTTGGCATATCATGCTGATACTGTCCAACACCTATTGCCTTTGGGTCTATCTTTACAAGCTCTGCAAGAGGGTCCTGCAAACGGCGTGCTATTGATACTGCCGAACGAAGTGAAACGTCATACTCAGGAAACTCCTCAGCCGCAAGCTTGGAAGCGGAGTAAACGGAAGCGCCTGCCTCAGACACCACCATGTAAGAAACTTTCTGCGGAATTTCTTTGATAAGCTCCGCTGTGAACTGCTCCGTTTCTCTTGAAGCTGTGCCATTGCCTATGGAGATAGTCGTAACGCCATATTTCTTTATAAAGCCCGTCAGAATACGCTTAGCACGCTCTGTATCCTTCTTTGGCGGAGTAATGTAGATTATCGCAGTGTCAAGCACCTTGCCCGTAGCGTCCACTACAGCGGTCTTACAGCCGTGAGCATATCCTGGGTCAAGACCGAGGGTAACAGTGTCTTTAACAGGCGGCTGCATAAGAAGCTGTCTGAGATTTGAGGAGAACACCTTTATTGCCCCCTCCTGAGCGTTTGCCGAAAGCTCCGCCCTTATCTCACGCTCTATGGACGGATAAATAAGTCTTTTATAGCCGTCCTCACAAGCAGCCGTAACAAGCTGTCCGCACTCTGACTTGTTTTTTACATATTTTGAAACGCAAGCTCTCTCACCTGCGCCCTCTGGGACATTCACTGATACTTTCAGAACGCCCTCTTTTTCGCCTCTATCCAAAGCCAAAACTCTGTGACCTGCTATCTTTCCCACAGCCTCAGTGTAGTCGTAATAGTTCTCGTACACTGACTCGGTATTCTCGTCAGACGCTTTTGAGCTTATCACGCCTATCTGCGAAAACAGCGTTCTTATGTATTTTCTCAGGTCAGCGTCGTCAGAGATATCCTCTGCGATTATGTCCATTGCACCCTGCAAAGCCTCATCAGCCGACTTCACGCCCTTTTCCTCGTTGATAAATTTTGTCCCCTCGACCTGCGGGTCGCATTTCTTATCCTGGGTCAAGATAAGTTCAGCCAGTGGTTCAAGCCCCTTTTCTCTTGCCACCGAAGCCCTTGTTTTACGCTTTGGCTTGAAAGGTCTGTAGATATCCTCCACCTCCACAAGGGTCTTTGCATTTTCGATAGCAGACATTATCTCGTCTGTCATTTTCTCCTGCTCAGTGATAGAAGAGATTATCTCGCCTTTACGTTTTTCGAGATTTCTAAGATATGTGAGCCTGTCAGCGATCTCTCTAAGCACCTGATCGTCCAACGAGCCTGTAAGCTCTTTTCTGTATCGTGCAATAAACGGTATAGTTTTATCGTCATCAAGAAGTGCAACAGTGTTGTCTATCTGCTCCTGTCTGAGCTTAAATTCTTCCGCAAGGGTCTTGTTAATATCCATGTTTTTACCAATCCTTTTTATTACTTTTTGCGTATTATCACATATAATATTATAGCACATTTTCGATAAAAACGCAACGAAAATGCGGTCGAAAACTGTAACAAAGATATTATATAATACATATAGGATCAATCAGAAAATTAATAAAAGCAGGCAAAAATGCACTTGAAAAAATGGCATAGATATGATATCATAGAAGAATAAAACAGTATTCAGGAGTGTTTATATGCTAAATCAGTTTTCAAGAACCGAGCTTTTATTCGGCAAAGAAGCAATGGAAAAGCTCAGCAACAGCAGGGTTGCGGTTTTCGGCATAGGCGGTGTAGGCGGATATGCAGTTGAAGCCCTTGCACGAAGCGGTGTAGGCGAGCTTGACCTTATAGATGATGACAAAGTGTGTCTGACCAACATCAATCGTCAGATAATTGCCACAAGAAAAACAGTAGGAAAATACAAGGTAGACGTGGCGGAGGAGCGTGTTCACGACATCTGCCCTGACATAAAGGTAAACACATACAAGTGTTTTTATATGCCTGACACAGCGGATCAGTTTGATTTTACTCAGTATGATTACATTATCGACGCCATTGACACTGTTACAGGCAAGCTGGAGATAATAAAGCGAGCAGACGTTGCAGGAGTACCTGTTATATCCTCAATGGGTGCAGGCAACAAGCTTGACCCTACAGCATTCCGTGTGGCGGACATTTATCAGACAAAGGTCTGCCCTCTTGCGAAAGTCATGCGACGAGAGCTTAAAAAGGCAGGCATAAAGTCGCTTAAAGTTGTTTACTCAGAGGAACAGCCTATCAGACCGATAGAAGATATGGCTATTTCATGCCGTCAGGACTGCATTTGTCCTCCTGGCACGGCAAGAAAATGCACAGTGCGCCGTGATATTCCAGGCTCAACAGCATTTGTTCCGTCAGTAGTGGGACTTATCGTGGCAGGAGAAGTTATAAAAGATCTTGCAAAGAAATAATACAAACAAAGGACGAACCATTGATCAGCTGTGGTATAATGGTTTTAAAAATCAGTCGGGAAAACTGCCCGACAAATCGTAATTTAGTGGAGGAGTACAAAAAAATGGATAAAAGTGAAATTATTAAAAAGGTTGCACCATGTTCTTTAATGTGCCACACTTGTTCGGCATATAATGATGGGATAATTTGTGCGTCGGCTAAAACATTATTAAAATATTTAGAGGGCATAAAAGAATTTTATGAGGTACATATGCCCGACGCCGTAGAAAGCTATAACAACTTTGAGGGAGTACTTAGCATATATGCGGGTGCTTCTTGTTCAGGTTGCCGCAGCACAGAACATAATGGATGCAGCATCGAAGGGTGTTTTTTGCTTGAGTGCACAAAGAACCATGGCGTTGATTTTTGTGGAGAGTGCAATGAGTTTCCGTGCAAAAAAACGCAGGGAATTTTTGAAGAAATAGTATACAGGCAGTGGCTGGAGGGTAATCAACAAATTAGAGAATATGGTATAGAGGCATTTTGGAAAAATAATTCCGAAAATCCGCATTATAGACCATATAAAAAATGATTTAAATTCCAATTTGTCGAGCAGATCACTTATCGCAGCACTATTATTTGAATTTTTCAGAAAGGAAAAACTGTTATGCAAGAATGGCTCATGACTATAACGCTTGGAATAATCGGAGTATTTTTGATAGCTACTACATATGCCGCATTATATCAAAGCAAAAAAAGCCAAAAACACATATCTGGATTTCCATTTTTCGGTGGGTTTATTCTTGCTGTTGCATTTCTCTTCTCTCCTATTAAATGGTTAGCTTTCCTGGGCTTCATTGATTATGGTTTGTGGCTCCTGCCATATGTATTGATTATGGATTATTATAACAACAAAAAATTCAAAAAGATATATATGCAGCAGAATTTTGAACAATGCATCAGTGATGAATCAAAAGAATTACGTATCAGAATTTCTGAAAGAAATGAAGAATGGGTACAGCCGTATATTACGAATTTAGTTTATGAACTCAAAGTGCCTAAGCTGTTATATGCTGTTTGTACAGACCAAAATGGAAAGAAATTTTTACTTATTGATAAATGCAAAAGAAAAGGCAACATTGAAATAGTTCCTTTTGATAATAATACTATTCTGCTTACAGACCTCAACTCAAAAAATGTTGATTATTCAGTAGAAATTGAAATCAAAGACAATCCATAAATAGTTTCCCATTTATCGAACAGCTCCCTCATCACAGCACTCATAACGGGTGCTGTGTTTTTTTTAGACAAACAGTGCTTCCGCACACTTACATTAACGTAAGCATACGAAAGCACTGTTTCCATACATTACATTTACAAACTGCAATACTAAATCATATATACAAAAAAGAGCCATAGCAAAAGCTACAGCTCTCTGGCTCCCCCTGTTGGACTCGAACCAAC
>OGNP01001112.1_pt1 | contig 13477 bp, 12 predicted proteins | sample 1573531 | NCBI WGS metagenome assembly OGNP01 (sample SAMEA2581984, study PRJEB24529) | metagenome | biome: Human gut stool | place: China | collected 2011 | reverse complement strand
GCACCATCGCACAGCTCATGGCACCGGCCGCCGGGAAAGTCATCGGTGTGGAGATCGTGGAGGAAGCCGTGGAGGCAGCGAAGAAAAATGCTGCAGCCAATGGATTGGATAACTGCGAATTCATCGCCGGAGATGTGCTGAAGGTACTGGACGAAGTGGAAGAAAAGCCGGACATGATCATCTTAGATCCCCCCAGAGATGGCATCCACCCCAAAGCACTGCCGAAAATTATAAAATACGCGGTGGATCATATCGTCTACATCTCTTGCAAACCCACCAGCCTTGTGCGGGATCTGGAAGTGTTTCTGGAGAACGGTTACCGCGTGGACAAGGCCGTGGCCGTGGACCAGTTCCCCTGGACCGCAAATGTGGAAGTAGTAATTCTGATGCGGAATTGTGGAAAACAAGCATAAATAATATGGTAAACCACAATATATAGTGGTTTGAGGGCAAAAAATGGAGAGAGAAAAACCAGTTTTTGCCCTATTTTTTTATTCGTTTTTCATAGATACATTAGAGAAAAATGGTAGAAAATAGATGCTATGTTGAACCGATTATCACCGAAGAGCAGTGGCGGAAAACGCAACAGATGTTATAATATCAAATAGAAGCGGTACTTATTTTAGAAATGAAATAAGCACCGCTATTTTTATGCAGTAAATTTAGAAAAAACGGGAGGATAAATGAAACGAAGAAAAGGGCATCAGGTAGAATACCAGGGAAAGAGATATGATTCGCTCAGTGAACTAAGTAAAGACTTAGAATTACCGTATTCTTCAATTGTGCATAATTATTATCGAACGAAAAATGTAGATAAGGCCGTGAAAATAGCACAGAAGGCAAAGGAAGCAGAAATTTATGTTGTATGGGGAAAGAAATATTGTAGCGTTTCAAAGATGGCAAACGAGTATGGAATTAGTCCAGCAACTATTTCAAAAAAATTGAAACAGGGAAAAACAGTTGAGGAAGCTCTCGCAGAAATACTCAAAAAAGAAATGATTTTTTTTCAAGGAAAAGAATTTCTCGGATTGACGGAGCTTAGCTGTTATTATGGCCAGGATGTGTCATTGATATGGGAGAGGTTATCAAATGAAATGAATTTGGAAGAAGCATTGTTCAGCCCGATCAGGAGAAGGAATAAGCCTCAATGCAAAATAAAGTATCACGGAATAACATATGAAAGTAAAAGAGATTTCTCGGGGAAAATGAAAATTAGTGTTGGATATGGTACAAATGTGAACTGGAAGTGCAAAGGTTACTTATACAAAAAACAGGAGAAATGCAGAGACAGAACTATCACAGATGATCAGATAAAACAGGTGTGCGTGGACGCAATTAATGCAGCCATTCAAAATCAGGGACTTTTATATAAGAAAGACCCGGAGGATGTAATCAGTCCTAAATACCGAAGATGGATCGGAAAATAGCAGAGATGAAAGGAAAAGCGGTCTCGGAAAAAGAATTCATACAGGCATTGTACCAAAGGGCTGAGGAACGCTACCGGACATTAACAGTAAAAGATGCTTTGTATAAAACGGAAGAAATCAGGGATATTCTTGCAGGACGGGAAAAGATAGTGGAATTCGACAGGGAATTATACAAAAAGCTGATTCGGAAGATTTATTTATGTAAGAGTCACATGGTCGAGGAACGGCCAAAAGAAATTGTATGGAGATGCTCAAACAGACTGACAAACGGCGTGAAGAAATGCCCAAACTCTGAGACTATCAAGGAAGAAGCATTAAATCGAGCGGTAATGGAGGCAATCCATAGGATAACCTGTGATGACAGAGAGTTCATAGAGACATTCCGGCAGAATGTCATAAGTGTGATAAATACGAAGGAAGCACTGCAGGAGGAAAATGACTATGATACGCTTCTGAAAAATAAGCAGGAAGAAATGCTTGCCCTGATCATGGAAAATGCAAAGGCGGGAGAATATACACAGGAATTTGATGCTAGGTACCATGCAATTGCAGAGGAGATTCAGTCGATTAAGGAAAATCAAACAGAAGCCAGAAAAAGGGAGGAGACATTAAGGGAATGCAATCAAAGAATGTATGAAATTGATGACTTTTTAAGAACGACTACCTGCCGGATACCGGAATTCGATAATGATCTCGTAAGGAGACTGATTTCTACGGTAAAAATAATCTCTAAGGAGAAACTGATGATACAGTTTAAATCAGGTATCGTAGTAGAACAGGAGATCCGATACGACTGAGATTACGGCGGGAATGGCAGCAAGTGAATAAGAAACGTTATTCCTGCCGGTTGCGGTAAGAATAAAATGCCCGATGCGGATCGGGCGTTTTATTGTTGCTGCAAATGCACACAGGAAGGAGAAAAGAACAAATGGATTGGAAAAAACGGAGGATATTATTGTTAGAAAGATGAAAAGAGCATTATCAGTGATTTTGGAATATGCGAATACTCTCGTCTTAACAGATTTGAAAGAAAATCAGGATAAGTTAAAGCGATGGAAGCAGTTCACTACCGGAATGGCACAATATTATTGTGTGGAAGGGCATGAGCCAGACTGCGACGATATCATCAAAGAAAAGTATACCATTCCCTTTGAGAGAATGCTGGAAGGGAACCTGGATGCGTTGGCTGGTATAGAAGTTGAGGAAATTTCCGGTGAACGTATAAAGGAAGCAATAGGTGAAATTGAAAGATACCGGAAGGATATGATTACAGAACACTGCACAGGTTATGAGGCGGATATTGAGGCGTGTACAAGCCTTATTGAGGAACTGTCAGAGTGGTATGGACAGGTAGAAGGGCAAAGGAAGAATACAGGCGAAATAGAGGCGCTGGAGGGCGATAAAATAGAGGAAGGAAGCACCGGAGAGGATGAAGAGCAAGGGCAGAAAATGCTGGGAATGTGAACATTAAAAAGGCATCAGCAGTCAAAATAGGGTCTTGGGGAATGGGCTGATATTATGGTATAATTTCAAATAGAAGAATAAATATAGAATAGGACAAGGTATAACTTATGACTATTGAATTTATGTTTAATAATATAAAGACCATAGAACTAATATATTTGACAGAAGAAATTTATGATGAAGATTTTGGCGATAACATTAAGGAGGAAAAATACTTAGGAACCAGTTATTGTGAAAATATTATGAATGAAGTACAGGCACATTTCCCTGAGATAAAGAATTGCATATATCAAGGACAGACGGGGCGGATAGCTCACGAAGAATACGGAATTGAAGTGGAGAATGTGAGTTATTCGGTGTCATTTACGATTGATACTTTTGAAAATAAAACACAAACACAATTAGGTGTCTGCATATTTTCTATAGAAGATTGTAATGAATATGATATATTTTTAGAAAAACTAAAGGTATATCTGAAAGAACTATTATTAAAGGATTGGGAAATATGTACTTGGATAATGGATGAGCAATCAGAATATTTAGGAATGCAATTATACCCATTGATTTTTAAAGCTGAAAACAAAATGAGAGCCTTTATTAATAAGGTTATGACTCATAATTTCGGAATTAAATGGATGGAATTAAGAGGTTTAGAAGACATAGCAAAAGGATATCAGAGAAGCAATGTTGATTTTAAAAGAGATGTTCCAGAATTCAATAATATTAATAGCTATCTTATTTGCTCAACAGCAGAATCTTTAGCAAAACTAATGTTAAAATCGAAGGTGTTTGAAGTTCCAATTAGTTTGTCTGAAGTAGAAAGCAATAAATTACATAAAATGTTAGCAGAAAATAAAACAGGTGCTATTGTTGATTTGCTATTGCAAAGTCGGAAAGTTAGTGTTGATATCTGGAAAAATATTTTTCAAAAATATTTTGATGAAAAAGTAAAAAAAGAGATTACGAATTTTATTAAGAATAGAAATCATGTGGAGCATAATAAATTATTGACAAAGGCTTCATATGATAAGATGAAAATTAATATTATGGAGATTCAAACTTTGTTTGATAAAGCTGATAGTATATTTAGAGATGAGGAACCATCCGATGAATTATATGAAACATGGAGTACTGAGCAAGAAGAGATACTAAATGAGAAGGCGTGTATATATGAGAGAATAAAGAATGAAACTGGGATAGATGTTTTACTTCAAGAACAAATATTTTCTTTGTTTGAGGAAAATATACAAAACTTATATATGGAAATAGAAGATTCAGAATATTTTAATTATTCGGTTACGATTAGTTCTATAAATCAAATAAAAAATGATCCAAAAGAACAAAGTATTTTTTCTGTTAATAGTAATGTAGATCAAAGATTTTCATTTAAAGTATGTGTCCAGATTGACATTACAGAAGGTATGGGTGAAGACAGCTATTTGAATATATGGTTAGAAAAAGGTGACAAAACAATTCTCCTTGAGACAACTATACAATATCATAATGGAGAAGCGCATGAAGACTTGATGGAGCACTATTATGTTCCAGAGAGTATATCGGTTTTTGATGATGAAAAACTGAAAGATTTTATTAGGAAATTGAAAGATTATATAAAGGACGATATGAATCCTATAAAATCAGAAGTAGACTTACGTTCTTATAATGCAATTAAAGATGGCGAAGGGTTACCGGTAGCAAATATCCCGTATTGGAACTGTAACCAAAATTACATTTCTTTAGATGAAAATTTGTATCCCTATGGTAAATGCATAAATTGTGGCGAGGAAAATGAAATTTTGGTATGTGAAAGATGTGGCAACGTTTATCCCGCGGATGAAGGCGGAGAGTTTGGTGGGATAAATCTTTGCGATTATTGTCTGGAAAGAATAGAAGAGGAATAAACAGAAATTACATATAGTACAGAGGGTAAACATATGGCTGATAATTTGCAAAATTTCAAAGATTCAATGAATGCATGGGGATGGATGGTAAACGCAAGAAATAATTTTAATAAATTTATAGAAGCAATAGAAACAGAACAGGGATTAAGTGAACAAATTCAAAGAGTTCAAATTATCATTGATGACATCGTTCTTGATAAAGAGGCAACACAGTTTAAAAAATGCTTGGATGTTGGAACAGAATACTATCGTGCAAGAATTATTAATCCTGAAGATGACAATAAAACAGAAAAAGGAATTGGAAAAACTTATGATAATAAGTTCAAGGGATACAATGCTGTAAATTCGAGAGAACCGATATTAGGGATAGGAAGCGAAGGAAGAAATAATATTACGGGGGCCTCATACTTATATGTTGCATCTAATCCGGAGACGGCTTGTATGGAAATCAAATCACAATTTGGTGATTTGATTTCTCTTTCAAAGTTCAAGGTGTTAAAACCACTGTATATTATTGACTTTGAGTCTGAAAAGACTTTTCAGCGAAGTGATACCGAGTTTTATGGAATGAGCATGGGAGTATTCTTTTCAGAATTGATGCTGCGATTCACACAGCCGGTACGGGGTGAAAATGCGTATCGGGCAACACAAATAATAGCAGACCATTTAAGAAAAACTGGCATAGATGGAATTAAATATAAAAGTTTTTATGTCCCAGGAGGTGCCAATTATACAATTTTTAATTGTCATCCTTCAGCGATAGAATTTTGTGAAAGCAGGGTTCTGTTGCATAAACAAGCGAATCACTCCTTTTGGGATTTTAATAATGAAACAGAAATTATGTCCAATAAAGATGGAAAATTGATGGTTTATGATAAAGCGATAGCTGACGAACATAAAAAGCATTTATTGAAACGGTTCAATAGAATAAAAGAATAAATTTACTAGAAAAATGCATCCATATTACTTTAGTATCAGAAATTGATACCGTAGTTTTGATGTACAATCGTAGTAAAATACAGAAATAGAAAACCGCAAGACATTGTGGTTAAAGGGCAGAAATAACGGACTTGGATTTGTTTACAGTATTCGTTAAACTTGATATAATAAAAGTAATAATTTATTTCAAAAGAGACAGAGGACATCTAAAATATAGACATGGAATAGTTTTATAGAAAAGATTACACGATTGCTTGTGTGATTTTGACATATCTGAGAATGTAGTAGGTATACTAAAGATAAGAAATGATTTGGTAAATTTATGGCTTGGGGATGGTGAATTGGCAAAATTTAGTAATCTTTTTCCGTCACAGTTTCATGATCATGCCTATAGGATACTATTGGAAAGAGAAGATTTGTTCAGAGATAGTGTTAATTCCATTGTCCAATATATTTATGAATAGAATAATGCTATTTATAAAAATGTGGTATAATAAAAGGGGAGTATATGGATATTGAAATAATAATTGATACGTTGACAAACTGTCTTATTTGTACAGAGACAGGAGAAGAATACGATACGGAATATCGCCTTGTTACAAGAAAAATTACAAAGCGGGATGCATTAGATTTAAATGCTAGAGGATGGAAATTTGACTGGAGTATTCCACAACAGAATGGCTATGAAGTATATGAATTGCTTTTGGAAAAGGATAATCAAGTGCAGGGAATGATTGCACTGAAACATATTCGAGACCAATACTATACACATATAGACATTGTTGAGGCAGCACCTTTTAATGTGGGACATTTTGGAAAATACAAAGGAGTAGGAGCACATTTGTTTGCAATCGCCTGCAAACTAAGCTGGGATGCAGGGAATGAAGGATATGTTCAATTTACAGCAAAAACAGATTTGATAGAACATTATAAAAAAATGCTGAATGCAAAGTGTATTGATTGGCATACTTTATATATAGACACATATGGGGCAATTGAATTGATAAATAAATATTTTAAGGAGGATAAATGATATGATCGTGGCTGAAAGAAAACAAAAAGCAAATTTAGATATGTTTGAACAGTTTGAAGAAAATATAACAGATGGAAGATTAACGGTACCTTCTGATGGAAGGACTTATCGTTTGCGAGAAGCAATATTACTATCTAAGCGATTGGGAAGACCTTTGTCGCAGGATGAAATGAAAAAATTCGAAGTATGAAGTGATATCCCAGATACCTCCTGCGTTTGAAAAACGAGGAGGTATCGTTTTAGAATTAGAGTTAACTTGACAAAGTATATCTACAAAATTTAGAATAAATATATTATAAATAAAAAGTGTTTGGTATCTGCATAGGATACCATTTGTGATCCGCAAATATATGGTAAAAAAATTGCCATTAGTTTAGGAGGTAAGGGGTGGAAATATCATTTATTCATTTGTCAGATATTCATTTTCGAAAAACAAGTGGTAGTAGTGTAGATATAGATGCCGATTTAAGAAATGCAATTCTGACGGATATAAAAATAAATGCAAAATCAATACTAAAAAATGTAAAAGGCATTTTAGTTGGTGGGGATATTGCATTTGCAGGACAAAAGAAAGAATATGACTTTGCAAGAGAATTTCTTAAAGAAATGACAGAGCAGTTAGGGATAGATGAAAAAAATGTTTACTGTGTTCCGGGGAACCACGACGTCAATCAGACATTAATAAAAAAATCGGATTCAATTCTTAATGCCCAATCGAAAATTGAAGAAGCTAACACGATAGATGAAGCTGATTATACATTTGGAAAATATATTACAGATGAGGCATGCCCGGATTTGTTGTACAAGCCGATTAGTGAATATAATGACTTCGCTGTGTCGTATGGTTGTAATATAGACCAAAATCGGATTGTTTGGACAGAGGAATTCTCGTTGGACAATAATATGAAATTAAAATTGCTGGGGATGAATTCCTGTATCATTTCCAGCCATAGGGATCATGATGGAAGGGATGAGCAGGATGCACGTAAAATGGTCATTGGGCAAAATCAGATTCCTTCATATGAAGAAAATGTAGTATGGGTATTGATCTGTCACCACCCTACCATATTTTGGAAATTCAGAGAGCAAATCTTACCCAAATTAGATAAACGCGTAGATATTCAATTATATGGACACATGCATCAGCAGGCAATAGATGCTTCGCCAGAAAGACTGATAATAAATGCAGGAGCTACGCAGCCAGTGAGAGGAAAAGATTGGTTGCCAGGATATAATTGGATAACTTTTGACTGTGAATGCGTTAATGGTGAGCGGATTATGAAAGTAAAGGCATACCCAAGAGTACTTTCTAAAGACAGAGATAGATTTTTATGCGATGACGAAAGTTGCAGCAAAGGAAATAACTTTTTTGAATATACCCTTAACATTGATGAGAAAAGAAAGAAAAATTTGCAAGATGGTTCTGAAATTAAGAAAGAAAATGTCACAGAAGAAAATAACGATACTGCGATAAGACAGGATATTGAGAGAGATATAGTTTATAATTTTTTTGAACTATCGTATGTGCAACAAAATGAAGTGCTGAATGAACTAAAATTGTTAAGAAGTGAATATGCTGGAAAACGTTATATAGAGATTATAGAATCAATTTTACAGGATGCACGCGACAACAATTGTTTAGAACAAATGAAGAAATTGATTTGTGAAAAGTTATAAAAAAGGAGAAGAAGAGAATGGATTTTGAAAAAGTATTTATTAATAATTATAAAAAAATTTGTATGGATATTACAGAAGAACGAATAAACAGTAGAATTGATGGAATAGAGACTATTTTAGAACAGTTTGACGAGTATGATAAGATTAATGAAATTGTAAAGTTGTATTTCAATTTGGATTGTAATTCGGAAACGAGAGAAGAATTCATTAATTGTTTTTATGAAAAGGATAAGACGTTCGATGAACAGAACGCAGAGGAAATAACTATTTTAGCAGGATGTACTTTACTCAACATGATTGATACTTATAATGATGTCCAACTTGCATATTCAATTAAAATTCTTGAACCATTCTATGAAGGAAAAGTTATGGAACTGTCTGAGACTGCAAATAGGATAATTGATATGCAGACAAGAATGGAAAGGCAGATGGAGCAATGTCCGACTCTCTCGTGGAAAGAAGACTGGGAGAGCGAACTGGTGGATGAAGATGGAAAGATGTTGGAAACTGCACCAAAAACTAGTGTGGAATTGCTGAATATTATTAAAAACCAGTTTGATAAGGTTATTAGTTATGTAAATTCACTTAATGACAAAAACAAATTGTGTGAAGAAAAAGTTGAGGTATTAAGTTGGGTAGTTGGTGAATGGAGCGATTTGTTAAAAAGACCATTAAGTGAAATAAACGATGTTGAAGGAGCCATGGTTCTGGGTGTGGAATTGGCAGCATTAGTTGATATACCGGGACCATATGCGGCCAGTTCACTCTTAAATAAGATGTTAACCAAATGCAAAAAAGAGACAACTGAGATTTCTTTAACAGAATTTATAGACAGTCAACCGGAAGAAATTAGAAAGTATGTAGAAAAAACTTATTGTAAGGAGGCTGAGATAAGAAATCTGCCGATATTATCGGCTGTAAAAGCCTCGTTGACCGTTGATGAGAAAAAAGCATGGGTGCCTGCGTATAAAAAGAAGTGGAAAATTGATTCTGATAATGAGATATATGAGTTGAGAAAATGGGCAGAACTGATATATTTTGAATGTATGATTAGCAACTGTTAGTTTGAAGGGGTAGAGAATGGATACTGTCGAAAAAACTGAAAGCCTAGATAATATTAATGATATTTTAAATGATAAAGTAGACACCGGAAACGAACCAGAAAAAGATGAACAGAGCGCTCTTGTATTGCCAGATACATATCAGATTAATTCGGGTGAGGCACTTAGTTGCGATAAATTTTATACTATTGCAGCAAAAGAAAGTACTAAGATGTTATTGCTGATAGGACCGGCAGCGAGTGGAAAAACAACAATAGAGACAAGCCTATATCAACTATTTCAAGAGAAACCTGTGGAAAATTATTATTTTGCGGGATCAAGAAGTTTGCAGGGATTTGAACAAAGAGCTTATTATACAAGAACTAAATCAAAAGGTAGCGTACCGGATACACCACGTACAAAAGTTGGTGAGGGACCAACTTTCCTTCATTTGAGATTATGGAACAGAGATAACGATGCAACAACCAACTTGATTTTTTGGGATATATCAGGCGAGGCATTTTCGGAAAATATAGGAAAAGTGGATAGTGTAAAAAAAGAATTTAGTTTTGCCGAAAGAGCGGATTATATTATAGGAATAATTGATGGTGAGAAATTGTGTAGTAAGAAAACAAAGAATAGCGTTGTAAGTGAGTTAACACAGTTATTAAGAACATTTTATGATTCAGGCGTGATTAGCGAAGGATGTGTTTTACAAATTGTATTTAGTAAGTATGACTTATTAATTAAAGAGGAAAAATACGAAGAAATAATTGAGAGAGCAAAAAAACAAATCAATAATTACTTAAAAGAATTAAATGCAAATATAGAATACTATTGTGTAGCAGCAATGCCGATTTCTGCAAAAGACATACAAGTCGGTTATGGTTTGAACGAATTATTACAAAGATGGTGCAAGAAGAGAGAATATATCAGCTGGGTTCCCAAAAAACTTACGGATTTTGAAAATTTATCCGAGTATGATAAATTGTTTTTTAAATATGATGGAGTGAAAGATGAATAAAAAATTATTTATTATGGGTGCACCGAATGCAGGTAAAAGTACATTTTTGGCTGCACTGTGGCATAGTGTAAATCAAAAAGATGTTCGGACAGACTTGACCTTAGAAAGAATGGCAGGGAATGTGAATTATCTTCAAGGAATAGAGAAAAAATGGCTAGAAGTGGATAAATTAGGAAGAACTGTCATAGGACAAGAGCAGGAAAATTTAACTATCCTATTAGCTAAGGAAGATATGAAGCTAGAACTGGAGTTTCCAGATTTATCTGGGGAAACGTTTCGAGATATGTATGATAAAAGAGAAATTTCAAATAAATTAAAACAGAAAATAGAAAATGCTGATTCCATATTGTATTTTGTTAATGTAAGCGATATCCATACTGCAGAACTTATTTCTGAAATAGATCCGAAATATCGTTCAGAGGGACAAAGGCAGAATGAAAGAAAAGCAAGTGAGGATGATCCAACACAGGTACAGATGATAGATTTGTTGCAAGCAATACTAGATATAAAAAAAGATGTCAAGCTAGCAATTATTTTTTCTGCATGGGATTTAGTCGATTCTATAGAACATGATAATGTTGATTTATATTTAAAAAAGCATATGAATATGCTATGGCAATATTTGCATGCAAATAAAAATGTATATCATACAAAACTTTGGGGTGTAAGTGCGTTGGGAGGGAAAATTGATGAAAGCGAAAAACTACTGGATATTGAAGAACCTATAAAACGCATTGAAATCATTAATGATAAAAGAGAAAAGTCATGCGATTTAACCTCGATTATTTTGGAAATGTCAGGAGAATTATGAAATGTTTGATGGGCTTTATGTTGAACAAGCGTTGCACGGTTATTCAAATGGTCATAAGCTATTGCAGACTTCTTGTAAATTGTCAGAACAAGATGAAAAGAAAATGCTCGTATTGAGTGATTTGTCAGGGAACGAATTCATAGGAGGATTCGAGAGATATTTTACCGGATATAGTTTGTCTGATGAACGAATTGTATTAGCATGTACTTGGTATGCACAGGAAATGAAAAGGCCAGGATGTGTATGGACACATTCGATCATAATAAACACAAAGGATCTTGTATGCAATAGTAAAATGATAACGCCTGCTGTTATTAGTCTGTTTAGAAGACCTGAATCAAATAGTAATTTAGAGGCGTATAGTCAGACATTAAACGTTCCCAACTGCAATGAAGTAGAATATGATTCAGAGAACCTAAAATATCTTATATGGTGTATATGGGGAAACAAGGCTCCCTTAGTAGTATTTGATGATGTACCTACAAATTTAGAAAATGAGTTAATATTCTTATTTTTATCACAACATGACTTGTTAGGGGGAGATTTTGCTTTTTGCACTGGTTCATTTTCACCCAGAGGATATGATGGAAAGATTATGCAATTTCAAATTGCACCCCATAAAATATCCAGAAGCAAGATGCTTATAGGTGAAAAAACATTTGAAGCAACACAAAAAGCTGTTATTAAAAATTATCCATTATGGGTAAAAAAGATTTATGACAATATAGAAAAGGATGGTATGATCGCATTCAGAAAATTCATGCAAGGATTTTCTGAAGATTTTAAGCAAGCTGATTATCTGGCATCTTTTATAAAATTATATGTAGGAGCAAGAGCAGATACAAACGATACTAATTTGATCAAGCTATTAGAGATGGCAGAGGCTATTTTTGGCGATACAAAGAAGATTTGTAATGAGATAATGAAGTTATATGGTAATCAGTATTTTTCTGATTGGTTGGGAATAGAGAACTATAATGAAGCGATATCGTTTTTTATTAAAAATGCATGGTTGAATACATCGACAGTTGATATTAAGCATTGGATAACACAAGGATATAATTCAGATTTTTCAGGATCAAAATTACTGTTTAAACAGATACTGAACCTAGACGAAGAATATGATGTAGAAGTATACCTTGAAGCATATGCAGATATAATTTCTGTTGATAAATTTGCAGTGTTTACAGATTTAGAATTAGATGGCTGCAGCACATTGATAAGTATTAGAAATAAATTTGCATTATGTGAAGAAATTTGGAAACAAGGCATTGGATTTCAGAAGAGTATTGTTGCATGTCTCAGTAAACAAAACGAATTTATGAATGCAGAGATTATTGAAACAATTTTAGTCACGAGTGATTATGATTTATCTTTTGACTTGTATACAGTGTATGAAAATGAATGCTTTCCAATATATTGGAAATATTTTTTATACCCTTCAAAATTAAAATGGATAGATGGAATTGCAAATGTACTAAAAAAAGATGCAGTTGGTGGAGTTAAACGAATATTAGATAATATAAAACATAGAGATAATTTACTTATTCTGATAAGCCTGGTCGATCCATATATGTACACAGCTAAACAATTGAAAGACAATGATATAATTACCATTTATTACACAATTAGAGGAGGAAAGTGCTCAGAAAAAGAAAACGAGTTATTAGCTAAATTTCTGTTGCCTTTTTGCCTTATAGAAGAGTATATGGTGGGAACAGAAATTGCAGAGTTTTCTTTTACGATTGTTAATCATTTATTAGCAATACAGGCATTTCCAGAAGATGAATGGAATAAACTTCAAAAAATATTGCCGGAGGTTGCTTATTATAACAACTGGGATAGGTGTAAACGGTTAAGAAAGGGATTTCGGAAAAAGGGATATCCATTTGTTAAGAAAATTTATAATGGAAAATAATGTAAACGCCCATATCCTAAAACTGAAGCAGATTCTTTGGATGCCCATTGCAGGAACGTTGAGTTTGTTATGCTTTTTTTGTGGCTTTGTCATCGTGGAATAAAATATTTCTACTTCCAAAGTACGATAATGACTTTGGAAAATGTATCTAAATTACCCTACAGTCAAATGTCGAGACGGTTGTCTTGCTTTCCAAGGGCGAGGTCGACTCGAAAAAGATTCGGGTTGAGTTCTCTTTGGAAG
>OGNP01001104.1_pt1 | contig 13529 bp, 13 predicted proteins | sample 1573531 | NCBI WGS metagenome assembly OGNP01 (sample SAMEA2581984, study PRJEB24529) | metagenome | biome: Human gut stool | place: China | collected 2011 | reverse complement strand
TCGCTGCATAATTCTTGTTCGAATAAAATGTGTCAAGTGATATTGACAAAACCAATGCTATGAACGACTGCACCCACGACAGAGCGAAAATACTGCTTGTGCTTGCATTGATAAATTCAAAAAGATCGGCAACTGCGCCGTAAATGAGGTTGAACAGCCACTCAAACATTACATCCCAGATTGCGTCTGTTATGGTATCTACCGCAGAACCTATTGTATTGTCCCAAAGGCTTGATATTCCGTCGCCTATCCAGTCAATGGCGTCTGAGATCCAATCAAACATCCGCACCACCTCCTGCCTTTGTTATCTCGCCCTTTACTCTGTACAGCGAGCTTCGCCGTCCTCCTTGGATATGATAGCGAGGTATCCGTTCTAACAATCCACGGTTTTCAAGTTCCGTAAATGCACGATACACTGTACTTTTGTGTATGCTCAAATCTTCTGCGATCCTGCGCACCGATGGATAGCATTCCCCGTTTATATCCGCACGGTTTGCAAGATAACAGTACACAGCCACAGCCTTGTGGCTAAGACCTAAATCGTAAATTCTTCTTGGAAATATCAATTTGCATCAGCTCCTGTTCGTTTTGATCTTAGTTTTTTTAGCCTGTTCTTCTTCAAATTCCTCAGACTCCTCATAATCGACAACTTCGATCTCATCAGCCGGCTCGGCTTTTTTCTTCTGCGAATATTTGACCTCAACGTCTTTTATCAGTTCGTCACGCTCTTTGTATGAAACGGCACGGGCGGTCTTATCGGGAAGTTTGTATTCTTCTTCAAATTTTATCCCCCATTTGAAGAACAGCTTCAGCTTGCTAATCATCGGGTGAGTGCCCGTTTTCATAACGATAAACTGTCCTTTCGGCATACTTTTGAGTTCGTCCACCGTCATCAAAGGACGTCCAATCATCTGCAAGGACTGACTTTTGTCCCTGCCATTCGAAACAGAACCGCTTAGCACAGTTTGCTCTCCCAACGCTTTTGACAGCACCTCTGCACTCTGGCTGTTTGGCGCAAATCCGCCGAACACGGTAAGCTGAGTGTTGTCGGTGATGATCTCCATTCCTTGCTTGCCATAGTTCTGTTCAAGCTGTGCAAAGGACTGAATTATCGCAACGATTGATATTTTTCTTGAACGTCCTGCGGAGAACATAGATTCAGCACCGTCTATTTTGGGGAATGTGCCAAACTCATCGCAGTAAAACATAACTCTGTTTTTAAGCTTTCCGCCGTTTTCATCTGCAATGACTAATATCTCACGGTATAGCTGTTGGATAAGCAGACTGACCATAAAGTACTTGCTTGTATCTTCTTCGGGCAGAACAATAAAGATAGCAGACTTTTCATTGCAGAACTTCTCGGCGTCTATCGCCGTTCCAAAGCACAGCATTTGTTCAAGTTCAGAATCAAGAAAACTGTTTAATCGTGATAATGCCGTACTCATTACAGACAGCATTGACTGATCGGAAGCGTTGAGCGCCGCTCCTGCAAGCCATTTGGCTTTGTGTTCGCTTGGGAGCTTGTCCATAAGCTTTGTAAAATACATCTTAGGCTTTGCTTTCGGCGCAGGCTGATACTTTGCCAAAAGGTCTTGTATTAGCTTGAAAACCGAAACAATATGCCTTTCGTTTTTGTCGCCAAACTCCGCTAAAAGCAGGATAACCGAGGCAAGCAAGCCCTCCGCTGCGTCATAGAAAAATGCGTTCTGACCATAGTTTGAGCTGTCACCTCCGCCGATATTTATAATAGTTTTTGCTGCGATTTTTGCGTACTTTTCAGCCTTTGCCTTTGCTGAAAGGTCGGTTTTATCAGACAGATAAATATCCATATACTTGTTGACAAGATGCAGAATATTGTTCTCGTCCGAGCGTGTGGGATTTCTCAGATCAAGCACAGAAACATTGTAGCCGTAATACTTTTTGGCGATAGTTCCGTAATTTCTCGCCACATCTCCCTTTGTGTCTGTCGACAAAAAACTCATTCCACTTGCACAAGCCAGTTCTAAATTTGGATACAAGAAGTAAGCGGTTTTTCCCACACCAGCTGCGCCGATCATAAGAGTATGCACATCACCGTCATCCACAAGAGCAACAGCCTTTTTGCCCGAACCTCTGCACCCAATCACCGTACCTTGAATAGCAGGAAGATTTTCACCTTTACGCCATTTCTCAGGCTCAAATGGCAGAGGGATAAAAGTCTGCTTTATCTCCGATTTAGTCGCCCACCTCGCAGTTCCATGCTGACCGTCACCGATCTTTTTAGCCTTTATTCCGTTAAGTGACTTATTGTCAAGTAAATTTACCAATACTGCAAAAACAACAAAAATCACAACCAAAATTCCAATTAAAATCATTTGTTTTTCACTCAAAATTTCACTTCCAATCACCATAAAATACTCTTTCTTCTGTATTTAAATAACATAGTTAGTTTGTTATCTTCAAGGTATTGCGCTGTGAGGCGGAGGGTATCGCATTACCCGAACTCCATACACGGTTCGGGTTCAGAAATGATATCTATATCCTCGCACTGCTCCTGAATCGGTACACTTAAAGCTTTCTCAACCGACAATCTGACAGCACTATCCGCAAGCCGATACAGCAATTTGGCAGTCTGTACTGACTGTTCACGGGTACGGGCTGTCTGTTTAAGATCACGCAAAACCTCATGCACACAATCCTGCAAATTCCTTTGTTTTTGCGCCTTTTTGCCCTTGTCGGTGTAAGGCTTGTAACTACTCCCAAGCTTGCCTTGAAGCCTTTCAAACGCTTGATATTCGCTGTTTATTTGTTCGGTTTTGGGCATAAAAAATGCAGAGCCTGCCAAAGCATACTCAGCCAGATATTTGTATTGTCTGTTTTTTAACGTTGCATAGATCTGCGAGGTCAGCTTATCGGGACGGCATTTCAGATACCCAAGTTCACTCACTTCTTTCAGATATTCTTCCTTTCGCTTATGAGGAACAGCAGGCAAAAATTCCGCTCCGTTTTTTGCCTTTAAAATTTCGTTCCAATCTTTGAATTTAGGTGCAAGCCATTTAACGTTTGGATATCCGTTTTCTGTGAGTATATCCCGAAGTCTGTCAACAGCCTCGATTCCGCCCTCATCATTATCCACGCAAAGCACAATTTCATTGATGTTTGAGTGATTCTTTAACGCTGTTAAAACGGCATTTTCATAAACACCGTTCATTGCAATATATGAGTGCTGTTGCCAATTTTCGGGGTGCAAAGTAAGGTACGAAAGCATATCTATCGGGGCTTCAAAAACGAACAGCTTTTCCAACTTGCCAAAGTGAGAAAAACTGTAGCGAGTATCTGAACCCTCGCAGGTAATGCGGAAAGTTTTCCCGAAAGAATTGGTTGAACGCTTGCTTGCCTGTCTTGGAACTCCGTTTTCATCAAGCCCTACAAACACTGCATTGTGGTGCTGTTTGTCCTCATAAAGTGTATGCTGTTTTGCAAAAAAACTGATAATTTCGGGATTAATAAACCGCTGTTTTATGAGGTATGCGAACACTCTGTGCATATTGCTGTTCGCTTCGGGAAGCTTGAACTCTTTTGTTTTTTCTTCATGCACAACAGCTTTTGAAGGAGCATAAGAGAGGGGAGTTATCGTCTGTCCTAACAGTTCGTGAACAGCCGTCTGAAAGTCCATATCATAGAATTCCTGCATGAATTTTATTGCTCCGCCGCCCACTTGATTTTTATGGTCGAACCAAGTCGAGCCACGGAGCGTTATGCTGTCGTGCCTGCCCGAACCGTCGTAGTAAATGAGCTTATGCTCTCTGCCGACACGTTCCAGCTTTTCACCCCGCATACGCAAAAACTGCTCCAAGTCTACCGAATTTGCAAGGACTTTTTGTTCGTCTGTAAATGGGATATATGGCATAACTACACCAACCTTTAATACTTGACATTTTCATCAAGCTTACCCAAAAGCTGCGAAAAACTCTGTCTTTCCATCATATCCGTACCGAGATATGCTCCTGATACTACTGTCAGCTTGTTTTCACTAAGCACAGCATAGGTTTCCGTGTACCCAAACTGCGTCACCATACCGTCAGACTTCTGAACAGAGCCGTACTGCTGATATTTTCCTTTTGAATATACATTTGTTGTCATACGATAATTTGACACAAAATCATCCTCAGTGATACCGCTCATCTGTGCGGAGGTCTGTCCGAAATAGTAATCCCCGAAGTTTTCAAGGATATATTCCATGTCGTAATCAAGATTACTTTGACTTAAATCAATGCATAGAACATTAACTATTCCTCCGCCGTTTTTGCCTTTAAGCATAATTTTCTGTATTCCGTTTGACTCATCTTTTTCCGATTCAAAGGAACAGCCTTTCATCGACTCAGTAACCAATTCGCTTGTATCTTCAAAGCTGATATTTGAATCGAAAAACTCTGCGATAAAGGTATCGGATTGTATTTTTTCTGAATCAACTTTGCTGTCAGAGTCCGAAGATGAAGATAAGTCCGTCAAGCTTTGCACATTGGTTTCGGCTGTTGTAACTGCCGTTGTCGTTTGTGCTGTTGGCGGAGAAATCGTTCCGCAGGCGGTCATTATCATTGCAATTGCCGCTGAAAACATAGCTGAATATATTTTTTTCATACACAAATTCTCCTTTTTAAACGATTGACCAGATATACAACGGAGCCGTCAGAGTAAAGATCAAACAGCCGAACAGAATAGCCGCCGGAGTCCATTCTATCTGACCGTGCTTGCGGTAATCCATGTAAAGCATACCTATCTTGACAAACAACAAAACCGCCAATATTACGTCAATCACAGGAAACACAACGTTGTTTACAACCGAAACCACCTGCGATCTTGCGGTACTCCAAGTGCTTTGCACAGCTCCCGCAACATCTCCTGAAGCATAAGCAGTTAGCAACATCATAGCTGCAAAGCACACCGAACTTGCTGCTGCGATCAGTTTCTTTTTAGATCTCATTTCACATCATCCTTTCTCTGTTCCTTATCGTTCCTCTTGCATATGACCATACCGAAAGCCATAATAACCGCTGCGGCTACTAGATAAAGCTCAGCACTATTGTCTGCGGATACACCTGTATTAGGAGTATCTATTGTGACTGTAGGAGGAATTTCAAGATCAGGCGTATGCTCATCGTACATAACGACCTCCGTTACACTTCCGTCAGTATTCACAGTAAACTTTATCTCGCTTGCAATCTCATAACCGTCGGGAGCGATCGTTTCACGGAGCGTGTACTCCTTGCCTGCAATCAGCTTGCCCTCGATAAAGTGAGCCTCGTCTGTTGATACCCATTCCGTGGCAACATTTCCGTCCTCGTCAATAATCTGAAGCGTTGCGCCGGGGAGCTCCTCACCTGTAGTAATATCCTGCTTGGAAATTCTGACTTTTGTAGATTTATTCACAGCTTTAATTTCTATGACTTCGCCGTCCTCAGAAATTGTCACAGGGTAGCTTTCATCGCTGAGAATATATCCTGTGGGAGCTTCGATTTCCCTGACGATATACTCGCCGTATGGGATCTTGTCAAATTCAAAGTGTCCGTTTTCATCGGAAACAGCGGTCATATATGCGTTGTCAGCAGTAAACTCAGCAGTATCAACAGCAAACAGTCCGAACAAAGCATTTTCAAGAGATTTCTCGTTTTCATCAACCTTTTTACCGCTGATTTTTCCACGTTTTAAAGCATTCTTAAACTCGCCGCAATCAACAGTAACAGTAGTTACTTCCTGTCCCATATACTCGAAGTTTACAAGGTACTTTTTACCGTTCAGAACATAATGCTCATCGGTTGCAATTTCCTGAACGTAATACTTGCCGAAAGGCAGAGCAGTATCAAACTTTGCGGACATATTTTCAGCAAGACTTATTTCAGAAATCAGTCCGTCAGCAGGAATTACCGAGCCGTCAGCGGCGGTAATATTCTCGGCTGCGAACAGTCCGAAACGAACTCGGGTATATTCATCGGAGTTACCGATGTTAAATAACTCGTCCTTTTCCATGACCTTAGAAAGTGAAATTTCTACACCCTGATAATCGTTGACAAATGACGTATTTACGGTATCACGAACAGCAATTTCCTGTCCTGCATAGGTCAGTTCAACAAACTGAGATTCTGCGTTAAGAGCATAGCCGTCAGGGGCAGTAATTTCTCTGACTTCATACTTGCCAAGATACAAAAGGTCTGTTTCTGCATATCCGTTTTCATCGGTCGTGATCTCAGCTACAACATCGCCGGCATTTGCTCTGATCGTGCCGTCAAGCGTCACAATATCTTCTACTGCGATAATCTGAAATACTGCACCGGACAGATTTCCGCTTGCAAAAACGGGAGTGTAAGTTGTAGGATTTACAATAGTTTCACCGTTTTCGTCCGTGTAAGCAGATGATGCCGTAGCGACCGTTGTGAAAATATCGCCTGTTTTCTGAACGCTGATTCTGCCTTTCTGTGCGGTGTTTGTTTTCTCCACAACTACGGTTTCTACAGTGCCATCTATGGTAAACGGAGTGGGCGTTCCGTCAAGCACATATCCCTCTGCGGACTGCACCTCGTGAAGCTCGTAATCGCCGTAAGCAAGCTCGTTCGGGAGCATAAGCGAGCCGCTTTCATCTGTATAGAATGTGTCGAGAATCATCTCAGACGGATAGTAAATTTTCTGCGATACATATTCGGAATTTGCACAGTCCCAAACCTTGAAGCCTATGCCCGAAACGGGGATCACATTGCCTGTTTCAGCGTCCTTTTTTACGATTTTTACAAAGGATTTTTTTACTGCGTCATTGAGCAAATAGAAATATTCTTTTTCGTTTTCGCTGATTACAACCTCAAAATCCTCCATATATTCGGTGCTTTCCCAGCCCTTGGTCTGATGAACGACATAGATTCCGTAAGGGAGCATTTTTGTCGCAGCAAAGCCGTTTTCATTGCAAGTCAGATAATCACGTTCTGTTTCAGTAGCATTTTCATAGCTACCAGACGACTTGAGATAAACCTCAAACTCTGCTCCGACTTCGGGAGTTTCGATCTGTGTTGAGCCGTTATCGGAATGCTTGATTATGCTGATTTTTCCCTTGACAACATCCTCAGTCACAGTCATAGAGATTGGATTGTATTCAACTGAATAATTCTCAGCTTCTGCACCAACCGAGTATACAGTTTCGTCAAGCAGATAACCCTCTGATGGAGAAATCTCCTGAACCGTGTAATTTCCGCAGACATACTCTTTTGTTTTGAAATATCCGTTTTCATCGGTCGTATAGGTATCCACCAGTTCGCTGTCACGGTAAATGCCGTAAACTGCACCTGCAAGAGTTCCGTCGCCCTGTGCGGAAACTGTTTCGGAATCCTGCTTTGTCACTTGGGCGGTAAACTTTTTGAGAACGTTCTTAAAGGTCTTGGTTGAGGTTGCGTCTGCTGTCAGAGTTGCTGTCTGATCGGCAGGAACAACATACTTTAACGGAACGTTTTTCTCAGAAATGGTGTAAGTTATCTTGTTGTTATTGCTGTCGTAAATGGGAATATCGGAGAGAATTGCGATACCGTCAGAACCTGTTTTTATGCTATAAGTCTTGCCATTGCCTGTTACAGTAAATTCTCTGCCGCCGTTCTGATTATCCTCAGACTGCTTGTTGATCTTAATAGAACCTGTTTTGAGTTCGTTGTTGAACTTTACATTGACAGTCAGATCAACGTCGCCGTCGGTAAGCTTGACATTCTTCGCCTTGGGAGTTTCATATCTCGTATCTACGTTGATTTCGCAAACAGTGTAAGTGATAGCCTTGCCTGTGGACATATCATAAACTTTCAGATCGTCAAAGGTCGCAATGCCTTTTGCATTGGTTTTAGCAGTTTCAGAAAGAGATTTTCCATTGTATGAATAGGTGATTTTGAACTCCCTGCCGCTGATTATGCCATCCTCGGCAGTTTTGTTAATTTTGATTGTTCCTGTTTCATAGTCCTCTTTCACCTTGTTTTTTCCTGCTTTGATTGTATATACGGTCGAATCAACTGAATAACCTGTAGGAGCCTTGATTTCCTTTGCGTAATAAGTGCTGTCAGGAAGCTGAATTTTACCTGTTCCGTCAGCACCTATCGTAATTTTTCCGACCTTTTTGGTGCAGGATTTATCACTATAGATTCCATATACCGCAGTAGAATTATCAACGCTTGATTTTCCCACAAGATCACCGTTTGTATTATACTTATCTATCTCAAAAGTCACATCGGTCTTTGTGATCCTAAAAGCCGACATATTCATAGCAGTTGCAGTTTTGCCGTCGGTCTTGTTATTGATAACAACTCCCTCAGAGCCGTTAGCCTCGATTCTCCAATGCCTGCCGCCTGCACCTTTTCCGTCACCGACTGTTTTGGAATTGATAAGACTTTCTGAAACGCCGATAGACTTAAGATAGCTTACTACCTCGTTTCTTGAATTGAATTCACCCATGTAAATCCACGCATGATCTTCGCCATATGGATTCTGAGCCACCACTACCGAACCGGGAGTAATCGTCGAACCGTCGGAACACTCCCAATAAGGACGGTCTGTTGTCTTGATATTTTTCTTTTCAACATCGATCTTAGAAGTTTTACCGCCGTAGCTGATAGTGCAGTTGTCGTTTACCGACAGCCAGTGATCGGTATCAACGGGAACAGGATTATTCCATGAAAAACCCGATGTTTTGTATCCAAGCTGTGTCAGCGTATAATACACAAGTCCCGAACAGTCGATACCGAGATTGTTTATCGTCCGTACCGACAGCGGAGTATACTGACCCTGATTGTATGCGTACCAGTATCCCTTATTCCCAAATGTATACGGAGAACCGAGAAGCGTCGCCGCCTTTGCGATCACCGTATCGGAAGACGGAAACGCAGAGTTTTCGGTCGAAGTACTTGCGGCATTTGCTGTTATCGCTCCGCTCACAGATGAACCGAGCATAGAAAAAGCGCAGAGTCCTGCCATTAACCCTGCGCTGAGTTTTCTCAATATTTTTGATTTTGTTTTAAACATATATTGCATTTCTCCTTTTCATTTTTGCAAAGAAAAAGAGCCGAAATTTCTTCGGCTCTCTGTTTATTAGTATTTCGTTTTATTCGTGTAATTCTTCATAGCTATAATCGCTTATCATTCTTCCATCCGCAATATGGTTTTCATCAATATCAACAACCTCTGTAAAACCATAGTTGTAGTCAAGAAAAGCGCCTGCCTGAGTATCAAGAACATACCATATTCCGTCAACTTTCACTATATTGGCAACGTGTCCGTATATTCCTGAGTCAGTCCAGCAAGCATAGCAATCAAGCCCTATACCTTGACAGATTAGGTATGTCTTGTATGAATAATTCACGCAAGTACCCGAACCGTTTTCAGTCATCCAGTTGTATACCGCTTCTGCCTTGCTGTAGTCAGAACCATCATGCAATAAGTTTCTGCCAATACCCATATACCTTTCTTCCTCAGTAGGCTCCGGTGCAGGCGGTTCAGTCTGCGGCTTTGGTGTAGTCGTAGTCGGCGGATTTGTCACCGCAGGCTTTGCCGTTGTAACCGGAGGAGAAGGGTTGTTATTCTGAGGCTTATTGTCAGACGATTGGTTATTCTGTTGCGCACCGTTATTGCTCTGATTGTTATCGGGCTGCTGATTATTCTGTTCAGGCTGATAATTTACCTGACCGTTGTTATTCTGAACAGCATTGTTTTGTCTCTGATTCGAATTGCCGTTCGCATTTAATGAACTGAATTTTTGGGTCGTAGTTACTGTGGTACCCGTCGGCTTTGAGGAAGAGGATACCGTTTGCGAATTCTTTCTCGTAGTAGTCGTGGCTTCGCTTGTATTCTTTTCTTCTTTTGCCGATGAAGTTTCCGCAGTATCTTCGCCAGCCGTGCTTTCGGAAGCAATTGCTGTAGTAGTTCCCACTTTGGATTCTGTATCGTCTATCTGTCCGCAAGCCGTGAGCAGCAGACTGCATACAGCTAAGATCGTTATTGCTTTTTTCATGGTATCACCCCGATAAATTTGTTTCTTTAACGATAGCATATAACCGCCGCAAAATCCAGTGATTTTTGGTTTTTCTACCTATTCAATAAATTAAAAAGCCAATCTTTGTACTACATTGCTATCTCAGGCTCAGGTTTATCCGCTGGTCCATCCGCCATTTCCTCATCGGGAGTATTTTCTACCTCAATTTCCGTAGCCTGCATTTGCTCCAATACGATAATGGGAGTTTCAAACATTTCGGAATATTTCTTGATCTGATCATCGGTAAGTGAACAGCTGTCCCATTCGCCGTATTCGTTCATATAATTTCCTGAAACAAAGAAAGTTCCATGTACAAGAACATTTCCCACAATACGATTAGGTTGTGAACCATTAAGCAGGAATTCATCGTTGCACCAAGCAATCGCAGTTTCTTTCGGCTCAAAATATATGGGCTCGATACACCCTCCGACTATTGCCTGCATATCGTGAATATCATCGCCGATTTCCTTTTCATACGGCGCTTTTTCAGGCTCAATAACAAGTATTTTCATTTACAAAACCTCCTCATCTTCATTGCAATAATCCCACAGTGGACACTCGTTACAGTCATCATACATTGAACATGTTCGCTCTATTTCTTCCTCCGAGATACCGCAGTCACGGCGTTCTGTTTCAGGAGCATTGCGCCATATCGTAAGCGTCACTCCGCTATCATCGCACTCCGTTTCCACGCTTACGGGATTTTCGTTTTCATCAAAAAGCCCCGAAAATACGGTAGTTCCGTTGGTTGTGAGTACCTGTGCAAAAATAATCTTTCTCATAAAATTATACCTCCAAATTGTCTGTTTCATCGTCAAACAGCGAAAGCTGGCGAACCGCCTGTAATCTCTCGCTTGTATCGTAATTGGATATGAGCAGCTCCGCATACTGACAGCCGCCGTCGTATCTCTGCGCCAGATTATTCAGTCTGCTGATCTCCTCAATGTGAATATTAGGCTTATCCCATATCTCACGGATTTCTGGACAGTCATTGTAGGAAACAAGAAACTTGCCCTTGATATCCATTAGCGAATCCCTGAGCCTAATATGATCCTTGGTTTTAAAACCAACGTCTTTGTAGTAGTTTTCGGTTGCAAAGTACGGTGGATCGCAATAAAAAAAGCTGACAGGGCGGTCGTACTGCCGTATCAGTTTTTCAAAGTCTTTATTCTCAACTACTACCTTCTGCAATCTCCTTGCTGCCAAGTCTATCATCGGGAAATCCGACCATATTGAATGCGGCTGACTGCCGAAGCTGTCAAGTCCACTTGCGTAGCTGTAACGGATAAGCTGATAAAACTTCGCCGCCCTGTCAACATCACGAAATCTGCTGAACAGACCTCGCTTATGAAGACTAGCAATCCAGTCGAAATCTTCACGAGAATCGAGGACATAACGAAGCTTGTACTTCAGCTTATTCGGGTTATCCCTGACACAGCGATAAAGATTTGCAAGATTTCCGTTAAAATCGTTGTATACCTCAAAATCCATACCGGGCGGCTTGCGAAAAAGCACCCAGCCCGCCCCTCCGAAAACCTCGATATACCGTTCATAGTAAGGAGGAAAGCGAGCAAGCACGTCGTCCCTGAGAGCTTTTTTCCCTCCCACCCATGACATAAAACTATTCATGTTTTTCCTTTCTGCCGTATGCCAATGACAGAAAGAAAGTCGCTTTGCTAATTACAGAAGTTTTCTGTCATTGGCAAAACGACTTAATTAAATATTAGATTTTACGCTTAAATATTTGATTTTACGCTGTTTTCAACCCTTGATGATCGGATCGACGTAGCTGAAAATTATTCTTTTCTGGTCAAGATAGCCGTTGGCTTTATTGACCTCGTTGCACAATTCCTTGTACTGCCTTTCCGAAAGTACGGGCTTTGTGGCTCTCAGCATTGCAGGAATACTGCCGAGACAAAACTTGAAGTCCACTTTAGCTTTAATTCTGTTTGTGTGCATCACTTACCTCCTTGTCCAGACGTGCGATCTCTTTTTCAGCAGACTTAAAAGCCACGGCAAGAGAACCTATCGTTGTTCCGATGATAACACCTATCATCATTCCAATGAACAAATACGTCATTTACATCATCTCCATTTCCATATCCTCATCTTCTGTCTGTTCATCATCGATAGAAGTGATCTCAACATACTCGCCGATAACATTCAAGGCCTCATAGTAACTGCTCGAAGATGTTATTCTGCTGCACATTTCCTTTGCCTCATCATACATTCCGTTCCTTTTCAGCGTTTTTGAGGCTATGCCCATAAGATTGAATATATTTCCGTCCTGACCTATCAGCGGACATTTTGGCTTTTTGGACATCACGACATCTCCTTTCCGTAATATTTTCTCAGCAGACCTATGATAAAAAGCTGACCTTTTCCCGTAACAAACGTCTGCTGATAGGTCTTTGTCATAGTCGGAGTTTCAAAAACCGACTCCTTAACAGCAAAATATCCGCAGTCGATAAAAGTCTGATAGGGGAGATTGTTTGCCATAAGCACGCCTTTTCCTTTCAGCCAACTATAGAGCCTGTTTCTGCCGACAGGGATATTTTCGGCTCTCGCAAGCTTCGCCATAGCGTTCATGTCAATGAGATTGGTTGTATCAGAAACCTGTTCCGCAAACTCCACCAACGGTTCGTCGTGGCGGATACGCTCGTTGAGCTGATTTATCGCCATCATCTGCAGACGGAAAAGATTCTGATACGGCTCGTCGAGGAATGGGAGATAGTTATCGATAAACATATCTTCGTTAGCTACGTAGCCGCCTGTTTGATTGATTTGAGGCAGGATCTTATCAAATATCCACGACTCAAATTCCGCAGCTCTTGGCAGTTTGCTGTGTGCGACAAGTCTGTAAACATCGCCCTCAGGAATAAAAATCATCTTAATGGTCTTGCTTGGGGACTGCGGATGAGGTAGGTCGTGTTTCACGCCCCACCTGCAATGCCGCCTTATTGCGTCCTTTGTGTTGCTGTAGCCCAATGCAGAAGCCACATCCTTGCCGCAGAACATGATTCTGCCGTTATCTTCCTTTAAAATTCTGAGCGAACCAAATTCCTCATTTTCAAATATCTTTATCATATTATTCATTTGCATTCTCCTTGTCAATTTCTAAAATAAACCTTGCAAGAGCCTCAATAACATTCGTAGTAACGGCATTTCCTGCCTGCTTGTAAAGCTGTGCGTCGGACATTCCGGTTGCCGCCACCTTGTTGAACTGCTCGTCTGTAAACCCCTGCAAACGCCAGCATTCCAAAGGCATGAGCCTGCGGATATATCCGCAGTAGATCACCCCGTGTTTATCGGTGACAGTTATCGTAAACATCGGTTCGTTTGGGAGTTTAAATCTTCGCCCTTGCTGACGAACTTTCTCCTTTTCGGGAGTAAGCACCGCAATCGGATCGCTAATCACGATCACCCCCGACTTTTCTCCTTTATGGTGACCCATAACACTATCTTCAACTGCCTTGCAGAACAAGAAGATTAAAGGATTTATCTC
>OGNP01001095.1_pt1 | contig 13696 bp, 9 predicted proteins | sample 1573531 | NCBI WGS metagenome assembly OGNP01 (sample SAMEA2581984, study PRJEB24529) | metagenome | biome: Human gut stool | place: China | collected 2011 | reverse complement strand
CAATCATTACAGCCGTGACAGGATAACGGCGGAGGATATTGCGAGGTTTGATGAGAAGATGAATGAGTATGAGGCAGAGATGAACGAGGCGGATAATACAGAAATTTATGAGGAGGTTATATGAGCGAAAAACAGAAAAACAAGGATAAGGACAGCGCTCCGGTATATAAGAGCAGATACGGTGACGCACTGAAAAACAATCTTGCAAAGGTTATGGCAAAGAAGAATTTCAGCTATGACGCAGATAAGGACAAGCTGTTCTCACAGTATAAGAACAGCTATGAAAAATCGGGCAGAACGGCTATGCGTGACACGATGGGGAATGCGGCATCGCTTACGGGCGGATACGGCAACAGCTATGCGGTTACGGCAGGTCAGCAGGCGTACAACAGTTATATGTCCAAGCTCAGCGATAAGATCCCCGAACTTGAACAGAGGGCATATGAACGTTATAAGGATGATGAGGAAAGTGCATATAAGCGGCTTAATACGCTTATAGGGCTTGAGAAGTCGGACTACGGAAGATACCGTGACAGCGTTGACGATTATAACACAAACAGGGATTTTGAATATAATAAAAGTAAGGACGCTCTGGCACAGCGTAATTTGCAGGCACAGTTTGAACGTGATAATTACGAGAACGACAGGGATTATAACCGCAGGGTATATGAAAACGACAGGGACTATAACCGTAGGGTGAACGAAAATGACAGGGATTATGCTCAGAAGGTGTATGACAGCGACCGCAATTATCAGATAAAACTGAACAGCTCGCTGAAAGACGCTGTGGAGAATGAGGAAACCGACAGTACGAAATTTTCGCCGGTTGACGCTTATGATTTTATCAGCAAGTACGGGGATAAAATCTATACGGATGAAGAGTATATCGAGGCGCTTTATCAGCTTTACGGTGATAAGGAGGGCTTCTTTGACTGGGTTGAGCAGATGGAAATACCCGGTGACACAAAGGGTACAACGTATCTTGAACTGCTGTATGATATACATCCGGAGATCAGGCCGTCAACGTTTAAGAAAATGGGTATGCCGGATGACGAGCTTATAAGAAGAACCGCAACAGGCGGCGGAGCTACACCTCCTCATTCCCAGAGCTTCTGGTGGTTAAATCAGGGGATGACCAAAAAGTAAAAAAGTCAAAGCAAAGGAGGGGAAATATGAGCAAGATACAGATAATTATTGACAGCGTAGCAGGTGCTGTCGGAGCAGTGCTTGGATTTATGTACGGCGAGGTAAACGGCTTGTTCCGTGCGCTTATCGCTTTTATGATCCTGGACTATGTGAGCGGTGTGCTTGTGGCGATAGCGGAGAAGAAGCTGTCAAGTGCGGTAGGCTTTAAGGGGATAGCAAAAAAGCTGCTGATACTTGTGTTCCTGTCGGTAGGTCATATCGCAGACACGTATGTGCTTGGCGGTGTGCCTGTCGCTATGACGGCGGTAATGCTTTTCTATATCGCTAACGAGGGAATCAGCATTGTCGAAAACGCATCGGCACTGGGACTGCCGGTGCCGCAGAAAATAAAGAATGTATTAAGGCAGATAAAAAGTAAAAGTGGGGAGGACGACAGTGAGAACAAAGGGAATTGATATAAGCAGGGCACAGGAGAAGTTCGATTTTACGGCGGCTGTGTCGGCGGGCGTGAAGTTTGTAATTATCCGTGCCGGTATAGGCAGAGATGAGGACACCTACTTCAGACGCAATATCGAGCAGTGCAGAAAACTCGGAATAGATTTCGGCTGTTACTGGTATGTTACGGCGACTGACAGCGAGGAGCTTGACAGGCAGATAAATGCGTGCGTCAAGGCAATAGGTGACGAAAAACCGTCATATCCCGTGTTCTGCGACATGGAGGAACAGCGTCAGATCGACAACCTCACAAGCAAGGAAAGAACCGATATGGCACTTGAGTTCTGCGACAGGCTGAATAAGGCAGGGCTTCCCTCCGGAGTGTATGCAAATCCTGCGTGGCTTGAAAGCTACTATCAGAAGGAACGTATTGTAGGAAAGCGTGATATATGGCTTGCGCACTGGACAGAAAGCCCGGACTATGCAAGCAGATATGACTACGGGCAGAAAATGTGGCAGTGGGGCATTGACAGTATCGGTGGAAATGACGTTGACGGGGATATTTGCTTTGTAGATTATCCTGCGATAACGGCAAAATGGTACAAAGAAAACTGCGGTGATATGCCGGAAAAGCCTGAAAAGCCCGATAAGCCCGATAAGCCCGTGAATCTGTTTAAAAAGGGCGACAGCGTGAGGGTAAAGCGTGGCGCAAGGTTTACGAACGGGGTAGAACCGTATTCTTATGTGTATGATACAATCTATACCGTTCAGCAGGTGTCGGCAAGCGGCAAGGAAACGCTTATAGGCATCGGCTCGGTGCCTACCGGCTGGCTTTATACAGAGAATCTGTACAAGGCGGAAAGTGACGAGATAACGCAGAAATTCGCTGTAGGCGATAAGGTCAAGGTGAATTACGGTGCTAAGACGTATAACGGCGGTTCGCTTGCGTTGTTCGTGTACACGAATGTGTATGAGGTTATGCAGGCAGGCTCGGGTGACAGAGAGGACTATATCGTCATCGGTCAGGGCGGGCAGGTCACTGCGGCGGTAAGAGCGGAGGACCTTACGAAAATATAGCATAAAAATAACGCACAGGCGAACAGCCTGTGCGTTTGTGCTTTTAAAAAGTGCTATTATGCTTATCTGTAGGTTGTGAATTCCTGTACCCAGTAATACTTATAAGCATCGTTATATGTGCCGAATGCTACGGCGAGATTTTCAAAATCGGGATTGAGAATATTTTCACGGTGACCCTTGGTGGAAGCCATCCAGCTGTCGACTACTCTCTGTGCGGTAGGCTGACCTGAGCCGAGATTTTCTCCGACGGAGCAGAACTTATACCAAAGTTCTTCATCGCTGTAGCCGTATATGGTCTTGAAGTTTGAACCGTCCGGTCGCAGATGGCTGAAATTCTGTTCAATTTCAGTGCAACGTGCCTTTGCCGCCTTGTATGCGTTTGTATCCCACTTATAAGGCTTAAGTCCGTAGGAAACACGAATCTCATTCACGATACGGAAAACCTCCGCCTCTTCTGCGGTGCAGTTTACGGGGCTGTCGGTTATGACCGGTGCGGGGGTTGCATTATCCTGCACGGTGGGCTTTGCTGTTGCAGGAACGGTAGTTGCGACAGGCTTGCTTTCGGAAAGATAGTCGCTGTGGATATATGTGCCGTCATCGAGCTTATAGTAGCCGGTGTCTGTCAGTGCGGCGATATTTACCGCATCTCCGTAATATTTATAGGAAACGACCTCAGCGCCTTGTAAGCCCTCTTTTCTTGCGGAACAGCTTGAAATGTTTATGTACATTGTACCGCTGCACTTTTTTTCTGTCCATGCGGGCTTTGGTGCGGCGGTTGTCGCAGGTGTTGTAGCTTTGGTTGTCGCCGCTGTGGTCTGAGTGGTTTTTGCTGTTGTGGTTGCCGATGTAGTTGTCGATGTTGCAACGGTGGTTTCCTGTGCCTCGTTATGCTTGTTGGCTTTGATGGGAACCTTTTGTTCCTCGACAGGCGCAGTAGTGGAATATGATAACTCTGAACCGTTGTTGTAGCTGATACCCTCGTCAGCAGCTTTGACTCCGAACCATGAGTAACGGCTTGACAGAACACAAAGAGCAACTACGGCGACAAAACCGCATGACGCACAGCCGATTTTCAGAAAACTGCCGTGTGACTTCTTTTTCCTGTCGTATGTCTGAATCCCGCTTTCCGGGTTTTCGGTTTTATTTTCTTCGTTCATGTTCATGGGTATCACCTGCCTTTTGCCTGAACTTAACGGTAAGCATAATTTCACATCTATATTTTAGCACAAATGCGTTGAGCGTGTCAACAGATACTGAAATTACCAAAAAATATTTGTAAGGGTTGCACAAATTAATGTGTAGCGTTTATGTAAAATCACAATAAAAATAAGTCTGTTAAAAATGCACTGTTATAAAAGCAAAAGTAGATGTATTTTTGTACAAAAGGGCGAAATGGTTACAAAACGGTAACAAAATGGTTACAAATTGTTGCGGGTTTGTAATCTTTTATGTTATAATGGCGGTGACGGAAAAGATTGCTGTCTTTCATGACGGAAGGAAAAGCAACCTTAAAGGTGTGGAGCGGGCATTATGCCCGTTCCTGCTTTTAACGGAAAAAGCGTTGATTTATCACCTGTCGTTCACAACGGCGGGTTATTATATAAATATATTGATTGTTTGGGGCGTATGCCCGTTTGTTTTGGTTTATACGGAAAAGGATTGATAATGGGAAAACTGATGATACCCGATTATCGTGACGATATTGAGGAAACTATACTTCCTGACAGCGACAGTGAAAAGGAAGCGCAGGAGACTGATGTAAAGTCTGCGGTTGCCGATACGTCGGAGAATCGGAATGAAGAAAGCAACGAAGGAAAAGATAAAGGCAAAACCGGTATTTCGGCTGTTGCCGACAGGATCTTTGATTTTCTGGTTATGGCAGGGCAGTATTTCTGCCATATCATAGCCGATGTATTTTCAAAGCCTGCTGTATATGTGGCTTATGCCGCCGTGTTTATATGGAAGCATACGGCGCTGTTCAGGGACGCAGTAAAGAGGACGTTCTGCGAAATAGGCAGCTTCTTCTTTGCACCTTTGTTAAAGTCAAAGCGTGTGCTTCAGCGTACAAACAGGCAGATAAGGACCGCAAAGGAGCAGGGCGACAACAAGAAAGCGGCAAAGCTGTACGGAAGTATAGCAAAGGACGCAGTATTCGGCAAGCAGGGTCTTGCGGTAACGCTGTTCAACTATGCCGCACCGATCATCGCAATAGTATTTCTTATGAGCGTTGTCGGATATGCGACGGGTACAGACTATGCGATAAAGCTGACGGTTGACGGAAAGTTTGTAGGATATGTCGAAAGCGAGCAGGTGTTCAATGACGCAGAGCGCATAATGCAGGAGCGTATCACATATATCGGCAACGAGAAGAAGATAAGCATGGAGCCGGGATATTCGCTCGAAATGCTCGGCGACCAGGAATATCTGACGAAATATCAGCTTGCAAACAAGCTGCTTGAGCTTAGTGATACTCCTATCGAGTATGCATACGGAATGTACATAGGCGGAAAGTTCTATGGTGCGCTTGTTGACAACACAGCGGTTGAGGCTGAGCTTGAGAAGATACTTGACGGCTACCGCACAAACGCAAAGGACGAGGACGTTGCCTTTGAGAAGGATATAGAGTATGTTCCCGGTCTTTATCTGTCGGACAGTATTGTGTCGAGTGACGAGATCATCAAGCTGATAAATTCCAAAAAGGAAGAAGCGTCCTATTACACTGTGGTTGACGGCGACAGCCATTCCGGAATATGCTCAAAGCTCGGAATAAGCATAGAAGAGCTTGAGACGTTGAATCCCGGTATTATGGATGAGGACTATGTGCTGAGAGCCGGTGAAAAGCTGCTTAAAACGCAGGAGGTGCCTTTCCTGTCGGTAAGTATTTCAAGAACGGAAACATATAATGTTGATGTACCGTATGAAACGAAATATGAGGACGACGATACACGCTATGAGGGTGTTGAAACGGTTTACCAGGAGGGCGAGACCGGTACGAACAAAATCACGGCAAAGGTGTATTATGTAAACGGCGAAGAGGTCAAGCGCACCATAAAGAAAACCGAAAGAGTGAAAGAGCCTGTAACGGAGATAATCCTTCAGGGTACTCTGCCTCCGCAGTCATCGCATTATTCAGACGCTTCTGCCGATACGGGCAAGAAGTATATATGGCCTGTTGACGGCGGCACATTCTGGGAGTGGGGCTGGTGGGACGGCGGTTATGCCGGACACAGAGGCGTTGATATAGGCGCACCTTACGGTACGGATGTATATGCCGGAGCAAGCGGTACTGTAATATTTGCAGGCTGGGACAACGGCGGACTCGGTAATGCCGTGATGATACTTCATCCCGACGGATACACAACGGTATATGCCCACAACAGTGAGATATTCGTCAGTGCAGGTCAGGAGGTAAATCAGGGCGAGTGCATAGCCGCAGTAGGCGAAACCGGACTTGCATACGGCTGTCACTGCCACTTCGAAGTAAGATACGGTTCGGAAAGGCTGAACCCGAGATATTATCTCAGCGGTCTGCCGGATCCCGGATATTATTAATATGAAATTTAACGGATAACAGGAAACAACCGCTGTGCTGAGGCATGGCGGTTGTTTGGCTATCGGAATGCACCTTGACAATTTATTGAAAGTGTGATAGAATACAAATAAAGAGGGAACGACAGACGACCGCTCCCGTGTTGGCTAAGAAATAACCGTCGTAGTTGGAAGCTGTGGGCGGTTATTTCTTTTTATTTGAAGAATTGATAGTAAATATCATAACTGTGAACGCAGTAAGGAAAATACCTATCTGTGTTAAATCGCTTGAAATCAACCGCTGTGCTGAGGCATGGCGGTTTTTGCGTGACAGCGGTTATTGAATATCATTCAATTATTTTGCTTTACATTTATGTAACGAGGTGTTATAATATGTGCAACAATTTATTTCAAGAAAGGCTTGATTAAAATGGACAATAATGATGTTTTTAAGTTGATTTCCGATCTTGACTTTTCATGGCATATGGTACTCGGTCCTTGCGGAAATTACTATTTAGGATATGCCGAGCGTGGTATTATTTTGTCTTTGCTCACATACAAAAGAATATGCGATGTTATAGAGGGCGATATACGCAAATGTGATCCGGATTTCAATGAAATATATGGTGACAGTACTTACGATATTGCGTTTGAGGAAGGGGTTATTGCGTACAAATACAGGAAAGAAGCACGGTGGAAGCATTTTGAAGAAAGTGAAGACAAGGTAGATGCACTTAAATGCGCAATCGATTATATCAATATGGACAATTTTCATATTATTGCTCGCAACGATAAGCTTCTTATACCCAATTTTATAGCACATTCTGAGGACAGGAAACCGCTGAATAAGGTATTGCAGAAATGGATGGATATTCTGCCCGGATATGATTTAAGCCGTGAATCTGTAAGTGATGAGTTGTGGCTGTATATTTTGGAAAAGATGAGAAAACGCCGCAGATGATATGAAAAATATGATATGAAAAAGTTGACATGAAAAAGTTGATATGAAAAAGCCGAGCAAGCGTAAGGGTTTTGCACGGCTTTTCTTTTTGTATCTGAGAAAGGCTTTATATTCGGTCATAAATTTTCTTCTCGTTTCATAGATTTACTGTAGAGTACCCGAAAGGAAAGGACGTGCAGTATGAACGAAATTATGACAAGGGAAGAATTTTTAAGGGAACGAAATGCGGTATGCGAGCCTGACGCTGTGGTGGGTGAGGACGCCGGTTGCAAGGGGCAGGATGCGGATACGGCGGTTATGACGGAGGAGAAAGGGAAGCTGAGTGCCGACGGTATAACCGTATCGGAAGTAGTGGTGAAGGGCAGGCACAACAGGCAATATGCAGGGCTGATACTCTTTATAACGGCAGTTATCGGGGCTGTTGTCGGGGCGGTGTTTTACGGAAAGGCAACGGTGACTGTGCCTGATGAGATGCTGGAAGGCTTTCTCGAAGGAAGGATACACGGCGGATTTTTCGGGAATGCCGCCGCTTCGTTCATATCGGCGCTTATATGGTGCATAGTGCCGTTTTTAACCGGACTGTGTGCTGTCGGACAGCCTGTGGGTGCGCTTATCCCTGCATTCAAGGGTATAGGCGTGGGAATGACGTTTGCGGCGCTTGTGAATACATACGGGGCAAACGGGATACCGGCTTTTGCGGTGTTTGTTCTTCCGTCCGCATTTATAGGAACGGTAATCTGCTGTTATCAGTGCCGTCTGTCCGTGTTATGCTCAAACAGTGTGCTGGCTGTGCTTAAAGGCAGGCGTGACGAGGCTCCGCACTATTATAAGATATATCTTGAGCGGTTTGCGGTATGCTGTATCGGCTGCTTTCTGCTGGGGATAGCTGACGCTGTTATAACTTTTTTGTTCCGCCCGATATTCGTTATATGAAACACTTGAAATTTTCGTTTCACGGGTGTATAATGTTAACAGTAAAAATTGCCTTTGGCATGAAAGAAGGATAACATTATGGAAAAAATGGAAGTATTACTGGAAACCTCTGCACGTCACATCCACGTTACGCAGGAGGCTCTCGAAACACTGTTCGGCAAGGGTCACGAGCTTACAAAGAAGAAGGATCTTTCTCAGCCCGGTCAGTTTGCCTGCGAGGAAAGAGTTACTATAACAGGCCCCAAGAGATCGCTTGCAAACGTATCTATTTTAGGCCCTGTTCGTCCTGCTACACAGGTTGAACTCTCGGCTACGGACGCACGTTCTATCGGATGTCCTATATTCGTAAGAGAATCGGGCGATATTGCAGGTACACCCGGCTGTAAGATAACAGGTCCTGAGGGCGAGATCGAAATCAGCGAGGGCGTTATCGTTGCAAAGCGTCACATCCACCTTGTTCCCGAAACCGCTGAAAAGTGGGGCGTAAAGAACAAGGACGTTGTAAGCGTAAAGGTTGATTCTGACGGAAGAAAGGCAATTCTCGGTGATGTTGTTATCAGAGTAAGCGAGAATTTTGCAGACGCTATGCACATTGATACAGACGAATCAAACGCTGTAATGGCCGCTCCCGGCATGATGGTCGAAGTAATCAAGTAATACGGCGTTACATATGACGGTTTTATCTCCGTGGCTTTGGGCTGCGGAGATTTTTTTGTAAAATATATTGAAACTTCACAAAAAATACTGTATAATACTATTATTACAATTACTGTATTACAAGTTAATAACAGACTGAAAAAGGAGGAAATATGAAAAATCTTTTCAAAAGAATTGTTGCGGCGATAACAGCCGCTACGCTTGCGGCAGGAAGCGTGCCGCTTAATATGACAGCATCGGCACAGCTTGCGCCTGTGAAGGTTAACGGTCACGGTATGCTTTCATCGGTGTCGGAAGAATATATAGGATATATTGATTCCGGTGAGGGCGGCAAAGTGGGGGTTGCGCCGTCTATGCTTGATATGTCGTATCTTGGCGAAAGCTATGCACAGCTTACACAGACAGCAAATAAAAAATTCCCGTCATTGTATGACCTGAGGGATTACGGCAGGGTGTCGCCTGTTGAGAATCAGTCGCCGTACGGTACCTGCTGGTCGTTTGCGTCGCTTGGCACGATAGAGTCACAGCTTATAACGCAGTTTACCGATATTTCCTTTTCTAAAAAACACCTTGTCTGGAACTCATACGAAAACGAATATATGCGTGAATTCTTCAACGGGGCAAGAAGCGAAGAGGATTTCGCCGATCCCTATAATATGGGCGGCTTTGCCAGTCTTGCGGCGGCTACGATGGCGGAGTGGAACGGCCCTGTTTATTCCTACAGATTGCCGTATGACAAGGACGATACCGATGAGCATCTGACGGGTGAAAGCGATTTTCATCTTACAGATGTGTACTTTGCAACGGCAAATACCTATATTACGGACGGGTATGATAATATTTTAGAAAAAGAAGTTTCCGAAAATATCATAAAGGAGCTTGTAAGCGAATATGGCACATCGACAATTTCGTTTTGCAGTGATGACGCTTACTACAACAATGAATATTACACTTTCTTTTGTTATGACGAGAATAAAGTTTCCGACCATGCGGTTTCGGTTGTCGGATGGGATGATGATTTTTCAAGAGAAAAATTCGGCACAAGCGATGACACCCGTCCCGAAAAAGACGGCGCATGGCTCATAAAGAACAGCTGGGGTGCCAACTGGGGAGATGGCGGATATTTCTGGCTGTCGTATGAAGACCCGACTATAGGCTCGGCGGCAACATATATCGTTGACAGCAAGGACAACTACAGCAATTATTACGGTGTCGGAAAGATGTGGTCGCTGAACGCTTCGGCGGATACATTCTATAAAGACGAAGACGCCAAGAAATACGGCTATATGTCGAATATATTCACGGCAAAGGGCGATGAACAGCTTGAAGCGGTTTCGTTCTATACGACCGATGTAAATACGCAGTATGAGATAACTGTCTATACCGGTACGGACAAGGAAAACCCCATAAGCGGCAGTATAGCTTCAAGCGGTCTTACGGGAACGGAGAAATATCCCGGTTATCATACAGTGGAGCTTGACAAGGCGGTCGCACTTAAAAGCGGAGAAAATTTTTCGATAGTGGTAAAGCTGACTAATCCGCAGTATGAATATCCGCTGCCGATTGAAACGTATTTTAACGGCTTTTACAATTCTTCGCCGAAGTATTCCGATGACGGCAGAGTTTCAATGTACAGCGAAAACGGCAAGGATTGGAATGACGTGTCGGAGCTGTCCTATGTAACCGACGGATATACATTATGCGCTACCGGCTTTTGTCTTAGTGCGTTTACAAATCCTCTGCCGGAGAGCAGGATTGCATCGGAAAATGTGAGGTTTTCGATAATTGAAGGTCCTGTTGCACTCGGAAGCAAGCTGGAGCTTAGCGGAGCGGATGAAATATGGTACAGCATAGACGGAGGTGCGGCGATACGCTACACAAAGCCGATAATTCTTGAAAAAGCCTGCACTGTTTCGGCGTGGAGCAAGACGAACGGCAGCAGCGGAAATATTGTCAGCCGTACATATACAAAGGCAAAATCGGCGCTTACGGAGTATGCGATAAGTTACGGGGATAAAAAGATATATGTAACGCCCGATGACTATGCTAATGAGAACGTGATAGCTCTTCCTGTCGGTGTGAGCGGTATTTCGATACGTCCGAGAGGATGCGATGAAATAACCGTTGACGGCAAAAGAGTTATGTCTGATGAGTGGTCAGAGGAAATTACTTTATCCCCCGGCGAAAGCCGTGATATAGTAATAAAATCGTCTGCAAGCGGAAAGGGCGCTTCGGAATATACCGTAAAGGCAACAAAGCGGTATATCGGCTATGATAAGGACAAGGAAACGATACAGTATGATGAAAGCAGATTTACCGTAAAGGATAAAGACGGAAATATACTTGCAGACGGTGACTCGGTGGCTGACTTTACAAAGCAGGAGATAAGCGTTTATGATATGAACGGCGAACTGCTTGCAACGGAAACAACGCCGAAGAGATACACGATTATTCCCGCTGTAAAGGCTCTTGCTTATAGCAAGGAGGCTACTCTTTACACATTCTCGAAGAATTTCGTATACTCGTATTCTTCCGATATGAGCAATGCGGTAGCACTCGATGAGGAAACAATACCGCTTACACCCGGAAAGAATATCTACCTTCAGCGCATAGCTGATTTAAACGGTTTTGCAAGCGAGGTGCTTTGTATAGAAGTGCCTGAAAGACCTGCCGCTCCCGAAAATGTAAAGGCAAAGCCGGGAACGGATTATATCGGCATTGACGGAAACGGAGTATATGAATACCGTATAAAAGGTCAGGACAATTGGGTAAGCGACAGCGACTATATTATGGGGCTTGACAGTGACACGGAATATACGGTTGAGGTAAGAAAGAAAGCTACCGACAGCGAATTTACTTCCGATATTGCGACTGTCACGGTAAGAACGGTAAAGGGCGTTATCGTACCTGTATATTTTACTTATTACGCAACGGTTGTTTTATCCGATGAGAAAGAGCTTACGACGCTTGGTGAAAACGTAATCGAATATGACGAGAAGGATCTTGAAAAATTCGGATATGTATTCACACGAGCAAGCAAGGCGACCGTCAATATCACCGAAGAAAACGGCAAGTATGTTTCGGATAAAAATTATGTGATATTTGATGTAACGCCTGCCGTTGATAACTCAGACAAAACAACTCGTGTTGTTTACTGTGACGCATTCACCGGAGATGTAGTGGATGAGGGCATAGTAACTTATGCTTATCACACAATATTCAACATAGATAACCTTGATTGCCCTGAGGGATATGATCATTATCAGTATGAGCTGAAAAGCAGGAATGACGCTATCACGAAGCTGCTTTATATAGACGGCAAATGGTATCCTGCCGACAGCGAGATTGTACTGCTTATTGAAAAGCTCCCTGTAATCAAAGTAAAGATCGTTGACGAAAACAGAAATACGGTTTATGAGTACAATGAATACGCACCTTACGGCGAACATGAAGCTGAGGCTGATATTCCTGAGGGATATACGGCTGTAAGTGACGAGAATTTTGCCGTAAGCGTAACGAGAGATGAAAACGGCAGACTGATAAGCGATATATCGGAATTTGTTGTGACGGTAAAAAAAGATTCCGAAAAGCCCGAAGAGCCGGACAAACCGGAGAAGCCGGAAGAACCTGCAAAGCCTGAAGAGCCGGATAAACCGGAAGAACCTGAACAGCCTGTAAAGCCCGAAGAGCCGAATAAACCGGAAGAACCTGAACAGCCTGCAAAGCCGGAAAATCCTGCAAAGCCGGAAAATCCTGCTAAGCCCGAACAGCCTGTAGAGCCGGATAAACCGACAAATCCGAATACATGCGGAGATATACCGTTTGCGGCGGCAGCTGCCCCTGTTGTTGCGGTTGCGGTGATGGTAAGTGCAGTTACGGCAAGAAAACGCAAAAAGTAAATATTACGGAAAAAGTCAGGTGTAACGCTTGGCTTTTTCTTTTGTTTGTGGTAAAATATAAGTGGTAAGTCTAAACTAACTTATATTGAGGTGACGCAATTGGAGATATTTCTGATACTGATGATACCGCTTATGGGAACAACGCTCGGCTCGCTTATGGTGTTCCTTATGCGTGATAAGGTGAGGGCCCAGACGGAGAAGCTGCTGCTTGGGTTTGCATCGGGAGTTATGATAGCGGCTTCGGTATGGTCGCTTCTGATACCGTCAATGGAGCTGTCCGAGCAGGGCTGCGGGAAAATGAACTGGGTGCCTGCTGTGGTCGGCTTTGCGGCGGGGATACTGTTCCTGCTTGGGATAGACAGCTTTGTGCCGCATCTGCATCTTGACAGCGATAAGCCTGAGGGCATGCGCTCGGGGCTTTCAAAAACTACTATGATGCTGCTTGCGGTGACTATCCATAATGTACCTGAGGGAATGGCTGTCGGTGCGGCTGTAGCCGGGTCAACAGGCACGGGCGGCGACAGCGTTACTCTTGCAAGCACATTTGCGTTGGCGCTGGGTATTGCAATACAGAACTTTCCCGAAGGAGCGGTGGTTTCAATGCCGCTTAAAAGCGAGGGAATGAAAAAGGGAAAAGCGTTTGTGATGGGAGTGCTGTCGGGAGTTGTCGAGCCGATAGGTGCGGCGGTGATGATACTGCTCGCTTCATTCATCGCTCCGCTTTTGCCGTATATGCTGTCGTTTGCGGCAGGGGCTATGATGTATGTTGTGATAGAAGAGCTTATACCTGAGGCACAGGGCAAAGAGCATAGCAACATAGGAACGATAGGTGCGGCGGCAGGGTTTGTTGTTATGATGGTGCTTGATTGTACGTTGGGGTGAGAAAATGTTTTTTTGTTTAATGTGCTTCGATTATATCATTCAGCTTAGACCACGATAGCAAGCTACCGATAGTGCTATTTGTCGGACAGCACTTCTCGGGTTCGCTATTCGAATCGATGAACCTGTCAATATGAAAGAGGGAGACAACCAAAGGGATCAGGGAGAGGGACTGCTGCCC
>OGNP01001088.1_pt1 | contig 13791 bp, 11 predicted proteins | sample 1573531 | NCBI WGS metagenome assembly OGNP01 (sample SAMEA2581984, study PRJEB24529) | metagenome | biome: Human gut stool | place: China | collected 2011 | reverse complement strand
CAAACTCAACTTTTACGTTGATATGTCCGTCTGGCTTTTTGTGGGAAAGCAGTACTACCGTCTCCACATGGTTTGTGCCGCTGAACATATCGACTGCTACGCACTTGTCGGTGGAGTAGCCGAGCTCGGCGAAACAGGCGCAGTCACGGGCGGCGGTGGCGGCGTTGCAGGAGACCATGACGATGCGGGGGGCGGAGAAGGCGGCTATCTGCTCGCAGGCGTCCCTGCCGCAGCCCTTGCGGGGAGGGTCGACCATTATCACGTCGGGGCGGAGGCTGCGTGAATGCAGTATCCGTGCGGCTTCGGCGGCATCGGCACAGATGAACTCGCAGTTTGTTATGTCGTTTGCGAGGGCATTCTGCTTTGCGTTTTCGATTGCCTCGGGGACTATCTCGACGCCGATTATCTTCTTTGCCGTGCGTGCCATGGAAAGCCCGATCGTGCCTGCTCCGCAGTACAAATCAAGCACCGTTTTGCCCTTCGGCTCCGCAAAATCACAGGCTGATGAATAAAGCTGTTCCGCACAGGGAGTATTAACCTGATAAAACGCCTTCGGAGCTATGTTTACGGCGTTTTTGCACATGATGTCACAAATGTAGTTTTTTGATGTCAATACTATCTCTTCATCGCCTAAAATTACGTTAGTATCCCTGTTATTTACATTGATTACAGAACTTACTATCTCGGGGTATTTTTCAAGAAGTTTATCCGAGAGAATTTTAATTTCCGGAACATTTTTTGCTACTACTATACAAAGACATATTTCTCCACTGTAATAGCCTTTCCTTAAATATAAATGACGTAATATACCTTTGTGCGTAGTTTCATCGTAAGCGGTCAGATTAAGCCCGGTTGAAATTTTCAGAAAGTCGGCAGTGATTTTCGAAAAAATGTCGGGCTGTAAAAGGCACTTTTCACAAGGAACGATTCTGTGTGAGTGGAAGGCATAGAAGCCTGCGATAAGATTTCCGTCCTTATCGGTGCCTATGGGTATCTGTAGCTTGTTGCGGTAGCTGTTTATATTGGTGTTGCGGATTATCGGCAAAAATTCGGGCGAAAGACCGCCTATTCTGGTAAAAGCGTCCTTTACGAACTGCTCTTTGGCTCTTAGCTGAGCCTCGTAGCTTATATGCCGCAGAGAACAGCCGCCGCACCTTGTGTAAACGGGGCAGTCGGGAGTGACCCTGTCGGGAGAGGGTGTGATAATTCTCTCTATCTTGCCGTAGCAGTAGGTTTTGTTTACTTTCAGTATCTTTACTTCAAGCTTGTCCCCTATAGCAGAAAACGGCACGAAAATAACCATGCCGTCCTTCTTGCCTATACCGGAACATTCGCTTGAAAGAGCCGTTATCTCAATTTCAACGATGTCGTTCTTTTTCATTATATCTGTCCTAAGCTGAGTGCCTTTAAATAAGCGTTTATAAAGCCGTCAAGGTCGCCGTCCATAACTGCGCCGATGTTGCCCATTTCGTAGCCTGTGCGGTGATCCTTTACCATTGTGTAGGGCATGAATACATAGGAGCGTATCTGTGCGCCCCAAGCAATCTGGAGCTGTTCGCCCTTGATGTCGGAAATCTTGTCGAGGTGTTCTCTTTCCTTGATTTCAAGCAACTTTGACTTCAGCATACGCATAGCATATTCTCTGTTCTGATGCTGTGAACGCTCTGTCTGGCAGGCGCACACGATACCTGTGGGGATATGCGTGATACGAACAGCGGAGGATGTCTTGTTGACCTTCTGACCGCCTGCACCGCTTGCACGGTAAACGTCCATCTTAATCTCGTCTTCGCTTATCTCAATGTCAATATCTTCATTGATTTCAGGCATTACTTCAACGGAAGCAAAGCTGGTGTGGCGGCGTCCGGAGCTGTCAAAGGGAGATACACGGACAAGTCTGTGTACGCCGTTTTCACTCTTCAGATAGCCGTAAGCGTTTCTGCCCTCAACCAGTATGCTGGCGCTCTTTATACCTGCTTCTTCACCGTCAAGGTAGTCGAGTACGGTTACCTTCATACCGTGCTGTTCTGCCCAGTGATTGTACATACGGTAAAGCATCTCGACCCAGTCCTGAGCCTCTGTACCGCCTGCACCTGCGTGGAATGTGAGAATCGCATTATTGTGATCAAATTCGCCTGAGAGAAGGGTAGCGAGCTTCTGCGATTCAAGCTCTGTTCTGAAATGCTTTGCAAGCTCCTGTATCTCGGGAAGCATAGATTCGTCATCCTCTTCCTGAGCAAGCTCGAGCATTGTCATTACATCGTCATAGCTTTCACGGAGCTTTTCGTAGCTCTGTACTATATTCTTATCTTCGCCTATTTTCTGAGAAATTTTCTGAGAATTTTCTACATCGTTCCAGAAATCAGGCTGTGCGCTCTGTTCTTCGAGCTTTACTATTTCTGCTTTGAGATTATCAAGGTCAAGTGCGCCGGCAAGCTCTTTAAGCTCAGGCTCATAGCCCTCGAACTCAACTTTGAGTTCATCATATTCTAACATAGGTTACCGTTCCTTTCAATTTTGCAATACTGCTTTATTATATACCAAAAAAATTTTTTTGTAAAGCCTTGAAATCGTTTTCATTTTATGATATACTCAATTTATTCGGTGAAAACGCAGGTTTTCACAAAATTATTCCGGTAAGCTGTCTGTGAGCGGTGCATAGCGGCAGACGGGCGAATTACCGGAAAGGACGGATAAGTCTTAAAAATCAGTATTTCTGAAAAAAGTTGTGTAAGGAGTTTATTAACATGAGCGAGATCAAGAAGATCCACATGGGTCCTGCTAAATGTGCGGTTGACCTTGGCGACGGAAGTGAAAGAGGAGAGTATGTAAACCAGGATTATATCCTGAACAAGCTGGGCAGACCTCACAGAGCGGTAAGCCTTATGTATTGCTATTATCCGCTTGACGAAACATGGCCCGCAAGAGCGAGAAACGCTTTCAAGGACAAGGAGATCACATTCCAGTGGGATTATCCCTATGACGACTATTTTACATATAAGGGCGGTATCGGAGGAACAACCGACGATGAGCCGTTCACCTGTATGCGTGATGTAAGACGTCACGGACAGGACGTTATACTTACAATGACGATAGATCCGAATGTTACGGACAAGCATCTTGAACAGATAGGTAAGGAGCTTTCGACATTCGGTCGTATGCAGCTGAGAATCAACCACGAGGCTACAGGTAACTGGTTCTCGTTTACAAAGCGTGCAACATATCAGCAGGTGGCTGATTTCTATATCCACGCCCGTGAGGTAATAAAGAAATTTGCTCCCAACGTACAGACTATTCTCTGTATCGGCGGTGTGGAGCATCCCGAAAAGGGCGGAGAAATCGAGATGGAGAAGGAATTTGCCGACGCTGTAAGAGCAACGGATATATGGTCTGTTGACAAGTACATGGCTCTCCACTGGGGCTGGCCTTTTGACGTTGCGGACGAGGGCGGAAACTCTTTCGGCAGAAGCAAGGTAGCTGATACATATAATCTTACTAAGCTGTCGGAAAAGCGTTACAGAGAGCTTTGCGGCGGAGAAAAGAAGCCTATGGTAATGAGTGAGTTCAACGCTGACGGCGATGTAACGGGACCTTACGAGCAGGCTGAAATGGTAAAGGAATTTTGCGATATGCTCAAGAACGACAAGGATCAGGGCTGGTTTAACGGCTTTACATTCTATCAGTTCCGTGACAGAGGCAGACTGGGACTTGAAATTGAGGATCCGAACAATGCGGACTGCGGTATTGAACAGCCTGTAATGCAGACCTACAAGGAAATTATTCACGATGAGTATTTCTATCCCGAAATGAAAAGCGAGGGCGACGCACAGTTCCCTGTAAAATTACGTTGGGGCGGTTCTGAGGACGCTGAGGGTATCGAGATACCTCTGCACTTTGAAAAGAACCCCACATTCTGCGAGATCACATTTGAGGACGAGGACGCAGAGCTTAATCTTATGATGGAGATCAACGGCAAGTGGTTCTACAAGGCACCTCACGCAAAGACGATAGATTTCATGTCGGCATTCTTTGAAAAGCCTCTTGACGGTGAAGCTGACATGACGCTCAAGATATTTGCGCCTCCTGCAAGCGGTGAGAACGTAAATGACGGCAGTGAGGACTGGATGCTGAACACTTATTCGACTATCACGAAGATGCCGAATATCCGTATCAGATTTGCACCTATCTTGAAGTAAGGCGGCAATGTGCCGCTTCAAGTTCCGCCTTTTGAAATGACTGAGGTTGGCTTAGGGTGGCAAAACGGCGGGACTAAACAAAGCAATAATCAATAAAAGCGGTTACAGTGATATGCTGTGGCCGCTTTTTGCGGCGATGTGCCGATTCAGATTATGTCTATTAAAATAATTGTGCTAACGGAGTACAATCCCTCCGGTAGTCGCCCGAATTTTTTCGGGCGACAGCACCTCACCTTTGACAAGGGAGGCAAGGGTGTTGGCAATATTCGAGGGATAGTGCGGAAAAGGCGGTCACAGTGGGGTGGTGTGACGTGCTGTTAAAGCATTATTGCTTTACTGCCGGACACTATTTTAACGATTGCTGATTAACGAGTGCTGAGAATTGAATATAAAGAATCCGCTGTTTACTCTAATGGCGGATTTTTTGTGTTTGGTGAGTTTGTAGGGGAGCAGGATAGTGCGGAAAATCTAATTGATGGTGCGGATGGGGAACAATCCCTCCGTCTTGACAGCAGAAAAGTTTGCAATATAAAAAGGGCGGGCATATCGCAAGCAGAAAGCAACAAAGCAACAGTTTGTGCCTTGCCTTCAATCCACCTCCCTTTGACAAGGGAGGCAAGTGTGATAGTGCTTTTCGAGGGATAGTGCGGTTTTGGGAGGGTTGGTGCGAGCGAGGTATAGTGCGGAAATGGCGGTTGCTGTGGGGTGATGTGGATGTCGGGACGGGGAAACGATAATATCGTAAAATCGGCATATATATTTGCTTTGTATTTATTCATTTCCACAAAAAAATCGATAATTATTTGGCGGTTTTGTTGAAAATGATGTGAAAACGTGATTTAAATTTGACTTTAGTTACACAATGTGATAAGATAAGCCTATAAAAAGGCGGTCAAAAACCGTATTGTTTATCCTTTGTGCGAGGTAGCAGAATGAAGAAGAACAAGAATGTATATGACGGGGCTGAAATGGTTCCTGAGAACGTTGAAAATACACATAAGAAAAGGAAATCTCTTACCGGCAGAATATTCAGGTGGATGTGTCTTGCGGTGGGCGGTTCGCTTATGCTTGTCTGCATGATCAATATACTGCTGAGCTATACATATCTTAAGCAGGCGCTTGTGAATGAGATGGACGAGGTAGCGCATACCGCATCGAATACTATTTCAAATCAACTTGAATCTGTTGTAAACGCAATAACGCAGATCTCTGCCGACGCCGATTTTTCTGACGTTGCAGATATATCTGGGATACGTTCAAAATGTATTTCTGTTGCAAGAGATAATTCTATGTATGTCAAGGTCGATATGACGGACAGGGACGGTAAGGGACTTAACGACGACTCTCTCAACTGGTCGGATGATCCTGCATATCGTGAGGTAATAGAAACCAATAAAGCGGTTGTCGGTGAGCCTTATTTCTACGAAAAGACGGGTAAGGTCGTTATGGACGTTACCGTGCCTATAATTTCAAACGATATAAATAGGCTGCTGAGAGCGGTGCTTCGTATAACAGTTGACGTGAATGTATTCTCGAATGTTATCGGTCAGATTTCAATCGGCGATACCGGCTATGCGATGGTGGTTGACGCTAAGGGAAATATAATCGCACATCCGGACTCGGAACTGATACCGCAGCAGATGAATTATATCAGTCTTGCTTCGCAGGACGGCTCATATCAGGCTATGGCTGATTGCGTTTCATCGGCAATTGCGGGTGAATCGGGATTCGGCGAGGTTACGCTTGACGGCGTTTCAAAATATGTCAGCTATGCGCCTATAAGCAATGCAGAGGGCTGGAGCTGTATAATGGTTGCGACACCGTTTGAGCATACGCAGAGCATTTATAATTCTGTTGTTATCGGCATGATTGTAGCGGTCGTATGCTTTGCGCTGTCGGTACTGCTTATAATAACGATAGTGAAAAAGATAATTTCGCCCGTAAAGCAGTGTTCGGACAGAATCGTTACGTTATCGCACGGCGATCTTCACCAGCAGGAGCTTGACTTCGGCAAGAAAATTGACAAGGAAATATCTCAGCTGAGCGAAAGCACGAACCTTATCAGCAAGAATATAAACGAGATCATATCCGACATTGACGCTATGCTAAGAACGCTCGGAAACGGCGATCTTACATATAAGCCGGCTGATGTTTATCTCGGTGACTTTGCGCCTATCAGGCAGTCATACGAATCTATAATGATCTCACTTAATAAGACGATGGACAAAATAAGCAAGGCAGGTCAGCGTGTTGCTACAGGCTCTGAGCAGGTAGCATCTGCGGCAGGCAGTCTTTCGGGCGGTGCGGCAAAGCAGGCGGCATCGGTCGAGGAGCTTTCGGCATCGCTTACCGAGGTTGCGGAAAAGGTCAACCGTAACGCAGTGAGAGCGGAAAACGCCGCTGAGAATTCGGCTCAGGCTACAAAGCTTGTTGAATCGGGCAACGAACAGATGAACGGTCTGCTTGGGGCTATGCAGGAAATCGGAGAAACATCCGGCGAAATCGAAAAGATAATAAGAACGATAGACGATATTTCGTTCCAGACGAATATACTTGCGCTTAATGCGGCGGTAGAGGCGGCAAGAGCGGGTGACGCAGGAAAGGGATTTGCAGTTGTTGCGGACGAGGTAAGAAATCTTGCGGGCAAGGTTGCTGAGGCGGCAAGCACAACGACAGAACTTATCAAGAACTCGATGAAGGCTGTTGAAAACGGAACGATGATTGCAAACAGGACGGCACAGACGCTGACAGAAATCGTCAATACGACAACTGCTACAACAAAGCTGGTAGGCGAAATCTCAACGGCTTGCGCAGAGCAGGCTGAGGCTATAGAGCAGATCAATGCCGGCGTTGATCAGATTTCTTCGGTAGTACAGACAAACTCCGCCACAAGCGAGGAATGTGCGGCTTCTGCACAGGAGCTTTCGGTACAGGCAAATCTGCTTGACGAGATGGTGTGCGGCTTTACAATCGACGAGGAGCTTGTTGCTCGTGAGGAAACGGCGGAGAACGAAGAACCGTCCGAGGAAGATGAAAACGCTGAAAACGGGGAAGAACCCGAATATGCGGATGACGACCCGGACGATGACGAAAACTGAATTTCTTAAAACAGGCAACAATGTATAACTGATCCCTCCTGCGTTATCACGCAGGAGGGATCGTTCTGTCAGTATTCGTCTTTTATGCGGAATAAGGTTTCGTGGGGGTCGGGTTGACGGTCGGCAACGTACATATCGTTTATCACGATGTAGCGGCTGTCCTGTAGGGTCTGTACCACTTTGTCAATGTCTTCCTCAGTGCCTTGCGCCTCCATTTCGACCGAGCCGTCGTAGAGATTTTTTACCCAGCCTGTTACGCTGTAGAGCGAGGCGGCATTCTGCACCCGGTAGCGAAAGCCGACACCCTGAACTCTGCCTTTGAAGAAAAAGTGCTTTCTGATAATGTTTGTGTTCATTTTTGCCTCCGTCAGAATGTGAATATATCTTTATCAAGCTCTTTCACAAGCTTATCGCTGTAAAGCTCCATTTCTTCGGGGCTTTGTGAGCTAAGAGGCTCGATTATGCCGATTGTCATCATACCTGCCTGCCTTGCGGCTTTGAGAGAAGCTGATACATCATCGAGCATAATGCAGTTTTCGGGCGGTACGCCGAGCGTTTTTGCGGTATCGAGATATATGTCGGGGTACTGTTTGCCTTTGCCGAAAACGGCGGCGGAGCTTATCGTTTCAAACATTCCCCACAGTCCTGTGTGATGAAGCACGGGGGTGTAAAGCTCGGGGGTCTGTGAGGTGCATACGGCGGTCTTGTAGCCGCTTTTCAGAGCAAGCTCAACCGTTTCACGAGCGAAGGGTTTTAGTTTTACGTTGTGGCGGTATTCGTCTATGGCGAGATCTGTCCATTCCTGCATAAGCTGTTCTGGCGTTTCGGGAAGACTGAAAAGATCTATTGTGTATAATGCTGTTTCGTAAAAAGAGCGGTGGCTGCATTGCCTGCCGTAATCATCGGGCGGAGTGATGCCACGTCTGCGCAGAAATTCCTCGTCAACGTACTGCCAGACGTACATCGAGTCGAGCAGAGTACCGTCAAGGTCGAACAGCACGGCTTTTATATCGTTCATATTCTTCTCCTTTCTAAGCTTATATACTGCTATTGTATCACAATAAGGCGGTGGGGTCAATAAGATTTTAAGGACGATTTTCGTGTATGCGGCTTGCAAAATGCGTGGATTTATGGTATACTGAATTAAAAGAAATACAGTGAAGAATAAAGGAAAGAAAAGAAAATTGGAACAGACAAAAGAAAACAAGATGGGCGTAATGCCTGTAAACAAGTTGCTTGTTACAATGTCACTGCCTATAGTTATATCAATGCTTATCCAGGCAATGTATAACCTTGTTGACAGCGTATTTGTGGCACAGATAAACCCGGACGCACTGACCGCTGTAGGCATGGCGTTTCCGATGCAGAGCCTTATGATAGCGTTTCAGACAGGGCTTGGCGTCGGAATGAATGCGCTTGTATCACGCTATCTCGGACAGAAGAAGCCTTATGAGGCGGGTCTTGCGGCAACTCATGCGCTTATTCTTACCGCTTTGAACTATGTTATATTTTTAATAGTAGGGCTTACGGCGATACCTGCATTTTTTTCGATACAGACACATTCCGAAATCATAGCTGGATATGGTGTTGAATATCTGTCAATCGTATGTTGCGGCTCGCTCGGATTATTCTTCCAGATATACGGCGAGCGTATATTGCAGGCGACGGGCAAGACACTGCTTTCGATGGTGTCGCAGATACTCGGTGCGGTTATAAACATAGTGCTTGATCCTGTGTTTATTTTCGGCGTTGATTTTCTCGGAATACCCGCAATGGGCGTTACGGGTGCGGCAATCGCCACTGTAACAGGTCAGATAATAGCGGCGGCGGTAGGATTTTTACTGCACCACTTCCACAACAAAGAATTAAGGCTTGTATTCAGGAAATTCAGACTGAATTTAGGCACGATAAAAACGATATATGCCGTTGGAATACCTTCTATTATAATGAGCGCGCTGGTTTCGGTGCTGACGTTCGGTATGAATATAATACTGAAAGCGTATGAGCCTGCGGCGGCTACGGTATTCGGCGTCTACTTCAAGCTGCAGAGCTTCGTATATATGCCTGTGTTCGGTATGAATAACGGAATAGTTCCTATCATAGCCTATAACTACGGGGCAGGAAAGCCGAAGCGTATAACGGATACGCTGAAGCTGGGAGTTATCTGCTCGGTTGTGATAATGATAATCGGACTGCTGCTGTTCCAGCTTATACCGGCGCAGTTACTTGGAATGTTCGCTCCGACGGACGATATGATAAGGCTCGGTGAAACGGCACTCAGGATATTCAGCGTATCGTTTGTATTTGCCGGAGTGTCGATAGTGTTAAGCTCGGGCTTCCAGGCGCTCGGAAACGGCTTTTACAGTATGATAGTATTTATAGTAAGGCTTATTGTGCCGACACTGCCTTTTGCGTGGCTGTTCGGCATTATCGGAGGGGTTGACTGCATATGGTGGTCGCTCCCTGTAAGCGATTTGTTAGGACTTATTGTTGCGATACTCCTTATGCGCAGGATCTATAAGAATGTTATATCGAAAATGTATGACAAACAGGATGAATCCTCGGCACAGGTACAGCAGGCATAAGAATAAAGCACAAACGGAGGAATGATTATGGGAAAAATAATCACTATTTCAAGACAGTACGGAAGCGGAGGAAGCGAGATCGGCAGAAAGGTCGCAAAAGCACTTTCAATCCCGTATTATGACAGGACGATAATTGATGTTACCGCAAAGGAAAGCGGATTTGATCCCAAATACATAGAACGTGCGGAGCAGACAACAACGACCAGTTTTCTTTACAATCTTGCGATAAACGGTATGTACACACAACCGCTTACCGACCAGCTTTTCTCGGCGGAGTGCAGAGTTATCAAGGCTCTTGCGGATAAAGGTCCGTGCGTTATAGTCGGTCGCTGTGCGGACTATGTGCTGAGGGAGCAGTACAGCACATTTGATGTTTTCGTGCATTCTACGGATGATTTCAGATGCGGACGTATCTGCGAACATGACAATATAAGCAAGGACGAGGCGCTTTCGATTATCAGACAGAAGGATAAGGCAAGGCGCAGACACTACAAGTATTATACGGAACGTAACTGGGGCGAATCGCTGAATTACGATCTGTGCATCAATACAGCTACCTGCGGTATTGATGAGGCGGCTGAAATAATCGCTAAGCTTGCAGGCAAATAAAGACGTCGCATTCAGCGGCTGACGCCTTTAAGAATAGTAAAAAATCGGCTGTCAATGGTGACTTTCAAATCACATTGGCAGCTTATTTTTTTAAAACAGTTAAACAGAGAAAATATTTGAACAGAAGGAACGGTGAACGATGGAATTTGTAATGCTCTTTTTTTCGGCAATCATCATTGTCTGCATTGTAGGCAATAAGCTGTCGGCAAGGATAGGCGTACCGAGCCTGCTTATATTTCTGGCGCTTGGTATGATATGCGGCTCGGACGGTATTCTGAAGATACCGTTTGACAACTATCAGCTCAGCGAGCAGGTGTGTACGGTATGTCTTATATTTATAATGTTCTGCGGCGGTTTTTCTGCCAACTGGAAAGCGGCAAAACCTGTTGCTTTGCGTGCGGGACTTTTATCCTCGCTCGGTACGATAGTTACGGCGCTTATTACTACGGCAGGCTGTCATTTCCTGATAGGATTTGATATAAAAGAGAGCTTTCTTATCGGTGCGGTTATTTCGTCTACCGATGCGGCATCGGTGTTCTCGATACTTCGTTCAAAGCAGTTAAACCTGCGTGGCGGTCTGGCTTCACTGCTGGAAATCGAGAGCGGTTCTAACGACCCGTTTTCTTATATGCTGACGGTCATTGCACTTGCGATAATGGCAGGTGATGATATTTCACAGCTTGGTCTTCTTGCGGTGCTGCAGATAGTCCTCGGTGTTGCATTCGGCTTTGCGATGGGACTTGCCACAGTGTTTGTAATGAAAAAGGTGAAGCTGTCGAAAAACAGCTTTGACATAATTTTTATGATGGCGATGATATTTGCGGCATATTCCGCACCTATACTGCTCGGCGGCAACGGATACCTCAGCGTATACATAGCAGGTATCATCATCGGTAACAGCAACATAGGAGAGAATAAGGCACAGCTTGTACATTTCTTCGACGGAATAACGGGGCTGAGCCAGATAATGCTGTTCTTCCTGCTGGGATTGCTGTCGAATCCTTCACAGCTACCGGGCATAATACTTCCGGCACTTGCAATATTTGCGGTGATGACCTTTATATCACGTCCTGTTGCGGTGTTTGCGATATGCTCAAAGGGGTATACATGGGCTGACAGGCTGTTTATAGCGTGGTCGGGTCTGAGAGGCGCATCGTCCATCGTTTTCGCAATAATGGCTACGGTGAGCGATGTGTACACGGACAGCAATCTGTTCAATATAGTAGTGTGCGTCTGCCTTATCTCCGTTGCATTTCAGGGAACGTTACTGCCGAAGGTCGCAACGGGGCTTAAACTTATTGATAACGAAAGCAGTGTATTAAAGACGTTCAACGACTATCAGGACGAAACTCCGCAGTTCAATATGATGCGTATATTTGTATCGGATACTCACACCTGGAACGGACACAAGATAAGCGAGATAGATTTTCCCGATGATTCGCTTGTGCTTATGATAAAACACGGCGACAGCACTATTGTCCCGAAAGGCGATACGGTGATAAATGCCGGAGATGATGTTATACTCAGCATTCCGTCATACAGGGACAGCGGAAATATATTGCTCAAGGAATATGAGATAGGGCCAAAGCATTTATGGAAGGGAAAGACTATAAAGGAGCTTGATCTGCCGACTACGCTTCTTATTATAATGATAAAGAGAAACGGCGATATGGTCGTACCTAACGGAAGCACTGTAATAAAGCAGGGTGATATTCTTGTTGTCAGCGACCAGTCGCATATAGAAGAAAAGAAGAAAAAGGATAAGCACGGCGGTAACGAGCCGGATAAGAAGCCGGACGAAGCGGCGGAGAATAAAGAATGCGATGAAAAAGAGGGGGAGAAGGTGAGCGTGTAACAATTGACGGAACAACGATAATGACTTTCGGACTTGAAATTAAAGGTCGGCTGTGATAGAATAAGGCTGACGGCTTTTGTGAATATGAAACTGCCGTGTTATATATGCGGCAGTTGCTTTTTAGTGAGGGAAAATATGAAACGCAGTAAGAAAATGTCGGTGCTTAGAGAGTGCATGGAAAACAGGCATATATGCAGGTGCTTTTACGAATATGACAAAAGCTATTGGCATTACTATATCAATGATTTCAACGACAAATTTGTACTCGGGCAGGAAGAAAACGACTTTGAGCTTAACGGGTATACAATCCGTAAAATTGACGAACTGCAAAAAGCAGAGATCAAGAATGATGTCTGTGAAGAGATAAACAGACTGAATGGGGTTGCAGAGCAAATCAAAGCTCCCGGTATAGATATAAGCTCGTGGCAGAGTATATTCAATTCGCTCCGTGAGTGCGGTGAATGGGCTATAGTCGAGAATGAAAATGAAGAGATATTCCATATAGGGATAATCTTAAAGGCGGGGAAGAATAAACTGACGATGAGAGAGTTTGACGCAGACGGAAAATGGCATGAAAAAACCAAAATTCCATACAAAGAAATAACAAGCGTCAGCTTTAAAACAAGATATATTAAAAACTTCAGAAAGTATCTCGAAAGAACGAAAGAAGGATAAGTATGGACATTAAGGAAAACTTCAAGGGGCATTTAAGCACTATCAATCATCACAAGATGGAAGTAATGAGGCTGTGCTTCAAGGTCGGTCTTTATAAGCAAGGGCTTATGCACGATCTGTCAAAATACTCGCCGAAGGAATTTATAAGCGGAGTGGTATTTTACACGGGGGATAAAAGTCCGAACACTACGGAAAGACGTGCGACGGGAAAAAGCGAGGCGTGGCTTCACCATAAGGGAAGGAACAGGCATCACTTTGAATACTGGATAGATTACGGACAGGAACCGGGTTCTGCGATGCAGGGAATGAAGATGCCTGTAAAGTATGTTGTGGAGATGTTCTGCGACAGAGTGGCGGCTTGTAAGACATATTATAAAGAGAATTATAACGACAGTATGCCGTTTGAATATTTCAACAAGAACAGAAAACACTATATGATGCACCCGGAAACTATGGAACTTCTTGGGAAGATGCTGATAATGCTGAAAAGATACGGCGAGGAGGATACGCTGGTATACATAAGGGAGAGAATCCTTACCGGAAGGTATCCGAAAAAGACAGCGGTAAAAAGCTGATAAAATACATTAAATAGCAGAAAAATGCAGTAAATAGAATTTATAGACAACTTTTTACGGCTGATTGTATAAAGTGCCTTTAAAAACAGGATTTGACGAGTAAGTTTTATGTAAATTTACTTTGAAAAAAACGTTGACAAATGTCGTTTTCCGTGATATAATAGACAAGCACTCAAACGAGAGGGCACAAAAACAGAGGGT
>OGNP01001072.1_pt1 | contig 14013 bp, 10 predicted proteins | sample 1573531 | NCBI WGS metagenome assembly OGNP01 (sample SAMEA2581984, study PRJEB24529) | metagenome | biome: Human gut stool | place: China | collected 2011 | reverse complement strand
AAGTCAGGACGCTGGTACAGGCAATGGCTGACAGTTTTCCCGGTGGTGTGCTGGTGTTTGACGCGGCGAACCGGACAGCGGTTAAGATGATAGCAAAGACATGGCTAAAGAGCGCTAAAATTCAGGATGTGGGTGCGTATTTTGCGGTTTCTGATGCGAAAAGTGAGCTTTCCCCGTGGGACAGCAGATTGCAGGTTACAAGCCGTGGCTATATGCTGGGCTACAATGATCTTCGAGACCCTTCCGTCAGCGGATTGTTCCGCTTCCTTGCCAGGACCGGTGACAGAATCATGAAGATGCAGATTGTAAGGATCTGTTTTGGTCAGAGGTGAACTGTCAGGAATTAGAAAGTACCTCTTGACAAATACCCTGTGGGGGTATATCTTGTAGAAAAGGCAAGATACCCCTGTGGGGTATTTTGTATGGCTGCAACAATTAGTCCTTCTACATACATTGAACGCTGTTATGTGATCGGAGGACAATAAAGAATATGTGGGCATTTAGAAAAAATAGCAGGAACCGGCTTCAGAATGGGAGAAAGTATGGCAGAACAATTAAAAGAAAAATTAGAAGAGAAGGGCATGGAATGTTGTCATTGTCATCAGAAAGCAACACCCCGCTCTGAAAAAGAAAAAAAACAATTACAGAACCGTTTAAGTCGCATGGCCGGGCAGTTAAACGGTATCAGCCGGATGTTGGAAGAGAACCGCTACTGCGGAGACATCCTGACGCAGGTGGCTGCGGTGGAGAGCGCTCTGCAGGCTTTTGGCTATGCAATCCTGAAGGAGCATATGGAGACCTGCGTGGTGGAAGAGATCCGGAAGGGGAATACTGCTATCGTAGAGGAAGCAGTGGATCTGGTGAAAAAATTGAAATAAGTAGAGGCATGACTGCAGATAATACTGTAAATTCGTGCGGTAAGGCACTGAAAATAACGGAAACTTTGCAGGTTATGGAAAGGCAGGGTTATTTTTATGAAGGAAAGATATCATGTTACGGGAATGTCCTGCTCCGCATGCTCTTCGCATGTGGAAAAGGCAGTCAATAAACTGGAAAATGTGGAAAAAGCATCCGTGAATCTACTGACAGAGACCATGGATGTGACCTATGACGAGACGAAGATCACTTCGACGGAAATCATCGATGCTGTGGTGAAAGCAGGCTACGGTGCTTCGGTAATGACCGAAGGCAGTGCGGCAGGTGCAGGCGGACAGAGCACTTCCGGGAATGCGGGAAGTACAGGAAGGTCCGCAGCCGACGGCAAGCAGGAATTGCAGCAGAAGCTGGATGCAGACGCAAGAGCCATGAAATGGCGGCTTGGAATCTCCATCGGGTTCCTGATCCCATTAATGTATGTGTCCATGCACCACATGCTCAAAGAATGGTTCGGGATTCCGGTCCCTGCATTTATCGTGAATACCATGCACGGCAATGCCAACGCCATGAATTTCGCACTGACACAGTTTTTACTGTTGTTGCCGATTCTGTATGTGAACCGGAAGTTTTTCTCCGTAGGATTTAAAACCCTGGCGCACCGCAGCCCGAACATGGACAGCCTGATCGCCTTAGGATCCGGCGCGGCGCTTGTGTACGGCATTTTCGCCATGTACCGGATCAGCTATGGCTTAGGCTACGGTGACATGGCAGTAGTAGAGCATTATTCCCACGATCTGTATTTTGAATCCTCCGGTACGATCCTGACCCTGATCACGGTCGGAAAATATCTGGAGAGCCGTTCCAAGGGCAAGACCAGTGAGGCTATTACCAAGCTTATGAATCTGGCTCCCAAGGTGGCAGTCCTCGTGACCGGGGACGGGCAGGAGAAGGAAGTGCCTACGGAAAGTCTGCAAAAGGGTGATATATTTCTGGTAAAGCCCGGAAGTCTGGTACCGGTGGATGGTATCGTGCTGGAGGGTAATTCCAGTGTGGATGAAGCAGCCATCACAGGTGAGAGTGTACCTGTGGAGAAGCAGGCAGGCGACCATGTGGTCTCCGCAACCGTGAACAAGGCGGGCTTCTTAAAATGTCGTGCGGATCGTGTCGGCGATGACACCACGCTGGCACAGATCATCCGCCTGGTGGAAGAAGCCAGCGCCAGCAAGGCTCCGATCGCACAGCTGGCAGATAAGGTGGCAGGGGTCTTCGTGCCTACGGTCATGACCATTTCCCTGATCACTCTGGTCGTATGGCTGTTAAACGGCGCCACTGCGGAATTCGCTATTTCCGCAGCCATTGCCGTACTGGTGATTTCCTGTCCCTGCGCGCTGGGGCTGGCAACTCCGGTGGCAATCATGGTGGGAACTGGTGTCGGTGCGAGCAACGGTATCCTGATCAAGACCGGGGAAGCCTTACAGCAGGCTAAGGAGATCGACACCGTGGTACTGGACAAGACCGGAACCATTACAAGCGGCAAGTTAAAAGTAGAAGAAGTAGGCGGTTATCAGAGTGATTTTCCTGCGGATGCCATGATGCAGATCGCGGCGGCACTGGAGAAAAAGAGTGAGCATCCGCTGGCAGAGGCGGTAGTGGAATATGCGGAAAGCTTCCAACTGACAATTCCGGAGATCGTGGATTTCAAGGCAACCTTCGGCCGTGGTGTGGAAGGTGCGCTGGCACAGGATTTTGCTGCGCAGGAGTTCTTGAAAAAAGATGGACCGACTGCAGTGTTTTATGCAGGAAAATTTGATGAAAAAAATACGGGAAATTCAGTCGGAACAGAAAATGGCACAAAAGATGCCGCAACAATGACAAAAGAAAGTTCAGAGTCTGCGGAGCTGTCGCAGAGAAAAACTATTCTTCCGGCAGGTACAAAATTCTATGTGGGCAATCTTGCATTTCTGCAGGAGAAGAATATTATTTTGCCGGATGGGGCGTTAGACGCCCTGAACCGGATGGCGGACGAAGGTATGACACCGCTTCTGGTAGCAATGGATGTAAACTTCCAGGAAGTAAACTTCCGGGAAGGAGGCTCTCAGGAAGCTTGCATCCAGAAAACTTGGCCCAAGGAAACAGGATTCCTTGGAATCATCGGTGTAGAGGATACGGTCAAAGCTACTTCCTATGAAGCAATTCAGGCATGGGAGAAGATGGGTGTGAAAGTCATCATGCTGACCGGTGATAACAGACGAACCGCAGAAGCGGTACGGGAAAAACTCGGAATCTCCGAAGTCGTGGCGGAAGTGCTGCCGCAGGATAAGGAGAAGAAGGTCAGTGAGTTAAAGCGTCAGGGACACAAGGTGGCAATGATCGGTGACGGTATCAACGATGCTCCCGCACTGGCGGCAGCAGATGTGGGTATGGCCATCGGCGCAGGTACCGATGTCGCCATGGAGAGTGCCGACATTATCCTGATGAAAAACGATCTTCGGGATGCGGTGACTGCCATGAAGCTGAGCCGTGCCGTGATCCGCAATATTAAGGAAAACCTGTTCTGGGCATTTTTCTACAACTGCATCGGCATCCCTCTGGCAGCCGGTGTGTTGTATCCGGCGTTCCAGATCCGGCTGAATCCCATGTTCGGCGCGGCAGCCATGAGCTTAAGCAGTATCTTCGTCGTGGGAAATGCCCTGCGGCTGAGAGGCTTTAAGAGCGGATTCACCCCGCTGAAAAAGGGAACACCGGAAGCGGCCCATAAGGAAATCGAGATAACGCATGCAGCTGCGGAGGGAGAACAGTGCATACTGAAGACCCCCGCAGAGCAAAATAACAGACAAGATGTAAAGCAGGAGAAAGAGAGGACAAACACAATGACAAAAGTAATCAGCATCGAAGGAATGATGTGCAACCACTGCACCGGAACCGTACAGAAGGCACTGGAGGCAGTAGAAGGTGTGAAAGCCGTTACCATGAGCCTGGAGCAGAAAAACGCTACCGTGGAACTGGCTTCCGATGTGGCAGATGAGGTATTGACCAAGGCTGTGGTGGACGCAGGATATGAAGTGAAGGGCGTTACTGCAAAATAAGGCTGCCCTTTGTTGTCGGATAGGAATAGCAAATGATGAAAAAATGGCGCCGCCACCGTGTTGCGGTCTGCTTTATGAGCAGACGGAATGCGGTGACAGCGCCATTTGGGTCTATAGCGAAAAAAGTGCTTTCCAGATACTTTTTTTATGTAGATATCATAGATTTTTGTGCGCGGTGGGTCTATACAGAAAAAATATCATTTTAGATACTCATATCATGAAAAATGAGTATCTGGAGAGCAAATTTTTTTCTATAGACCCAAAGTGAATCTTCTGGAGTGATATTATGGCAGAAAAGGGGATCAGAAAACAAGATTTTTCTGCATAGACCCATGACTGATATCTCTTTATAATCATGCACGTCTGTTGTGAAATAGCGTAAGTGAAAGTGTATCGATCAATTGCATCATGGAAAATGCAAAGGGGAAATTATGCATTTTCGAAAGATTCTATATAAAGTTTATACTTTCTTAATTGATTTTCTTACACTATGTGTTATATTAACTATAGAACAGATGAAACAAGAGAGATTTTGAGATCGTGACATCTGTTTGACGAAGGAACGCTAAAAGAAATTTGAAGGTAAGGATTCAAACGAAAGCAGCTCATCGTCTAAGAAATTAACCAGATAAACAAAATTGTATAACCTTATGTGAGGAGGCGAACGATTATGAATATTGATAAATTTACACAGAAATCCATAGAAGCTATCAATGGATGTGAGAGCATTGCGAGTGACTACGGAAATCAGGAAATTGAAGAGGAACATTTACTTTATAGTCTTTTGACTATAGATGACAGTCTGATTCTGAAACTGATTGAAAAGATGGAAATTCAAAAGGAACATTTTGTCAATCGTGTGGAACAGGCTCTGGAAAAGAGAGTCAAAGTTCAGGGAGGACAAAAAGTCTGGGGTGAGCATCTTAACAGAGTAATTACCTCTTTGGCACCGGAAGAAGCAAAGCAAATGGGTGATGAGTTAATTGCGGTGGAACATTTGTTCCTTGCAATGATAAAATATCCTAATAAAGAAATTGCAGAGATTTTTAGGGAGTACGGTATTACGAGAGAAAGATTTCTGCAAGTGCTTATGACGGTACGAGGAAATCAGAGAGTAACAACGGACAATCCGGAAGCTACTTATGATACGCTGGAGAAATATGGTCAGGATCTGGTGGAGAAAGCGAGAAATCAGAAGCTTGATCCAGTTATCGGACGTGACAGTGAAATCCGACATCTGATTCGTATTTTGTCCCGTAAGACCAAAAACAATCCTGTGTTAATCGGTGAACCCGGTGTCGGTAAAACTGCTGTAGTGGAAGGATTGGCACAACGGATTGTTGACAATAAAGTTCCGGAGATATTAAAAAACAAAAAGATTTTTGCATTGGACATGGGCTCACTGGTAGCCGGTGCAAAATACAGAGGCGAATTCGAGGAACGTCTGAAAGCTGTTCTGAATGATGTGAAGAACAGTGATGGACAGATTATTCTGTTCATTGATGAGTTGCATACCATTGTAGGAGCCGGTAAGACGGATGGCGCACTGGATGCCAGCAATATGTTGAAACCTATGTTGGCTCGTGGTGAGTTACATTGCATAGGTGCAACTACTTTGGATGAATACAGACAATATATTGAAAAGGATCCGGCACTTGAAAGAAGATTCCAACCCGTTATGGTAGAGGAACCTTCCGTAAAGGAGACTATTAATATATTACGTGGTTTACAGCCTAAATATGAAAATTACCATAATGTGCAGATAACATTCAATGCATTAGAGAGTGCAGCTGAATTATCTAAGCGATATATTACGGAACGATTCCTTCCCGATAAGGCAATTGATCTAGTGGATGAAGCCTGTGCAATGGTGAAGACGGAAATGGATACCACACCTGCGGATATTGAGGAGATGGAGCATGACATTGCTATTCTGAAAAACCAGATTGAAGGTTTGGAAGAGGATGAAGATGTTAAGAACAACGATAGAATCGCAGAACTGAAAAAGGAATTAGCGGATAAACAGGAGGCACTAAAACCTAAGAAAGCGCAATGGGAAAATGAAAAGGCTTCCGCAGCAAGACTGTCAGATATGCGAAAAGAAATCGATCAGTTAAAGGATGAACTCCAAATCGCCGATCGTAATCAGGATTATGCAAGATATAGTGAGATTCAGAACAGTATTTTGCCGGAGAAGATCAAGCGTCTGGAGCAAGAAGAAGCAAGAGTAAAAGATTCTGATCGTACTCTGATCCATGAAAAAGTAACGGAAGCCGAGATTGCTACGATTGTTTCCAGATGGACAGGAATTCCGGTGGCAAAATTGACGGAAACGGAGCGTAACAAGACCCTTCACCTCGACGAAGAACTGCACAAACGTGTAGTTGGACAGGACGAAGGCGTGACCAAGGTTACGGAAGCCATCATCCGTTCCAAAGCCGGGATCAAGGATCCCAGCAAGCCCATAGGTTCTTTCCTGTTCTTAGGACCTACCGGTGTAGGTAAGACGGAGCTGGCGAAGAGCCTGGCAGCAGCACTGTTTGACGACGAGAACAACATGGTCCGTATCGATATGAGTGAATACATGGAGAAATATTCTGTCTCCCGTCTGATCGGTGCGCCTCCCGGATATGTAGGATACGAAGAGGGTGGTCAGCTGACCGAAGCTGTCCGGAGAAAACCTTACAGCGTGGTATTGTTTGATGAGATCGAAAAGGCACATCCGGATGTATTCAATGTACTGTTACAGGTACTGGATGATGGTCGTATCACCGATTCTCAGGGTCGTACTGTAGACTTCAAGAATACCATACTGATCATGACCTCCAACATCGGTGCAAGCTACCTGCTGGACGGCATTAACGAAGACGGCACCATCAAGCCGGAGGCAGAGGCAGCAGTCATGAACGACCTGCGTGCACATTTCCGTCCGGAATTTCTGAACCGTCTGGATGAGACAATCCTGTTCAAGCCTCTGACCAAGGATAATATCGGCGGCATTATTCATTTGATCATTGCCGATCTGAATAAGCGTCTGGAGGATAAGCAGTTGACAATCCGTCTGTCGGACGAGGCTATGCAGTACATCGTGGATAACGCATATGATCCGGTCTATGGTGCACGACCTCTGAAACGTTATATTCAGAAGTATGTGGAGACCCTGGCTGCCAAGATGATCCTGGCAGACCAGGTGGAGGAGGGCGATACTATCGTCATTACTGTAGAGGATGACAAGCTTTCCGCCAAATGTGAGAAAGGCTCTAAAAATAAATAAATACTAATATAAAAAGCGAAAGTGGCAGACTTGTCATTTTCGCTTTTTTCGTTTAAGATGTATAGTAATAATATATGAAAAGTGAGGTTTTTTTATGATACCACAGGATCCGGTCATGTTATTAAGCTTTATCAATCTGAAACTCCGTGACTACTACGGAAGCCTGGAGCAGCTCTGCGATGATCTTGATGTGAATGAACACGAGATCAGGGATAAGCTGGCATCCATCGATTATCATTACAATGAAGAGAGGAATCAGTTTGTATAATACAACCAGCAGTTTTACAGGAAAAAAGGGAACCAGATGTCTGATCTGCACCGGCTGCGGCAGATGTCCCGGAGTGATCCGGGGGATGCAGGTGGTGACGGAAAAGCTGGAGCTTCCTCCGTTATCATTGCAGAATACGGAAGGTATCCGGCTGATGACAGTGGATATCGGAACGACTACCATTGCTATGCAGCTCTATGATGCAGACGGTAAAGTAGTGGACAGTTTTCCGAGTGTGAATCCACAGGTCAGCTACGGCGCCGATGTACTCTCACGGATAGAGGCGGCAAGGGATCCGGGGAAAGCAGCGGATATGCAGAAAAAAGTCCTGGACCTCATTGAAAAGGGAGCGCAGCGTTTTTCCAAAAAGCTGCAGGAGAAGGAGTCTATACAGATGGTCATTGCGGCGAATACCACTATGACCTATCTGCTGATGGGCTGGGATCCGGCAGAGCTGGGCAGGGCACCTTTTCAGGTAAGTCATTGCGGAGCTGTGGACACGCAGATCGCAGGCATTTCCTGTCATATCATTCCCGGATTGTCTGCTTTTGTCGGCGGGGACATCACAGCAGGAATACTGGCCTGTCAAATGTTGGAGCAGGAGGAGCCCATGCTGCTCATCGATCTGGGTACCAACGGTGAGATGGCGCTGGGTAATAGACAGAAGCTGTATGCCTGTGCCACGGCGGCCGGACCTGCCTTCGAGGGCGGGGCAAACCGTGGTATCTGGGGCGCGGATATGGTGAAATTGTTACAAAAGCTTCTGGAAGAGGGATTGATGGATCGGCAGGGACTGTTAAAGGAACCCTATTTTACGAAGGGGATCCGTATCGGAGATGTACTTGTCACGAAAGAAGCCGTGCGTGCGGTACAACTGGCGAAGGGAGCCATTGCCGCAGGCATAGAGATCCTGACGGAAAGCTATGGAATCAGACTTTCGGATATTTCCAAGGTAGTGCTGGCAGGAGGCTTTGGCTATTACCTGGATCCGAAGGCAGCTACAGCCATCGGACTGCTTCCGAAGGAACTTACAGATCGTACCGTGACCGGCGGCAACACGGCACTTAGTGGTGCTGCACTGGTGGGAAACAGGATGCTGACCGGACAGCTGCGAGCATGGGATGATCTGCGCAGATGGCACGAATTACAGATTCAGATATTGAATCTGGCGGAGCAGGTAAAATTCACAGAAACATTCTTAAAAAAGATGGATTTTTGTTAAAATTGCGCAAAAAAATATAACAAAACGCATAAAATGTTGTTTTATTATAGCAAAAATTATGGTATACTTCTTAATATGATTACATGTACCGGAGGATATTGTATGAGTACGAATGTTGAGAAAACAAAAAAATCTCTTTTTGCGGGGAAAAAAGAGAAAGCTTCCAAAAAGAAGCCAAAACCTGAGAAAAAGGTAACAAAAGTACCGAAGGAGAAGGCTGTAAAGACAAAGACACCGAAGAAGACATCCGGCAGGAGTGGGAAAAGCTCCAAACTGTTCAGTATACGCAATAAGATCGTAGTATGTTTCCTGGTGCCGATCGTGTTCATGATCATTATCGGCATTTCGGCATACCAGAAGTCTGCGGAAGGCTTAAGTGAGAAATATACAGATTCCACGTTACAGACTGTGCGCATGGCAACGGAATATTTGGATATGACCTGTGATTTTATCCGTTCCGAGGGTTTAAAGTATGCGTATGACGATGATCTTCGGAAATATTTCCTGGGAATGTTCGAGGACAATCCGGTAGACAAGCTGAACTTCCTGACAGCTACGAAGTCGAATCTTTTATCGGTGCAGACGTCGAATCCGTTCATCAGTCATATGCACATTATTCCCAAGGAAGGTGTGGGACTTTTGTCTACTAAGCTTTCTTCCGGTGTGGATGGATTCCTGGATGAATATAAGGAGTCGGTATCTTCTGGCGAAGGCAGAAGAAGCATCCCACAGTGGATCGACAGTCATCCGGTGTTAGATGAAAAGGTAAAAGAGACACAGCAGGACTACATATTGTCTTTCCAGATGATGAGCCAGTCTAACAATGCCTGCGTTGTTATTGATATGAAGCCTTTGGCTATTACAAACTTTTTGAAGGAGATTGATATCGGTGATGACAGTATCATCGGATTTATCACTCCGGGTGGAAGAGAACTGGTAGTGGAGCAGCTGGAAGACGGTGAAGAGAGTACTCTGGCTGAGGATGAGAAAGTATTCGTCGATCAGGAATTTTATCATGGAGTAATGGATCAGGCAGTAGCGGATTCCGGCACTGCGGAAGTGGAGTTCCGTGGTGAAAAATACCTCTTTATCTATAGCCGCAGTGCGGAAGTGGACTTTACCACCTGTGCACTGGTGCCTATGCGTGTGGTGACCAGCCAGGCTATGGAGATCCGTAATATGACCATTGGACTGGTGCTCCTGGCATGTGTGATCGTGGTGATCGTGGGTATCTTTATTACCGCCGGTATTGAGAACAACATGAAACGCATCTCCAGAAAGTTCGGTGATGTGGCACAGGGCGATCTGACCGTGACGGTATCTGCCAAGGGCCACGATGAGTTCCAGGATCTGGCAGGCTCTGCGACCAATATGATCACGAATACCAAGAAGCTGGTAAATCAGGTAAGCAATGCTACCGGAGAACTGGAAGTATCCGCACAGAATGTAGGACAGGCTTCCGAATTGATCCATGAGTATTCCCAGGATATTACCAGAGCCATCGGAGAGATCAACGAAGGCATGGAAGAACAGTCCAGACACGCACAGGAATGTGTGGAGAAGACAGATGTCCTCTCCAATGAAATGCAGGAAGTAAGCCGCGTGGTAGAACGTGTTGAGAAACTGGTGGATGAGACCGAGGGTATGATCAACAAAGGAATGGAGATCGTACAGGTACTGGGTGACAGAGCCGGTGAGACGACCAAGATGACTGCAAAGGTAAGTGACAGTATCGAATCTCTTCGTAAGGAATCCGCGATCATCAACAGCTTTGTCGGTACGATCACGGAGATCACGGAGCAGACCAATCTGCTGTCCCTGAATGCTTCCATTGAGGCAGCCAGAGCGGGAGAGGCCGGAAGAGGTTTCGCTGTGGTAGCGGAAGAGATCCGCAAGCTGGCAGATGATTCCGCCAAGGCAGCCGGTGAGATCAGCAATAATGTTGCGAACATTACTGCACAGACGCAGAACAGTGTAGACAGCGCAAGCCAGGCACAGGCGATGGTAGAGCTTCAGACCAAGGCAGTGGACGAGGTAATTGCAGTATTCCGTGAGATGCAGGCTCGCATGGGGCAGCTGATCGAGGGATTGAAGGATATTGCAGCAAGTACAGAAAAGGCTGATGGCGAACGTAGTGCAGCGGTAGCAGCAGTGAAGAATATTTCGGATATCATCGAAGAGACTGCGGGAAGTGCCGAGACTGTTAATGATGTGGCTAATAAGTTGCTTGAGCATGTAGAGAAGCTGAGCAATACGGCAAGTGTACTGGATGAGAATATGGAAGGTCTCAAGAACGAGATTTCTGTATTCAAGATTTGATGACAGACATAGAACAGAAAGGAACTTTGGAGTTTTGTGCTCCGAAGTTCCTTTTTTGCTGCGAGGAATTGCCGTTTGTCCGGATGCATATATTTTCTGTGAAAGCAGTAAACGGATGGATGAAAATGAAAAAAACGCTGGTGGGAATTCTGGTCTTTGATATGATCATGGGAATGTTATGCCTGTGGGCCGGAGGAAAACGTCAGGATACTACAGCACCTGCTTCGCAGGAAGTATCGACCGGGAAGATCGCCGGAGAGGAAGATGTGGCGAAAAAGATTGCGCTGACGTTTGATGACGGTCCGCATCCGAGGTATACAGAACAGCTTTTGGATGGTTTAAAGGAACGAAATGTGGTGGCCACTTTTTTTGTGACCGGGGAGAATGCAGAGAATTATCCCGATATTATCCGGAGAGAACAGGAGGAAGGACATCTGATCGGAAACCATACGTACAGTCATATCCAACTCACCTCCGGGAACAGGGAAACGTTCCGGGAGGAACTGGTAAAGACCAATGAGATCCTGGAAAATATTACAGGGGAAACGGTGAGCTTCGTTCGTCCGCCCTATGGAAGCTGGGACAAAAGCTTTGAAAAAGAATTAAATATGTTCCCGGTGCTGTGGAATATTGATCCACTGGACTGGTGCTCCCACAATGCAGAGTGTATTGCGGCAAAAGTGGTGGAAAAGGCCGGAGACGGTGATATTATTCTAATGCACGATTATTATGATACTTCTGTGACTGCCGCACTGGAAGTGGTGGATGTTTTGCAGAAACGTGGATTCCAATTTGTAACAGTGGAAGAAATATTGTTTGACTGAAAGCTTCCAGTGTGCGTATAATTGTCATGGTATTACAGATGAGTTTAGAAACTGAGAAAGAAAACCTATGATAAAAATAGCATTTTGTGATGATGATCTGTCGGTACTGAGAGAACTTGGTGCGCTGATGGACAAGTATCGGGTAGAACGGAATCAGGATATTGTATATGCCTCATTTAACAGTCCGCTGGAGCTGCTGACGGAAGTGGAGAGAGGAACGAGGCTGGATATTATTTTTCTGGATGTGCTGATGCCTGCGCAGAACGGTATCAGTACGGCCATGGAAATCCGGCAGTGTGATACTTCGGTAAAGATTATCTATCTGACATCTTCGGCAGAGTATGCTGTGGATTCTTATTCGGTAGGCGCTTATTTCTACCAGTTGAAGCCTATCTGGCAGGAAAGTTTTTACCGCCTGATGGATTCTGTACTTTCGGAATGCCACAAAGATAAGGAAAATAGCTTGATCCTGCGCAGCAGAACCGGAATCACCAGACTGGATCTTGACCGGTTGCAATATTGTGAGGTGATGGGACGGACACTTTTGTTCCACCGCAAGGACGGAGAAGTACTGGACAGTATCGGCAGATTGGATGATCTGTGCGAACAGTTGAAAGATTACGAACAATTTGTCCGCTGCCACAGGTCCTATCTCATCAATATGGATTATGTGCAGAATATTTCCAGTAAGACCATCACCATGACAGATGGCATACAGATTCCGATCCCTCATGGAAAATATTCGGAATTAAAAGATAAATTTTTTGATTATTTCTTTCGTAAAAACCAAACATTTTTAGCATAGATGGAACTGCGAGACGACCGGAGAGTATTTCTCCGGTCGTTTCATTACATATTTGGGTCGATTGGTGTCATAAAGAGTCTAAAACAGGTAAAATACAGTACAATATATTCAGACAACAGAAAAATGTTGTAAGAAGGAGGAAATATATTATGAAGAACAAAACTTTTGCATGTGTGATGGGACTGGTACTGGCATTGTCTCTGACAGCCTGCGGTGAGGAAGAGGTAATTGTGGAGAACACCAACGAAGAAGTGTCTGTAGAAGTACAGACCCAGGAAACAACAGAAGCTCCCACAGAGACTGTAGCAGAGACAGGTACAGAAGCGGAGGGCGGTCCCCTGTTACAGGTGGCAGTTATGGAAATCCCGGATCTGAGTGGTACGGAATGGAACTTTGCTGGCGGTATGATCGATGGTGTTGAGATGGAAGAAGAGGATCTGAACGCAACACTGGAGACTTATGGCGGTACCTTACAGCTTGTATTTGGTGAAGACGGTGCAGTTACCATGGTACAGGGCGGCGGAAATGCAGAAGGTACTTATGAGTATTCCGATGACAACACAGCTATCAAGATGACACTGGATTTTGGTGGAACAGAGATTACCTATGCCGGATTTTTGTCTGAGGTGGGAGATACTGTAACACTGATCGCTATGTCTGATATGAATGGTTATGACGGCCTTTATTTTGTACAGTAAGATGCAAGCAGAAATTTTGAGAGAGTAGAAGAAATGAAAAAGGGAGGGAAGAAGTAACGATGGAAATTATAATTATCGTATTGCTGCTTGCCTCCCTTTTTGGTGTCTGGCTCGTATCGGTGCGGTGTAAGCTGGAGCTACAGGAAGAAAATATCCGGAATGCCATGCAGCAGACACTGGTACAGCTTTCCGCAGAACGGGAGGCTCTGGAAGCATTGGCGGAGCTTCTCGGACATACCATGGATGCAGAGAATTTGCGGAAAATGAAATTTACTTCGGAGAGTGCACAGAATGCCGAAATGACCGGGATGCCGGAGTGGATAGCAGAACAACAGAGAGAATTATTGAGAGTACAGAAAAATATTGCAGAGATCTCGGAAACCATGCCTTTTTTACAGGTACATGAGACTTATCAGAAATACTGGAAGGCAGCAAAAAGTTATGAACATATGGTGAAGACCAGTGAACTGATCTATAACGATTCCGTGGAAAACTACAATTGTATGCTTCACAGAATACCGGATCGTATCGCAGCGGGGATCTGCGGATTTCACCGGAAAAAATTAATTGAGATCATGTGATCCATATACATTCTTAAGGAGGGTAAAACGATGGGATTATTTACAAACAACAAAAAGTTA
>OGNP01001061.1_pt1 | contig 14134 bp, 11 predicted proteins | sample 1573531 | NCBI WGS metagenome assembly OGNP01 (sample SAMEA2581984, study PRJEB24529) | metagenome | biome: Human gut stool | place: China | collected 2011 | reverse complement strand
TTGTATTCGACGAACCTACTTCATCCCTGACGGAAGAAGAAGTGGAGCATCTGTTTAAGATCATCAACATGCTTCGTGACAGAGGATGCGGTATTATTTATATCTCCCACAAAATGGCAGAGATCCTTAGGATCGCAGATGAAGTAACCGTCATGCGTGACGGTACCTGGATCGCAACGGAGCCTGCTGAAGAATTGACCACAGATAAGATCATCAGACTCATGGTAGGACGTGAGCTGACCAATCAGTTCCCTCCCAAGACGAACAAACCCGGAGAAGTGGCATTGGAAGTGGAGCATCTGACTGCAAGGTATTCCCTGTTGCAGGATGTATCCTTTAAGGCCAGAAAGGGTGAGATCGTGGGTCTGGCCGGACTGGATGGAAGCGGCAGAACGGAGACTCTGGAGAATATCTTCGGAGTTGCTACCAGAAAAGACGGTCTGATCAAATTAGACGGCAAAGAAGTGAAGAACCGCAATGCCAGAGAATCCATTAAAAACGGCTTTGCACTTCTGACAGAGGAACGTCGTGCTACCGGTATTTTCGGTATCCTGAATATCCGGGAGAATACGGTGATCTCCAGTCTGAAGAAGCATAAGAGAGCAGGATTTTATCTGAGTGATAAATCCATGGAGAAGGACACCGCATGGGCTATTGATGCCATGCACATCAAGACACCTTCTCAGAAGACGAAGATCCGGTCATTGTCCGGTGGTAACCAGCAGAAGGTTATCCTCGGCAGATGGCTTCTCACAGAGCCTGAGGTGCTGATGCTGGATGAACCTACCAGAGGTATCGACGTAGGTGCAAAATATGAGATCTACCAGCTGATCATCGATCTGGCGAACAAGGGCAAAGTTGTCCTGATGGTATCTTCGGAGATGCCGGAGCTGCTGGGTGTGTGTGACAGAATACTTGTCATGAGCGGCGGCAGACTGGCAGGAGAAGTAGATGCCAAAAATACGACACAGGAAGAGATCATGTCTCTTGCTGCAAAATATGTATAGGAGGATATGCGTATGAATCCCGGCAAAGCAATTCAAAATAAAATTAACGGCGTAAAGCAAAATTTTGCAGATTATAAGAAGCTGGACAGCAAGGACAAGAAAACTTATTGGAAAGAGTTTTTACTGAACAATGCGTTGTACATCCTGCTGATCGTAGCAATTATTTACACTTACATCCAGAACTCCAATTTCCTGTCGGCGGCTTCCATTGTCAACATTATCAGCCTGTCCGCAGCGAACCTTCCCATTGCCTGTGGTATTGCGGGATGTATCGTATTGACCGGTACTGACCTGTCCGCAGGACGTGTGGTAGGACTTACCGCATGTATTACCGCATCCCTGATGCAGTCCGTAACCTATGCGACCAAGATGTTCCCGAACCTTCCGGTACTTCCGATCCCTCTGGTGATCCTGATCGTACTGTTGGTCGGTGGTATCGTAGGATGGGTCAATGGATTCTTCGTGGCGAAGTTCCAGTTACATCCCTTCATCGTAACTCTGGCTACCCAGCTGATCGTATATGGTTTACTGTTAATGTATATCATGATCAACGGCAATAACGGCCAGCCTCTGTCCGGTCTGGATCAGCATTTCAATGATGTGGTAAAAGGAAGCGTAGTATCCTTTAATGCCGGCGGAGCGAGAATCGCCATTCCCAACTATGTATGGCTGGCAGCTGTCATTGTTATCATTATGTGGTTCATCTGGAACAAGACAACCTTCGGTAAGAATATGTTCGCAGTCGGTTCCAATCCGGAAGCAGCTAAGGTATCCGGTGTTAACGTAATGCGTACTACCATTCTGGTGCATACTCTGGCAGGTGCTATGTACGGTCTGACCGGTTTCATCGAGTCCTCCCGTATCGGTTCCAATACCGCCAACACCGGTCTGAACTATGAGTGTGATGCTATTGCAGCCTGCGTTATCGGTGGTGTATCCTTTGTAGGTGGTACCGGTAAGATCAGCGGTGTTGTACTGGGTGTATTCCTCTTAAGAATCATCTTCGTAGCACTGAACTTCCTGTCCATCAACATGAACATGCAGTATGTGATCAAGGGACTTATCATTCTGGTTGCCTGTGCGATCGATATGAGAAAGTATCTGGTAAGAAAGTAATGATATAAGACACACACATAGAAAACATCCGCGCCTGCCTGCAGGCAAAGGATGTTTTCTGCGTGGGGAGTAAAATAATATGAGCATGAAGAAATTGCTTATGTCAGATTAGGAAAAGGAAAGATTATGAATCAGGAACAAGTGACAGCAGAGAATACAGAAGAAAAGGCAGCAGAGGTCACCGCATCGTCAGAAATGGCGGGACAGACGCAGGAGGCGGTCCGCCCGAAGGGAAAATGGTTCGGCCGCGGTATCTACGGAAGCAAGGATGTCCCCATCCGCATTTTGGACGGCCTGATCGGTGTTTTGATCGTGGTGATCGTGGGAATGATCATTTTCTTCGCGGTACGCGGTGGATTCAACATTATGTACGATACGGATGGCGGAAGCGAAGTGCCCGCACAGAAGATCCGCTACGGTGAGTTCATTACGGAGCCGGAGACACCTTACAAGCCCGGATACACCTTTGACGGATGGTATACGGAAAAGGAAGGCGAGACGGTGTTATGGTATTTCCAGTCGGAAAAAGTTACGGGCGATATGACATTGACCGCGCATTGGATACCGGCACAGTTCACAGTGAAATTTGACTATGACGGTGGCACGGATGCAGACGGTGCGGTCACGGAATCCAAGCAGGTGACTTTCGGTGAGACCTATGGCACACTTCCGGAACCGGTCAAAGAAGGAAGCATCTTTGCCGGCTGGGAATACAGCGGACAGACGATCACCGCAGATACCGTTGTCCAAATGACAGGAGAACATGTCCTGACAGCAATCTGGAAATGATCTGTTCATTGTTTCAATATCGGTAAATTCAAGAACTCCCGGCTGGAGGCAGATACTGCTTCCGACCGGGAGTTCCTGTTTTTTGAAAGCAATTTTCCCAGATTGTTATAAAAGAAAAGCCTCTTGACAGGATGCAAAGAATGTCGTACTATTGTATTATACAAATAATACAACAAAACAATAGATATGAAAAAGTAAAAACGAAATGAAAATTATTAAGAAAGGATGATAGGAATGGCGTGGGAATTAGATGCTGACAGACCAATCTATGCGCAACTGGTAGAACGGATTCAGCGGGAAATCGTATCCGGAAAATATCAGCCGGGAGAGAAGCTCCCCAGCGTCCGTGATCTGGCGGCGGTGGCAGCGGTGAATCCGAACACGATGCAGAAGGCATTTGCGGAACTGGAGCGGAGTGGTCTGATCATGACGCAGAGGACCAGCGGCAGAACGGTTACGGAGGATACGGAACTGATCTCCAATACGAGGGAGAAGCTGGCAGCCGGTCATATGAGGATCTTTATAGACAATATGCAGGAGCTGGGGTATGACACCGGGGAGATCAGAGAGCTCTTGGCTAAAATGCAGTCCTGAGAGACCGGGGATTCCGGTAAATAATCAAGAGAGGCGGAAAATAAATGAATAATTTGGTGGAAATCGTGAACTTAACCAAGAAATACGGCACCAATGTGGCCGTGAATCATCTGACCGTAAGTCTTCCCAAGGGGAAGATCATTGGTCTGTTGGGACCCAACGGAAGTGGTAAGACGACCCTGATCAAAATACTGAACGGTCTGCTGACACCGACGGAAGGAACCATTCTGATCGATGGCAATAACGTGGGACCGGCGACTAAGAGTAAGGTGGCCTATCTTCCGGACCGCACATACCTGACTATGAATCAGACGATCCGGGAGATCCTGGATTATTTTCAGGACTTTTATGCGGACTTTTCCAGGGAACGTGCAGAAGAAATGTTAAAAAGCCTTGGAATCGACCCCACGGTGAAGATGCGGACCTTATCCAAAGGTACAAAAGAAAAGGTACAGCTGATTCTGGTGATGAGCCGGAATGCCAGCCTGTATATTCTCGATGAGCCGATCGCCGGTGTGGATCCTGCAGCGAGAGATTACATCCTGCGCACCATCATCAACAATTACAATCCCGAAGCTACGGTACTGATCTCTACCCATCTGATCGAGGATGTGGAGCAGGTACTGGATGAAGTGATCTTCATGCGCTACGGTCAGCTGGTGTTGTATACATCTGTTGACAATATCAGAGAAGAGAAGGGAAAGTCTGTAGATGCTTACTTCAGGGAGGTGTTCGCATGTTAGGAAAGTTGATGAAATATGAATGGAAAAATATCTGGAGAGCAGGTACACTGATGCTTCTGGGAATGCTTGCAGTCACTGTGATCGGCTGCGTGGTATTACGCATGCCGGGAGGACTGGTAACGGAAATTGTGGACGGCAATGATATCAATGCGGCACAGAGCTGGTTTGTAGTCTCTTCCTTTGTGGCAACACTGATCCTGTATGTGATCATGCTGCTGGCGTCCACCTGGGGTATGCTGATCTTTTTGGGAATCCGCTTTTACCGCAGCATGTATACGGATGAAGGCTATCTGTCCCATACTCTGCCGGTGACGGCAAACCAACTGTTTTTAAGCAAGGTACTGGTCTCCGGTGTCTGGTATCTGTTCCTTACGATAGGCATTGGTATCTCAGTGATGGCACTGGTCGTGTCTTTGATGACAGGACTTTTAAATGTTGGTGAACTGAGTGGTGTAATGACACAATATAATGGGAATATCTGGGAATTCCTGACGGATGCTTTTTATGAGATTGGCAGAGCATATGAAGACGAGATGGGAATCAATCTGCTGCATTATGGGATCACGCTGCTCTTAACCTATGTAGTAGGACCTTTCATTACTATGGTCACTCTGTTCGGAGCCCTGACGATCGGTCAGCTGTCTTCTAAACATAAAGGGCTCATGGGAATCCTGGCCTATGCGGGAGTGACGATCCTGTCTTCCATCATCGGCAGCACGGTACAGAGTGCTTTCATGTTTGGTACAAATGTCATGAGCAGTCAGAGTGGAATCTCGGTGAGTGCCAATTCGGCCTATGATATTAATGTGATCACCAGCCTGCTCCTGGCAGCGATCATGTACGGAGTATCTTATTACATTATGAATAAAAAATTAAACCTGGACTAACAGGTATGGCACCTTGCCCTTACGTACGAAATTTGGTATAATAAATCCAAATTGACAACAGGGGAACGGGTGAAGGTACATGCAGGAGATACTTGATAGAATTTTAGGAGGAAACTTCGATTATGAGAATGGTTCTTTGGAATTCTCCTGCTCTAAAATAGAGATTTCCCTGTCTCAGGGAACAGCGTACGAAGGCTCTTTTCACATCCTTTCTGCATCGGAAGGCTATGTAAAAGGATCTGTAATATCGGACCATCTGCTGATGGAATGCATAACAGACCAGTTTACCGGCTCCGATGCAGAAATTTTTTATTGCTTCCATGGAGAGAATCTGGAGGAAGGGGATGTGGTGAAGGGCTCTTTTTCTGTAGTCAGCAACAGGGGAGAATACAATCTGCCTTTCGTGGTGACCGTGGAGCATGGCGTATTGAATTCTTCCATCGGTACCATAAGGAATCTGTTTCATTTTGCTAATCTGGCGAAAAGTAACTGGGCGGAAGCGGTACGGTTATTCTATGATCCGGATTTCCGGCGTCTGTTCCAGGGGAATGATGAACATTTTTATGGCTGCTATCGTATGCTGTCCGCCTATGAGGGCAATGAGCAGAACGTGGAGGAATTTCTGATCTGTATCAATAAAAAGCAGCAGATAGAGTTTCTGATAGAGGAAAAGGAACTGGTGAAAAAGCTTTCCAGAGCGGAAGGTAATTACGGGGTGACGGAGAACAGCCTGAATATTGTCAGAAACGGCTGGGGATATACCGATTTACAGATCGAATGTGAGGGAGAGTTTGTCTTCACAGAAAAAGAAACATTAAGTGATGACGATTTTCTGGGAAACCGGTGCAGACTCCCGGTCTATATCGACAGCAGTATATGCAGGCCCGGTAAAAATTTCGGCAGGATCTATATATACAATGCTTATACGTCGCTGGAGATCCCGGTGACGGTACAGCTGGGGGATATGACGGCGGTGCGGCATGCGGACCACAGTCATATGCAGTGCAGAGCACAGATCATGAAATATTATGAGGATTTCAGATTACGTAAGATCGGAACAGGTACCTGGCTGGCAGAGACCGGCAAATTGGTGGAACGTATGGTGACTATGGATGAACGGGATGCATCGGCCAGACTGTTTCAGGCACAGCTTCTGATCACCGAAGAGAGGTACAATGAAGCCGGCTGGATCCTGGATCATGCAGCGGATATGCTGGAGGAACAGAAAGCTGCCGGTGGGGATCTATGGGCATATTATCTGTATCTGACGACACTGATCCACAGAGATCCCCAGTATACCAGGCAGATGGCAGAACAGGTGGAGCAGATCTATCGCTATGACAGGACCAGATGGCGGGTGGCGTGGCTGCTTTTGTATCTGTCGGAAGAGTATAACCGGTCTGCTTCCGGAAAATGGCTGTTCCTGGAGAAGCAATATCAGTATGGATGTACCAGTCCGGTCATCTATCTGGAGGCACTGGCACTTCTGAACAGCAATCCTGCATTGTTGCGGAAACTGAACGGATTTGAACTGCAGGTGCTGCATTTTGGCGCCAGACAGGAGGCAATCAGTGACAGCCTGTTAGAACAGCTTCTGTATTTGTCAGGCAGAGTGCGGGAATATTCGCCGCTTTTGTGCAGAATTCTGAAAAAAGTATATGGGAAAAAAGAAGATGTACGTATCCTGCAGGAAATCTGCAGTCTGTTGATCAAAGGAGGCAAGACCGGTACGGATGCTTTTGGCTGGTATGAGAAGGGTGTGGAAAGCCATCTGCGGATCACCAATCTGTATGAATATTATATGGCCTCGACAGATATGGATTCCGTAACGGAACTGCCGAAGGTAATATTGATGTATTTCTCGTTTCAAAACAATCTGGATTACGAACACAGTGCCTTTTTATATGCGTATCTGTTGAAACACAGGGCGGAATACGAAGAATTGTATGAACATTACGAACCGCGTATCGAACGGTTTGTCATCGATCAGATTCAGAAACAGCACATTAACAGACATCTGGCGGTGCTGTATCAGGGATTCCTGACGCCCGCGATTGTGACGGAGACAATGGCAAAGCCCCTTTCCCGTCTTCTGTTTGCACATCTAGTACGGGTGGAAGATAACAGAATACGCAAGGTGATCGTCGGTCAGCCGGGCAACCTGAAAATGACGGAGACTTTACTGCAGAACGGTATCTCATGGGTAGCAATCTACGGAAATGATTATACCATTGCATTTGAGGATGCCTATGGGAACAGATTCCTGAAAAATGTGGAATACACGCTGGAAAAGCTTTTGGTGCCCGGAAAATATCTGCGGCTGTTGGAACATTATGTGCCGGATACTGTGGAACTGGATCTGTATTTTGCACAAAATGACAGAGGAGAAGAAGCTATGCCTTCCGCAAAGTTAATGCGTATGGCAAGACTTGCGGCATCCGATGCCGTGGAGCCGAAGCTGCGGCATAAAATAGCGGTAGAGCTGGCGCAGGCTTATTTTGATGCCGATGATGTGCAGGCATTGGACGAATATCTGCAGGAGTTTGATGGAGAACATCTGACAGTGGAACAGAGGGAGACCGTACTGCGTTTCCTGATACTGCGGGGGAATTATGAGAAGGCATATCAGTGGATCGAACGGTATACACCGTATTTTGCGGAAGCCAAAATATTGCTGCGCCTGACGGATGCGCTGATCTCACAGTCCGTACATGACGGAGAACCTGCCTTATATGCGGCGGCATTGTCTGTTTTTCGCAGAGGAAAATACAACGGAAATGTTTTGGAGTATCTGTCTCATTATGTACAGGGAACGACGAAAGAGTTGCGTGATATCTGGAAAGCAGCCAGATCTTTTGAAGTAGACTGCTATGAACTCAGTGAGAAAATTCTGGTACAGATGTTGTTTTCCGGTGCATTTGTGGGAGAACGGCTGGATATTTTCCGCTATTACGTATCTCAGGGAGCCGGACAGGAGATCGAAGAGGCGGTTCTGATCCAGAGCTCTTATGATTACTTCTGCAGAGAAAAACTGACGGAGGAATACATTTTTCATGAAATCCGTAATTGCTATCTGCGGGGGGAAGAGACACAGAGAATCTGTAAACTGGCATATCTGAAATTCTATGCGGAGAACAGAGACAGGCTGGAGAGAGAAGATGAGCTGCTGATCCGGGACTTCCTGCAGGAAATGATGAAAGAGCATATTCATCTGAACTTTTTCCGGGAATATAAGGACTGCCTTCCCGAGCTGCAGGAACTAAAGGACAAGACCATTGTGGAGTATCATACCAGAGGCGGTGTCAGGGCAAGAATTCATTATGTGATGCTGCATGAGAACGGACAGGCGGAGGATTATCTGTCGGAATACATGCAGGAAGTATACAGCGGAGTATTTTTCAAAGAGTTTGTGCTCTTTTTTGGTGAGAATATTCAGTATTATATTATGGAAGAATCCGCAAACGGAGAACAACTGACGGAGAGCGGAAGCTTACAGAAGAGTGATATCATGAATGATAATCCAGACAGTAAATACGAGATTGTCAATGATATGATGATCAGTATGTCGCTGCAGGATGATGATACACTGGATCATCTTCTGGAGGAATATTACCGCAGAGAATATCTGGATCACAGACTGTTCACTCTGCAGTAAGATCAGACAGACCACAGAGAGGAGGCGGAAGGAAGATGCGACTGCCGGGAAGCGAAAAAGTAATCGTCGGATATGATCTTGGCAATAAATATGCGCAGATCAGCTGCTATGTTACGGGTAGTGAGGAAGAGATCAGAACATTGTCTTCCGTAGCGGGATCTTCGGTCTATACCATTCCGCTGGCGCTCAGTAAGAGACAGGGAGTCAACCAGTGGTTTTACGGAAGTGAAGCAATACGATATGCCGGGGAGGAAGAAGGAATTCTGGTGGAGAACCTTTTGAAGCTGGCCAGGGATGGAGAACCGGTGCAGATCGACGGCGCACCGATTGATCCGGTTGCGTTGCTGACGCTTTTCCTGAAACGAAGTCTGGGTCTTTTATCTCAGGTGACAAATACGGAACGTATCGGTGCCCTGATGATCACCTGCGAAGAATTGGATCATCGGATGTTGGAAGTGCTGACAGCAGCCACAGAGGGACTTCATCTGAAGACGGATCAGATCTGCTTCCAAAGTCATGTGGAGAGCTTTTATTACTATAATCTGTACCAACCGGAGGAACTGTGGCGGCATAAGACGATATTATGCGAATATGGAGATGCTTCCATACGTACCTACTGCATGGAATGCAACCGGCATACCACACCTGTAGTGGCATATATGGAGGAGAGGGAATTTCCTTTCCCGGTACCGGAATCCGATGAGAAAATGCAGGAGATCGCGAAAAAACTGTGTGAAAATCAGATGATATCTTCGGTATATCTGATCGGTGAAGCTTTTTCCCGGGACTGGATGAAGGAATCCCTGCGCTATCTGTGTAAGGGGAGGAGAGTTTTCCAAGGCAATAATCTGTTCAGCAAGGGTGCCTGTTATGGCATGATGGAGAGACTTACTCCCGGGGAAACCGGTAAAAATCATGTGTTTCTGGGGAAAGATAAACTCAAATCCAATATCGGAATGAAGGTTCTCAGGCAGGGAGAGGAATCCTACCAGGCATTGCTGGATGCCGGAATCAACTGGTATGAAGCCAAAAATACCATGGAATTCTATCTGCTGGAGGGACGAGCTGTGGAGATCCTGATCACTTCCCTGACCGGCAAGGGGAACCGGATCGCCAGAATCGTACCGGAAGAATTACAGGAGGGAATCATCCGCCTGCGGATCAGCGTGGAAATGCGGGATGACACACACCTCAAGGTAGAACTGGAGGATTTGGGATTTGGCACATTTCGTGCTGCAACACATCACATCTGGAAGGAAGAGATCGAACTCTGACCGGAGATGAAGATGGATGGAGATGAGAATGGAAATGAAGGCAAGTCTGTGTGTAGGTGAATATTGTGAAACAGCCTATAATATAGAAGGACTGGAGATCCGGGTCTATTGCATGGAGGAACTGTGCTATTGCCTGAAGGAAAATGCGTTTCTTCTGGATATGTCTATCATGAATGATAAACTGGTGGACTGGATCGGAGAGGAATGCAGGGTCAGAGAACTGGCAAAGCAATTGTACCCCATGGTACATAAACAGGGGTCACTGAGTGTTTTCGTGCTGACGATTCTGCAGTATGTGGGAATCTATGGGGAAGAAGAGCTGCAGGCAGTCGCACAGGTGCTGAAGCAGGGATCCGGACTCAGCAACCTGGAGAAACGTAAGAGCCAGATCGACTATATGGTGGAAAAAAGAAAATATGCCGCGGCCATTCGCGGATATGATATGCTATTGGAGACCTGGAGTGATCTGGAGAGAGAAGGAAGAGAGCTTCCGGCCGGAAAAGTCAGGGCGGCGATCCTGCATAATAAAGGCGTGGCCCTTACCGGACTGATGCTTTATGATAAGGCGGCAGAGTATTTTCGTGAGGCATGGCAGGCGGATCCGGACAGAAGCCATCTGGATGCTTATCTTGCGGCAAAACGCATGGAGCTTACAGAAGATGCTTATGTGGCATTTGCGGCCCGGAACCCGGAATTCTATACAGAATCTTTGGAACTGGAGAAAAGTATGGAACAATTCGGGAGAGAATGGGAACAGCAGCCGGAATTCCGGCAGTTGAAACTGCGAAGAGAATGGCGCGCAAATGACAGACAGAAATACGATGCGGAAAATGAGAGACTCATCACAGCATTGAAAAACAGTTATCGGACGAGTGTCAGCATATAACAGGACTGGAACGGACAGGAGAAAACTATGGCGTGGTGGAAACGCTTTTTTAAGAAAAAAACAGAACCGGTGGAAGAGGATGACTGGGAACAGTTGGTCTATACACGTAACGGTGTAAATTTTGAAGAGGAAGATCAGCGGAAACGTTACATTGTGAACTGCCTGGAGCAGATAGCGGAAGCTTCCAGGGAGATCGATCTGCTCACCGGAGAATATACACTGGTAACATCGTACCTGACGGATATGGAAGAGATTGAGGCGTTACCTGCACAGCAGAGAGGGGAGATCAACCGTACCGCAGGTAAAATATCTGCGCTGGAACAGGAACGCAGTAAATATCGTGAGAAGAAAAACCGGATGAAAGATGCGGATTATTATGCCATCCGTAAAAGAGAAGATGAGATCGAAGAAGGGATTCAGAAGATCCGGGAAGGCGAAAAATACGGCAATCTGGTACGACAGGATCTGCATCGACTGGATGGAGAACGGCATGCCTATGAATATCGCAGAAATGAACTGGAGAATCTGATGAATAATCAGAGGGGAATGGCGGTGATCTTCCTGACGGCATTGATCGTGTGCGTGATCATGCTGGCTGTTCTGCAGTTTGCATTTGAAATGGATACTTATGTGGGATATTTCCTGGCGGTAGGCGCGGGCGCAGTGGCAATCTCCTATGTGTGTATCAAATACATGGACAGTGACAGGGAATTGCAGCGTGTGGAGAAGACCATCAATAAACTGATCCAGCTGCAGAACAAAGTAAAGATCCGGTATGTGAACAACTGTCAGCTGATGGAATATCTGTATCTGAAATATAATACGGACAGTGCAGCCAGACTGGAAAAGCTGTGGAAAATGTACCAGGATGAAAAGGAAGAACGGAAACAGTTCGCGGAGGCGGAAGCCAAGATCGAATATTACCAGAAGCAACTGGTGGAACAGCTGTCTAACTATCGGGTACAGATGCCGGAACGCTGGATCGGTCAGACGGCAGCTCTTTTGGATAAACGCGAAATGGTGGAAATCCGACATGAACTCATTCAGAGAAGACAGGCGCTCCGCAAACAGATGGATTACAACCAGGAGGTGGCGGAGACCGCCAGAAACGAAGTGAAGGATGTAGCAGCAGCATACCCCAGATATGCAAAGGAAATTCTCTCGATGGTGGAGCGTTACGACCGATAAAGAATTGACAAGACCCTCCCGTTATGTTACTATGACACCGTGTTAGCAATTTACCATACTAAAGTATACAATGCGGCCAACAGTGAGTGGCAGAACGGGAGGATGTATTATGAAAAGAGTATTAGTGGTATTATTGGCGATCAGCATGGCAGCAGGTGTTCTTACCGGCTGTGGTTCTAAAGGATCTGATAAGACATTTACCGTAGGTTTTGATGCGGAATTTCCCCCTTACGGATATCGTGATGACAATGGAGAATATGTAGGCTTTGACCTGGATCTGGCAGCGGAAGTATGCAAGAGACAGGGCTGGGAACTGGTAAAGCAGCCCATTGACTGGGATGCAAAGGATATGGAGCTTTCTTCCGGAGCTATTGACTGTATCTGGAACGGGTTCACCATGAACGGCAGAGAGGATGCCTACACCTGGACCGAGCCCTATGTGGATAACAGCCAGGTGTTCGTCGTAGCAGCAGCTTCCGGTGTACAGAATAAGGAAGAGCTGGCAGGCAAGGTTGTAGCGGTACAGAAGGATTCTTCCGCACTGGCTGCACTGAATGATGAAGAGAACACCGATAACATTGCACTGCGTGATTCCTTTGCACAGCTGATCGAGTATGCGGATTATAACACTGCATTCATGGATCTGGAGCAGGGTGCGGTAGATGCCGTAGCTATCGATATCGGTGTGGCACAGTACCAGATCGCCCAGAGAGAAGCAGGGAAGTTCGTTATGCTGCAGGGCGAGGACAACAAGCTGGCAGTAGAGCAGTACGCCGTTGGTTTCTTAAAGGGTAACGATGAGTTAAGAGATACCGTGCAGAAGACCCTCGATGAGATGGCAGCAGACGGTACTTTCACACAGATCGCTGAAAAGTGGGGACTGACCGACAGTGTCTGCCTCGGTAAATAACAAAAGATAATTGATGTAAGTCAGGATAATTAAGGAGTAGATTTCATGAGTTTGCTGACCATGAGTGCCCAGCTGGCAGAGGGCTTTCTGATAACGGTGGAAATATTTGTACTGACCCTTTTATTCTCCCTTCCTCTTGGGTTGATCGTAGCCTTCGGAAGAATGTCAGGATGTAAGGTGATCCGCATTATTTCCAAAATTTACATATCCATCATGAGAGGAACCCCTCTGATGCTGCAGATCATCGTGGTGTATTTCGCACCCTTTTATGTGTTCCGCATGCACGTGGGAACGGGGTATCGTTTCCCGGCGGTGATCGTGGCATTCGTGATCAACTATGCAGCATATTTTGCGGAAATCTACCGTGCGGGGATCGAATCTATTCCGGTGGGACAGTATGAGGCTGCGCAGGTACTGGGCTACAGTAAGGCACAGACTTTCGTGAAGATCATTCTGCCGCAGGTGGTGAAGCGGGTGCTTCCGCCGGTGACCAATGAGACTATCACATTAGTCAAGGATACTTCTATGGCATTTACCATTTCCATCGCGGAGATGTTTACAGTCGCGAAGCAGATCGGAGCAGCACAGACCAGTGTGGTTCCGTTGCTGGCGGCAGGTGTATTCTATTATATCTTTAATCTCGTTGTGGCATCCTTCATGGAATACCTGGAGAAGAAGACATCTTATTACAGATAGGTGACAGACAGGAGTATCGTATATGGAACAGACAGACGGCGAAATCCTCTTAGAAATGAATCATGTGAAAAAAAGCTTTGATGGAAACGGAGTGCTACGGGATATCTCCCTGACCGTGAAAAAGGGAGAGGTGGTCTCCATCATCGGTCCCTCCGGTTCCGGGAAGTCCACACTGCTTCGCTGTGCAACGCTTTTGGAAAAAATGGACGGCGGTGAGCTGATCTATTTAGGGCAGACGGCAGCTTCAGAGAAAACGGATAAAAACGGCAGAGTACAGTGCGAATATGCATCGAAGGCGGAATTACATAATATCCGTAAATGTTTTGGACTGGTATTCCAGAATTTTAACCTTTTTCCCCATTATACGGTGATGAAAAATATCATCGATG
>OGNP01001040.1_pt1 | contig 14342 bp, 10 predicted proteins | sample 1573531 | NCBI WGS metagenome assembly OGNP01 (sample SAMEA2581984, study PRJEB24529) | metagenome | biome: Human gut stool | place: China | collected 2011 | reverse complement strand
TCTGTAATCCTCCGGTAAGATCTTTGGGTGTACACCAAAAACGGATGCCCCCATTCCTACAGGGAAGCATCCATTTCTTCCATTTTATTTTTACAGCAGGCTGTCCAGTGTCTCTCTGATGGCCTTGATGAAATCCAGGCTGTTGAGGATCACAGGATGCTCACAAGTGGAGATCAGGGACAGGCTCTTGGTCATCTTGCCGTCCTCGATGGTCTTGATGCAGGCCTGCTCCAGCTTGTCTGCGAAGTTGCACAGCTCGGGGATCTGATCCAGTTCACCGCGCTTTCTGAGAGCTCCGGTCCATGCGTAGATGGTAGCGATGGAGTTGGTGGAGGTCTCTTCGCCCTTTAAGTGCTTGTAGTAATGACGCTGTACAGTTCCGTGAGCAGCCTCATACTCATAGACACCGCTGGGAGATACCAGTACGGAGGTCATCATGGACAGATCGCCGTAAGCGGTAGCTACCATATCGGACATTACATCACCATCGTAGTTCTTACATGCCCAGATGAATCCGCCCTCAGAACGGATGACACGGGCTACGGCATCATCGATCAGGGTATAGAAATATGTAATGCCCAGTTCCTCGAATTTTGCCTTGTACTCGTTATCATAGATCTCCTGGAAAATATCCTTGAAGGTATGATCGTATTTTTTTGAAATGGTGTCCTTGGTGGAGAACCACAGATCCTGCTTCGTATCTACGGCATAGCTGAAGCATGCTCTTGCAAAGCTCTCGATAGACTTATTCGTATTGTGGATACCCTGAATGATACCTGCTCCATCAAAATTATGGATCAGTTCACGGGTCTCGGTGCCGTCTGCTGCAGTAAATACCAGTTCTGCCTTACCGGGGCCGGGTACCTTGATCTCAGTATTTTTATACACATCGCCGTAAGCATGACGGGCAATGGTAATGGGCTTGGTCCAGTTCTTGACATAAGGAACGATACCCTTTACCAGAATCGGTGCACGGAATACAGTACCGTCTAAGATCGCACGGATGGTTCCGTTGGGACTCTTCCACATTTCCTTCAGATTATACTCTGTCATTCTGGCAGCGTTGGGGGTAATGGTCGCACATTTTACAGCAACGCCGTACTTCAATGTGGCATTGGCAGAATCCACGGTTACCTGATCATCGGTCTCATTACGATGCTCCAGTCCAAGATCATAGTACTCTGTCTTCAGATCGATGTAAGGCAGTAACAGTTCATCCTTGATCATCTGCCAGAGGATTCTGGTCATTTCGTCTCCGTCCATCTCTACGAGAGGGGTTGTCATTTTGATCTTTTCCATAATGATTTCCTTTCCGGTATTTATTCTTTTACTTTGCAATAGCTATCCAGAACCACATTGGCAAAATCGCTTCTGCAAGGCTTCACCGAATAACATGCCTGCATGTTATTTGCTCATGTGGTTACTTCGCCCATTGGCTCTGAATAATTACATTCTACAGTAATTTTCACAGACAGGCAACCTATTCCTGCGGCTTATCCTGCTGTGCATAGGCCTCGTTCAGACCGTTTTTCACCATGTTGTCATAGGCGTTGATCATGTGCTGGTGTGCCAGCTGCTCTGCCAGATCGGCATTGCCTGCCTTGATGGCCTCCATGATCTGCTCATGCTCTTCATTGGATTTGGGGCCGCGGTTGGCACTGGCCAATGTTTTCTTGCGGACACGCAGAACATACTGATGGAAGTCCTTCAGCTGATGCTCCAGCATCTTGCTGTCACATGCCTCATACAGAATATCATGGAAACGATTATCTAACTCCGCCAGCTGCTCCAGATGCCCCTTCTGGGCATGGAACTTGGACAGATAGACATTCTCTTCCATCTCTTCCATCTGCTCCTTGGTGATATGTTCCGTAGCCCAACGGGCACACAGACCTTCCAGCAGGGAACGGATCATATAAATATCCTTCACATCCTTCTGGGTAATACCGGTGACATAGGCTCCCTTGTTGGGGATGATCTGAATCAGTCCCTCCAGCTCCAGCTGACGGAACGCCTCTCTGACGGGGGTTCTGCTGACTCCCATCTCCTCGCCGATAGCCACTTCCTTCAATTCTTCATGTTCCTGATATTTTCCGCTTAAGATGTCTTCTCTCAGCTTGTGAAATACCCGTCCCCGCAGGGAGAACTTATCCGTTACTTCCTGCTTTACATCATACTTACTCACTATAATCCTCATTTCCGGGCAGCAAAAAATGCCGCCATATTTTCTTACTCACCGATCTTCAGGTTCTTCTCCAGGCAGATACGGTTGACGCAGGCCACAATCTCTTCATCCGTAAGCACGGTGACACGTCCACCGGCGTACTCCTCGTCTACCCATTTTTTGATCTCCGCTACCAGTTCGGAAGTCTTCTGTACCTGCTTGTCTCCCTTTAACTTATAATAGGTGTTCAGCCAGTGTGCGATACCTGCCAGACCGGAGGTATTGGAAATAGCGCACAATACCGGACGATTCAGGAATTTCTCGGTATCGAAAATGTTGTAGATCTCTTCGTTCTTAAGCAGACCGTCCGCATGGATACCGGCTCTGGTCACGTTGAAATTCTTGCCGACAAACGGGGTTCTGGGCGGGATCTGATAGCCGATCTCCTTCTCATAGTACTCTGCCAGCTCCGTGATGACACGGGTATTCATACCGTTCAGATCACCCTTCAACTGTGCATATTCGAATACCATTGCCTCCAGCGGTGTATTACCGGTACGCTCACCGATACCAAACAGTGAGGTATTTACACCGGAACAGCCGTACAACCATGCTGTGGTGGAATTGGACACCGCCTTGTAAAAGTCATTGTGACCATGCCATTCGATCAGCTCATGCGGCACACCTGCGTGGGTATGGATTGCGTAAATGATACCCTGTACACTACGGGGAATAACGGCACCGGGATAGTTGACACCGTATCCCATGGTATCGCAGGCCCGAACCTTGATGGGGATCTGATACTCCTTCATCAGTTTCATCAGTTCCAGGCAGAACGGAACCACATAACCGTAGATATCCGCTCTGGTGATATCCTCCAGATGACATCTGGGGCTGATCCCCTCCTCCAGACAGTCACGGATAACACTTAAATAATGATCCATAGCCTGTCTTCTGGTCATTTTCAATTTCAGGAAAATATGATAATCGGAACAGCTGACCAGAATGCCAGTCTCCTTCATTCCGATCTCTTTTACCAGCTTAAAGTCCTCCTTGCTGGCACGGATCCAGCTGGTAACTTCGGGGAACTTGTATCCCCTCTCCATACATTTATAAACAGCGTCTCTGTCCTTCTTGCTGTACAGGAAAAATTCACTGGCGCGGATCATTCCGTTGGGGCCGCCTAATTCATGCAGATAGTCATAGATCTTTACGATCTGCTCTGTGGTATAAGGTGCTCTGGACTGCTGTCCGTCTCTGAAGGTAGTATCTGTGATCCAGATATCCTTTGGCATGTTATGAGGCACGATACGATCATTAAAAGGTATTTTGGGGATTTCGGAATAAGGGAACATATTACGGAACACGTTCGGCTTCTCCACATCATCCAGTATGTACATATGCTCCTCAATCTCCAGAAGGTTGTTCTTCGGATTCATGGAGACCGGACGATTCTGAAATGCATCACTATCTCTCATTGGTATACCTCTCTTCCCTGACATTCGACATCTGCAATATTGTTTTCTATTTTTACTCTGCGCAGTAAAAATACATTTTGCAGTTCTCGTATCATTGTATACAATCATACCATTTGTGTCAATATCTTTAGTATTAATTTTATTGACTTATTTTAATCACATTTTTTATTTTTCCCAGTGATTTTATCATTTTACTTGTTTTCTAATAATCTGCGGACATTGAGCATTCCGAAGCCCTGCTTATTCCAGGGTTCTCCGAGATCCGTAGCTGTCAGCGCTACCCTACGGAGAAATTCTTCATTGGACATTCTCGGATATTTTTGTAGTACCAGTGCTGCCGCTCCGGACACAATGGGGGTTGCCATGGAGGTACCGCTTTTTGCAATATAAGGTTTAAAAATTCTGCCATTTCTATTTTTCCAGAAAGCATTGCAGGACAGGATCCGCGTCCCGGGAGCCACAATATCCGGTTTTCGGATGACGTCGTATTTTCTACCTCTTCCGGAATATGTTTCGCATCGCTTCGGGTCATTTTTACAATATCTTCCATCGTGACAACCCACTGTTAACACTTTCCGGCTGCTTGCCATCTCCGAAATACTCCCATCCTCAGGTCCTGCATTTCCCGCTGCACAGACTACGAGAATATTATGATCCCACAACAATTCCATATACTCCCGCAGTACCTGTTCCTTATATCGTTCCTTCAATTCACCGATTCCGACAGATATATTTAAGATCCGGATCTGATACCTGTTTTTTACCCGTAGGATCCACTGAAATGCCTCCTGCATGGAATCACAGGATCCTTCTCCCTTTCCATCCAACACTTTTCCCACGACAAGTTTCGATGCCGGTGCCATTCCCCGAAGCCTTCCACCCGACAATTCTCCGTTTCCGCAAAGGATGCCACATACATGGGTTCCATGTCCGTTATCATCATACGGCAGAGAGCTCTTCTCCACGAAATCACGAAAACATAACAAATGCCCGGCAAGATCCGGATGATATGCGATCCCGGTATCCAATACAGCAACCGTTACAGGCTCTGACCGCCAAGTTACGCTATATATTTGTTCCGGTACCTGTACCTGCTCCCTGACCCTCTGCATCCGTTTTCCTTCCCGGTAAAAATATAGTAAAACCGACATAAGACTTAATCTATCTTATGCCGGTTTCTATTCCGGGTGTCGGTTAAATCACCCCATTATTCATTTATAATCTCTATCCCCTCCGGGAAAGCGTCATTTCCAATATCCGTGACACTCGCCGGCAGATGTACTTTTTTCAATTCCGTATGATTTCGGAATGCTTCCTCTGCGATCACGCGAACGCCATCCGGTATCACAACTTCAGGCAGATTCCCTTTATAAGCTACCAGGATGTCCCCACTGATCAGAAAATCATCCATACTGTTCTCTTCAAAATCATCCATCCACCCGGTATGGGTAAACGCCTTGGCACCAACAGTATTCACCGTGTCCGGCAATATCACGTTATCCAGATTATCACAATGATAAAACGCCGCATAGTCAATCACCGTTACACCTTCCGGAATCGTAACGGTCCGGAGAGAACTTCTGGAAAAAGCAAAACGTCCGATCTCTGTAGTACCTTCCGGGATCGTAACTGCGCTGACAGACTGGTTACGATAATACATCCATTCCGGAATCTTGCCGTTCTCTGTCTCAGCTGTGATATCCTGTTCTTCACCGGTCTCCTGTCCCGCTTCCGGTTCCGTATACCCCTGCTGTACTTTTTCCTCACCCGGATGCACCATTACCAGGGCATGATTCCCTACAATAATAGTACTGCCCAGGACATTACCGGGAACCGGTGTTGCAACAGGTGCAGGCGTAGCCGTTGATACAGGTTCTGTCGTTGCCTGTGTATCCGGTCTGCTTACTGCTGTCGGTGTCTGTACAGGAGCTGCCGTCACCAGCGGATCACGGTTTTTCTGTTCCGCAAGTTTTTGGGCAAACTGTGCTGCCACACTTCCCTCGTCCGCATGGATTGTCACATTATCACAGTTTAAGAAAGCATCTTCCGCAATACCGGTCACCGTAGCCGGGATATAAATATCTGTGAGATTAACACATCCCGCAAATGCCTGTGCATCAATACTCTGTATATTTTCCGGAATTGTGATCTGCTTTAAACCCGTACATCCTGCAAACGAATACTCGTCCACTGCAGTCAGACCCTTTCCCAGGACAACCTCTTCCAGATTGTTACATCCCCAGAAAACATAGGCATCCAAACGCTTGACAGATTTCGGAATTACAACGAACTGTACCTTCTGATTGTTCTCGAAGGCACTCTCGCCTACGACTTCCACTGTATCCGGAATCGTGACGCGTTCTTCCGTCCCTCTGTATTTTACCAGTGTACTTCCCTGCGTCTGAAAATCGGAGGCAGACGCTGCCGCATCTGCCTCCGACACAGGAAGATGTGTCAGGATCAATGCGGTAACTGCCAGTGCTATGACAGCCATCCACTTTTTATGATTCATAAACCTTCCCATCCTTTATTTCCCACTAGGCTCTGGCTTTCCGCAGAGTCTTTTTGTCCTTCTTCATGAAGAGTACTACCGAGATACATGCAAGTCCCATGGATAAGAACCACTTGGGATGAATGCCGTCTCCGGTCTTAGGTGTGCTGTCTGCAATGGTTCCCGCAGTCAGATTATTCGTATCCACATAGATCACATACGGTGAAAAATGCTCTGCCGTAAAGGTTACGCAAGATACTCCGGATATTGTAGAGAACTTCGGTGACAGTTTGTCCAACTTACTGTTCACTACACCTGCCACTTTGTTATTACCTGCGTAGGTGATCAGGGAATCCGGCAGAGGCAATGTAATGCTGATGGACAATCCTGTGGTATCTGTGATCTTTGTATTGCCGGTGGAATCATAGAGACTGATGTCCATGGGGAAATACTTGATAGCACTGATATCACTGCCGTATTCTGCCATCAGAGCCTTAACTACTTCTTCTGAAGCTGCTGCGCTCTCTGTGATCTTAATAACAAAATTATCGGAAGACCCGTTCACTGTTGCGGATACCACTCCGGTATTGGACAGACCGTTTTTATCAATAACAACGGTGGTTCTGCCACCGGATACGGTTCCCGTAGTAGTGCTGCTCGGTCTTCTGTTGGAATTGGAATTCGTGGAATTACCGCTTCCTGTAGATGTATTTGTTTTGTTACCTGAACCGGATTTTGCAGTATAATTTGCAGTTACTGTTACATTAGCTTCCGGCATAGTGATGACCGTTGCAGACAATACCTTGCTGGCAATCTTCGTATTGGCCGGATCTATTGACCAGCTGCTGAACTGTTGATTCTTTGCAGGATCATTCGCAACGATGATCGGCTGGGAACCTGCTACATAACTGCCGGAGCCGGAACCGTTTTTAACTGTCAGAGTATACATCTTGGCAGTAGTTCCGTTGTTATTATTGCCTCCCGGACTGGTGCTTGCTCCGGGGCTGGTGCTGGTACCCGGACTGGCCGTTCCTCCATTATTAGAGCCGCTTGCCTCATATACTGCATAGAAATCTGTATTTTCTGTAATGGCTGTTGCAATATCCGGCAGCCATTCCTTGAAAGTATAGCCACTGACCGTAGGAGTCTGGATACTGGGTGCAACCGTACCCTTCTTGATCGTGGTCTGATAGAATACTTCCTTGGTCACACTATTGATATATCTGACTACAATATCATCCTCGCTTAGCGCCTTATATACGGCTTTGGTGGTAATATTCTCTGTGATGTTGGTCAGATTCCTGTCCCAGCCAATAAATAAATAACCATCTCTCACTAGAGTCGCAGTATTAGGCAGATCTGCATCTGCGATGCTTCCACCGGAGGATACCTTGATCTCCTTGACCACTTTATCATCCCAATCCAGGAAAGTTACGGTAAATTTAGCTGCATCGGGATCTTCCTTCTCATAAATAGCGGTACATGTCGTATCTTCCGTGATGTTCGTGTAATCGCCATCCCATCCCTTAAATACTTCGCCGGTCTTACCTAACGGTGTAGGCGGAACCGCATCTTCCCCGCCCCGTACCTGTTGTTCATCTACCTGGACATTTTTCTTCAGTTTTTCATTCCAGTCACGGAAGATAACGGTATAGATTTCCTCCAGCGGAGTATCTTCCACAGCAAATCCGTTTGCCTTACCATATCTGTAAAGGTAACTGGTCGACGGAGCACATAAAGTAACATCGCCCTTATCCCTGCTCATTCCCTTAAAGGTGTCTTGATCAATCAGTGTTAATCTCTCACTGGACTCCTCCAGCCATTTCATATTACTGCCATTGAATACATTACCCTTCAGTTCCTCACAGGTAATCGGCAGCTTCACGGTGTCCAGATTCTTGGTCTCCGCAAATGCATATTCCGGTACTACTGTAATAGCACTGTCCGACAGGTCGATCGTAGTCAGATTGTCGCAACCCCGGAATGCCTCCGGTGCCATTTCCGTCACGCCTGTTGTCTCTTTGGCATTCACACGCTTGCTGGTTCTGCCCTCTAAGCATTCAATGATCTTCGCTTTTGCGCTGCCGTTCATTCCATAGATAATCGAATTATCACAGGTGAAATAATCCGTTCCCTGGAATACTACCTTATCCAGAATTTCACAGCCGGTAAAAGGAATACTGCCAAGACTGCTGATGCTTCCGGACAAGGATACATCTTTCAACAGCTTACAATCCTTAAATGCATAGTTGCCAATGGACTGGGTATTGCCATTGATCTGTACTGCAGCCAGTTTCTCGCAGCCTTCAAAGGCATTGTTTGCTATGCTGGACAGGGTATTGCTGTAGCTGATGACATTAGTCAGGTATTTTGCACCCTTGAAGTCATTTTCTTCAATACTGTCGAGACCGTATATGGTCAGAGTCTTTTCCTTCTGATCCTTCTCTTTTTCCACAAACAGACCGTCCTTGATTGCCTGAATGCCTTCCGGTATGGTCACGTTCAGTGCGGAATCAATAAACTGCTGCTGATCCTCTGTCAGAGACTCTCCAGCATTATATTTGGTCAGTGCAGTTTCCGCTGCACTTCTCTGGGCATCTGTCAGATACGGATAATCATCTTTATTTAAGTATTTGGTTAATTCCGTAAATGCCGGGAAATCAATCAGTTCACTGACACTCTTTTCCGGATTGTACTGTACTACCAGGTTGGACGGCCATCCGCTGCAGTATCTGACATAGGTTGCCACCTGACTGCTGTTATTATATCTGCCGTCCGGACTCATCGCATACTTATACGGTGTGGACTCCGGTGAGATTTCTCCTACAAAGGTCAGTTTCACTGCCGGACTGTTATCTGCATCGTTCATAGCTTTCGCTGTGCTGTGTGTACAGCCCGTTCTGTGTGTACCGGTAAAGTCCTGGGTCTTAAACGCATCCGTTCCAATAGCAATACTGCTGTTGTTAAATATTACCGTTGCCAGATTATGACATCCGCGAAAAGCACCATCTCCCACCGACTGTACACTGGCAGGCAGAGATACCATTGTCAGGTTACAATTGTTGGCAAATGTATTTGCCGAGATATTGTAAATATGATATGGTCCGATGGGATCCGGGATATTCAATGTCTTAACGCCGGTTCCTACGCTGGCATTAAGTAACTGGTTGGAGGAATCTACTACAAACGTAGAACGACCAGGTTCATCTGAAACATTGGGATCCTGAACCGTCAATTCATACTGGTTCAGCTTCTGGTATAACTTTGTAGGCGGATCATAATTGATGTAACTGAATGCAAAACAGTTCTCCCGGCACAATGTATGAAGCAGACTGGTATTCAGTCCTTCAAAATAGAAAGTACCGTTTACCGGATCATCCGCAAGCATGGACTTAAAGCAGTCAAAGCAATACACATCATCATCTGCTTTTCCGGAGTTGATGGTAAACTGTGCATTTCGGGAAGCTACATAATGCAGGTTCTTACATCCCTTGAACATGGAGATTCCGATGGTCTCGCTGTACATATCCGGGAAAGTCACGGAATACAAGGTCTCATCATTTTCAAATACATTCCAGCCCATTTCCTTCAGGCTGCTGGAACTGATGCCGTTCTCCTGCTCCGGATTACATATCTCTACTTCATATAAATACCGGCATTCTGCAAATGCATAGTCTCCGATATAACTTACAGAAATAGGAATATCAATATCCGTCAACTGGGTGCAGCTGTAGAAAGCATGATCTCCCAGCTGTGCCAGGTTACACTCTCTGGGGATGTTCACTGCTTTCATACTGCCGCATTCCGCAAATGCCCAGTTACCGATGACAGTGATACCATTACCAAAGGAAATGCTGTTCAGACCATTACAGCCATAGAACGCATAGTTGCCGACACCAATGAGTTTCTCACCAATGTTCAGTGTTACAATATTGCTGGCTCCGGCGAAAATACCGTCTAACGGATTTTTAGATGTGATATCTCCTGCCACAGACCAGGTATAGGTACCATTTGGATTGGCTGTAGATGCCAGATACTGGTTGCCGATGTATTTTACATCCAGATCCTTGATCCACTGATCATCCGGCTGTTCTGTCTTTGCAAATCCGTCATATACTTTTGCTGTTTTATCCTCATTTTCCGCCTGCGTACTGGTGTAAGAATAACCGGTGCCCTTTTTCTGGAAGAAATCCACAAGAGAAAGTTTTTTCCAGGCATTGTCCGTAGCATAACAAGGACGCATCTCACCATCGTAGTAAGTCTCAGTCTTGGTCTCCATGATCGGCTTATTTTGCGAATCATATCTTGGATTTCCTTCGTTATCCGTCGCCTGTACTTCCACTTCTCTGGTTTTCTGTGTCAGAGCCTCATAATACAAAGGCTGTCCATTCTTACTTGCCGCCACGTAACCATTGATGGTACCCTGGTTACCGGTAGGCTGTATGTACGCATTTACCATATCGGGAATATCCAGTACATTCCCAGTCAATGTCGTATTTTTATTATAACCAAGCAATACTGCACACCAGGAATTTTTATAGTTCACATAGGCAAACTGATAACTGGTTCCGTCTGTGTTGGTCTCTGTTGTATAAATGGTCGCATTGCTGTCTACCACGGGAATCAGCGTATCCATGGTGGGAATTGTGCTGCTACCGGAAAGCAGACTTGCTTTCTCTGATGCGTCCTTCGGAATCGTAACCTTATATTTAGAAGAGCTATGTGTTGTCTGATGTGTATGTCCTGCCGCCTGCGCCACAGCATCTTCTTCCGCTTGCAATCCTTCCGTAGGAATCGCTGCTACTACGATCGCCGAGATCAGGAACAGTGTTCCCAGGGTCTTCCTTACTGTCTTTTTTAATCTTCTGTTGGTCTTCCTTGTACCCTTAGTCATCCTTTACTCCTTTGCCGTCACCTTTTTGGCAACCACTACGAATCTGCCGTTTTTCTCCTGATAATCACAAGTCGACAGAGTTAAAAGCCGGTCACCGTATTGAGCCGTGACTCCTGTGTCATATAATGACATTCCCTCCATGTCATTCATATAAGAGTCAAATTCCTGCTCGCTCTGGGCGTCTATAAACTGATAATATTTGAAAACGATCTCATCTTCACTGTATACCCTTGAACGGAATACATACATGATCTCATACAGACCTTTTTCATAGATGGTATCAAACTGTATGCAGGGATGTTTCTCATAATAGCTCTGGTCGCTGTATAAGGATAAGCCTCCGAACATCTGCCCGCTTTTCATGTGATGCCCGTACAGAATAAGGTTTGTGCTAGGTTTCAACACATCACAGTCCTTGTCCATGAAAATGGATCCGTTCTTGTCATACTCCTGATTCAGATTGTGATCCAGATAATATTCGTTATCCGTTGTCTGCATAACAGGGTAATCTATATTAGTATCGTCAATTTTTACCCATCCGATTAGTCTTTTGTTCTTATTTAATAAATTTTTATATTCATCCAGCACCGGAGGCGGCGTGCTCTGTCCTTCCTCCGCGGTATAATGAATCACCGGAGCCGGTGCATCACTTGCTGTTGGCTCTTTATCTTTCAATTCGCTCAGCTGCTTGTAATTATCAGCAGTACGATAATTGTACCAATTATATACGCCGAAATACCCCAGGCAGACAATGGCTGCCATACCGCAGAGGACTACCAGTAGTTTCCTTCGCTTTTCGCGCTTCTTCAGTTCTTCTTTTACTATTTTATCCAGTTCCTGTTCATCAAACTGCGGTTTGTTCTGTTTCTGTGTGGTCTGCCTACGTTTCGGTGTTTCTTTTTTCTTTACTGGCTTCTTTAAAAATTCCTTTTTTTTCGTTGCATTGGCTTTAGAAACCGGGGCATCTTTTCGTTCCTGTCTGCGGATTTCTTCTGCCAGCTCCTCCATATAATCCTGTCCCAGGATACTGTGAAATCTGCATTTTCCGCTACGGATCACTTCCAGGAGCTTCTTCTGATCCGACAAGTTCATCTTCTTAGTCTGCATCCGAAGATTTTCAATCACCTGCTGATCCTTCAGAGCGTTCTGATAATCCGCCTCTGTTCGAAACTGCCGCCCTTCTACGATATATATCTTCTGTGTCATTCAATCTATCCTTAAGTAAATAATAAGATGTCAGGGATAAATGGGTTAAACCTATATGAATTAAACCTACATCATTTTAACTACATATTATCATCTATTACATTTCCACATAGCTATTTTTATTTTACTATATTAGAAAATTATTGCAAGTCTTTTCCGGAAACATTGACAGGCTCCCCCGCATACAATAGAGCATAAATAAAATGTGGAGGCACTAAAAATGAGTGACTTAACTGCTACAAACTGTGGCTGCAACAATAATTCCTGCAGCAACAATAACAACTGTAGTAACGGTATCTTCGGCAACAGCTGCATCTGGATCATCCTTTTACTGTTCTGCGGCGGTGGCTGCGGTAACGGTTGCGGCAACAACAGCTGCGGACTTCTGGGCAATAAAAACAACGGTTGCGGCGGAAATGATTGTTGCGAATGGCTGATTTGGATTCTGCTCCTGTCCTGCTTCTGTGGCGGTGGCAACAACGGCTGTGGAAATTGCGGTTGCTGATTTACCGGACTTTTTACACACGTATGATCGATCATCCCGGGGTGCGGATCTTCCGTACCCCGAATGACTGATTGGCATAAGCGAATTATCCGCTTCATAAGATACTAGTAATTCATTTACTGGAAGGTATTATCTGCATGGATGATAACAGAATCGACAAGGCGGCCGCCTTTGACACTTTATTTACCAACAACCGCATTCAGATTCTGAAAACACTTGCCTATTATATAGATCCGCATCTCCTGAAAGGACTTGCTGTCTACATAAAATTTTTGGAATTGCAATATACGCTGGCACTGTTTAGAAAGCATCCGGAGACTGCTCTGCACAGTTTTCCTCTATCATCCGATGGAAGCAGTCTCGCCGGTGAACTATGCAGTGATCTCATGCCTTTATGCGATGAAACGCAGAAAGCATCCCTGCAGCAGGTCACCCAGATGCTTGACAATATCCATAATTTTCAAGAAATGATGGATATGGCTAAGTCCATGCAGGAGCTGTTCCCGGAAGGTTTCTCCGATCTGGACGGTTGTGATCCGGCTATGTTGTCCGAACTTTTCGCAGCCACTCAAAATCAATCAGGAGGTCAACAAAATGGATTATTCCCAGACTCCCCTCTGGATGCAGGATGATCTTGTGAAGGACATCCCCAGAGAAAAATTAGAATTTCTCTCCACTCTTTTTGCCAAAGGGCACGGCAAATCACAAAAAGAAATGATGGCACTTCTCATGCCTGCCATGCGTAAGGCAAAGCAGGAGCATCTCACTTTTACCCCACAGGAAATGCAGGCTGCCATCACAGCCATCAAAAAATACAGCACCGAAGCAGAGCTGCAGCAGATTCAAAACATTTTAGAAAAAAGCAACGCTCAAAGAAATAACTCCCGGCAGACGTAAGGTCTGTCAGGAGTTATCTTATTTCTCGAAAATTCATTCAATGCCATTCGCATAGTCGCGTTATCACGCTTTCTGTGACTACTTAACTACGATGTTGACGATTCTGCCGGGAACGTAGATCTCTTTTACAATGTTGCCGGTCAGCTTGTCTCCCAGAGCTTCTTTTGCCATGGCGATGACATTTTCCTTGGTCTCATCCTTGGAAACATTGATGGTCACACGCATCTTGCCGTTGACCTGAACACCGATCTCGACAACGCTCTCTACGGTCTTCTCTTCCTCGAAATCAGGCCATGCCGCCTGATACAATCTGCCTTCAAAGCCGGCAGTCTGCCACAATTCCTCAGTGATATGAGGTGCTACGGGGTTAAGCAAAGTAAGCAGTGTCTTATATTCGCCTCTGGTAATGGCGTTCTTCTTATAGAACTCGTTGATCAGGGACATCATAGCTGCAATGGCGGTGTTGTACTTCAAGTTCTCAAAATCGCTGCTGACCTTTTTGATGGTCTGGTGCATTTTAGTCTCTAAGTCTGCACTATAGCCTTCTTCATCAGTCAGGATATCCTGCAACTTCCAGACTCTCTCAAGGAATCTACGGCATCCCTTTACGCCTTCCTCACTCCAGGAAGCACTCAGATCAAAGGCACCGATAAACATCTCGTAGGTACGCAGAGTATCTGCACCGTAATCCTGTACGATATCGTCCG
>OGNP01001038.1_pt1 | contig 14354 bp, 6 predicted proteins | sample 1573531 | NCBI WGS metagenome assembly OGNP01 (sample SAMEA2581984, study PRJEB24529) | metagenome | biome: Human gut stool | place: China | collected 2011 | reverse complement strand
ATCCGCTAATTGCTGTGACATGGGGCGGATATACGAATTCCGAAATTCCGGTGCCGCCGAAAGCGCCAGACTCAATAGTTGTCACTGTGTCAGGAATGGAAATTTCTTTCAACGCCCCACAATTGTAGAAAGCCTGCTTTGAAATAGTGTCGCACCCATTGCCTATTATGCATCTTTCCAGAGAGACGCATCCGTAAAAGTATTGGTATCTGATATTCCTGTTTTCCGGCAATTCGATACTTTGCAAAGACGTACATCCGGTAAACAGATTATTGGACGAGGTGGTGAAATTTAGCCACTTGAACTCATTGAACGAGACAATCCGCGTATTGTTTGCAAATGTGCCGGCATTGATTACCTGTTGAACGGCCGCTTCCTCTTCCGTTATATAGCCGTCCTTGTCGGCATCCCATATGCCAAGGCAGATGCGCCGGGCTTCCGCGTCCTTGAAATGAATGGCCGCTTCACCGACAAGTACCAGATTCAGTCTGTTGAATACACTTCTCAGTGCATCCACCGTGTCCTGGTAGTACTTGGAATGCACAGTAATGGTGCCTTCCAGTACCGGTATCGGGTCTTCGCCGGACAGTCCCTCGGCTGACAAGCCGGAGTAGCTGCCGTCGGAGAGGCGGGCGAGCATGTCGAGTGCGTCGGCCGTGTAATACTCCTCATTGAAACCTATTGCGCGGATATGTTTCAGCGCGTGGGCATCACCCTGCGGTTGCTGTGCCTCGATGACGTCAGACAGCAGTTTCATGGGCTGCAGCAAAGGACAGTTCTCCACCCAGAAGTCTGTCACATTCGGGGCGCACTGGCCGATGCGCAATCCACCGGTGGACAGCAGGGGGAAGTTCCTGAAGCCGATGTACTTGTTGTTTGCCGGATACTCGATGACTTCAAGACTGCCGCCTTCCGGAACCTTAATCTGGCTGAGATTGGTTCCGTCCGCATATATCTCACGGATATTCTGGCAGGCGCTCAGGTCAAGAGTACCCTGCAAGGTGGCAATGTTTGACAACAGGACTTTCTGTAGGCTGCCGCAGTCGGCAAGGGTAAGCCCGGTGATGGTGATGATGACGTTTTCGGTCTTGCTGCCCAGGATGAGCTCCGTCAGGCGCCGGCCACGGACCACCATGGTGCCGCTGACGTTCTTCCGGTGCCAGTCGCCGATGGAGAGTAGCCAGCTCGCCGCCTGGATGGCGTTCTGCTGGTCGGCAGAGCCGCCGAGGTCGATGGTCATCCGGCACACTTCACCGGCCTTGGTCCTTGCGCCCTGCACGATGCTGGTACCGTTTGCAATGGCCGGGTACATGTCGAATGCCGGGGTTATCTCGTAATCTATCAGGTCGCCTGCTGCACGCACGATGATGGTGTCCGTTCCGCTGTTTGAAAACAGACCGTAGCTGTATTTCGACATGATGTACATGATGCGCTTCTTCACCCAGGCGGTTTCGGCAGAGCAGAAGTCGCCATGCGATTGGGTGATAGGGTCGGTGTCGTTGGTATAAGAGCCGCTGTTGTAGGCTATCTTGGCTATCTCGTAGCGTTTGGCATCGGCGTTGACCAGCGTGGCCGGGAAATAGTTCTTGATGCCGAGATAATACTTCTTGTAGAAGGCATATACCTTGTCATAGGGAGTGCCCGAGGATTGTCCGCACAGGCTTTCCATGGCACTGAGCATCTTCCGCATGCCTGCCGCAATCTCGGCGCTGAATGCCAGTTCGAGCATGTTCCAGAATACGGATGTCTCGCCGTTCCAGATGGGCTGGCCGTTACTGTAAACATCGTGCATCTCGCAGTGGTAGGGCTTGCGGTCCTGACCCTGGTTGTCTATCGGGAAGATGGTGTCGGCATCGTCCAGGCGCCACCGCCACTTGCTGCCGGTAGTGCAGAAGTTATACGGATAGGTGTTCTTCGCCCGCTGGTCGGTTCCGGCCGTAAACTCCACGAAATTATGATGGAATACGGCGTCGCTGATGTCGAAGCAGTCGGGGATGGTAGCCCGGAAAAGCTGCTTCCTCGCATTGACGAACAGTTCATTCAGCTGGTCGGCCGTGAAGGCTGATAAATCACTGCTTAAATACTCTTTGAGCTGTGTCTTAAGGTTAATCTGCCCGGCCCCGATGTCCGAAGGGATGAATTTCCCTTCCGCCGCCTCATAGTAGTACAGATTGTAGAGGTCGGCATCGCCGGTCTTGGCAATCCAGTACTCATACCCCGTGCTCCGATATTCCGCAACAGAAGCATTCAGCTCCGCCAGCGTGCCGCCAAACGGACGGATGCGGTTGTTGCAGACATATACGGCGTTATAGGAATCTATCCACCTCTGCGCAGAGAGCGGTTCGGTCTCGTCGGCATTCAGCTCTCCGGCGTCGAAGTCCCAGCAATTGGTATCATTATATTGGAAGGCTTCCTCATCGGCATTGTACGCCCAGTATGACTTGCCGCGGTTCCAGGGCACACGGAACAGTGCCCCCAGCGGTGCGTTGTCCGAGCCCTCTACAGAGAGAAGTTCCGGGAAAGCCTCCGTATCATAACCGAAACAAAGGTCATCTCCCTTGTCCGGGCCGAACGTAAATTCTCCCATGCAAGTATATACATCCTGCCCTTCCTCGTTCACGGACTTCGAGAAGCCGATGAACGGTTCCTGATAGACGGCCACACGTATCTTCGGGTCGGCAGCCATCGCCTCGTTCTTCATGCCTGTCTCCTTGAAGAGGGCATCGTAGGCATCCACGCTGCCTGCCTTGTGGTCCTGCATGGAGCTCGCCCAGTTCTTCTTGGCGGTCAGGCGCCCGGACTTCGGAACGTTGTCGTACATCAGCACACAGTTCTTGTCCGTGGTACCGTCGGCATAGGTCGCGATGGAGGCTATCTTGTTTCCATCAGCGTCCTTCAGCCCTTTCATCTTAAATCTAATATTCCACTCCAGGTATTTTTTGGAAGATGTACCCTGGCCTTCCACCAGCAGATTGGTAAGCGTGAAGTTCCTCTCCGGCTTGTCCTTGAAGAAGACTTCCAGATTACCCGCCACGCCCGAAGGGTTCATCAGGTTCGGGAAAGGCTTGTCTACCACAAACACGTTGTACAGCAGCTTCGTGGCATTGAAGTCGATATTCACACCCTCACCGTCCAGCACGAGGTTGACGTTTTTCTCCGCAAGCTTCTCGTCGGTGGTCACCAGCTGGTTGATATAGTTCTTCTGTACGGCTTCCGAAGGCAATGCACTGTCGTAGACACGCAGCCCGTACAGGTAGAGGTTGGCATAATCGCTACCCAGCACAATCTTGCCGTCATTGCGGAAGTAGTCGTTGTTCTCGTAGGCATACTGCCGGTTCTTCTTGCCGTTGATGTAGATGGCCACAATGTTGAACCCTGCATTCCCGTAGGCATCGGGCATCACGACTACTGTCAGGCGGATACGCACACCGTTGTCTATAGGTACGTCCTGCGTCGAGCTCTCCTGCATGGACTGGGAGAAGAAGGATACGTTCTCGCCCGACACGCGCAGGCCTACGTTGTTATCCGCAATGGTGATGATGTCCTTGCTGGCATCCGAGGGATTCTCCACCTTGAAGTCGATTTCGATGGTCTTGCCCCGGCGGGCGGCTTCCGTGGCGAAGGGGCGGTAGTCTATCACGGCCCTGCTGCGGGCGAATATCTTCAGTGCCTTCACTCCGTCGGCGTCAGCCGCCCATCCGTCGTTGCTCCAGTTCAGGTTGCTCCACTCTACCGGTACGGCCGTCTTGTCCACCTCGTTGATGACGCTCCTGTAATTCGTCTGCGAGTTGGCACGGGTCCGAGGATTGATATAGAGTGCGGCGCCTGCCGTAGCCGAATAGCCCAGCGAGTTGTTCACCGGCAGGGCAATGGGTTCCGTCAAGGCATCCGCACCGTCCGTCACGCCGACTGTGACGCCGAAGTCGGCATCGTCATCCGTCTCCACCTCCATCGGGTAGGTGAAGGTGTTCCTTGCGTTCGCCACGATGGCGTCATTCTCGGAACTGTACACCTCCATGCCGCCTCTGGTGATGGAGAACCTTGCCTCGGTCAGTGCGGACGGACCGTCGTAGATGGCGTAGTCGAACACCGTGTTGTCCTGCCAGTTGGTGAGCTGTTCCGCCACGTTGTTCACGCACATAAGCTTCACGGCTTCGCTGGCCGTACGGATGCACATGATGTTGACCGATACGGATTTTGTCTGGATGGTATTGTCGGAGTTGGAAAGATAGAAACTCACGTTGTATACGCCCGTCGCTCCCGGATGCTCCAGCAAGTAGATATACGGAGTATCCAGATACACGGCTGTGCCTATCGCCTTGTCGTAGCTCTGGCTGTAGCCGTCGCCGGTGACGGTCAAGTGCAGCGTCTTGTTGATGTTGCCGTTGATTATCATCGGGATGTTGATGTCTCCGGAGAACGCCGTCCACCAGGCGAAGTTCGGGGCGCTGATGCCCAATGACGTGAGTTGCACGTTGTACGTCACCGGTGCGGTGGTCTTGTCGGTATTCTCCCCCTTGATGGAAATCTTCACGCTGTTGCTTCCTGATGACAGCCATTCGGCTATGTCCTGCCTGATGGATACGCCCGAAGAGACTTCCATCTGTTTCACCACGGTGAAGTCGGCATACTTGGCGCTCTTCATCATGATGGTGCACAGGCCGAGTTCTCCGGTAGACTTGTAGGGTTCGTCCAGGCTGTCGCGGTACTGCGAGACGAACGTAAAGTCAAGCACGCACTCCTCGCCGTACTGGGTGGCGAAGCCGAGCGAGGCCATGTTGTTCCGGACATATACGCTGTACATGGTTCCGGCACCTCCGGCCAGTTCGCGCACAGTCTGTTCAAGCGTCGCACCCGCCGCCCCGTCGAAGGCCGTACCCGGGTCGGTGCCGATGACAAGCTGCGCATTCCTCACTTCCTGCAGGGCGTTTTTCAAGCTCTGCATCGCCGCCTTGTTCGTCTCGAGGCTGTTGTCATTAACGCACTTGGCGAACTCGTTAATCTTTCCGACAAGCTCGTTCAGTTCCTCGGCCTTGAGGATGTTGCCACGAACGAAGTTTCTGTTTAATTTATCCATAACCTATCCTAATATATCGTTGTCATCAAGCCTGCTTGAGTCCAGTATGAAGTCTACAATCTCAATAACCTTGCCGCCACGCGCGGCAAGGGCGTGCATTATCAGGTTCGTCTCGAGCATGCCCGTGTCGGCCATGTCACTCTCGATACGGCTGATGACCGCATTCGTGGCACCTCCATCGTCACCGGTCACGCGCTTGCTCAAAACGAACCTGATGTAGCCCATGTCACTTGACGTTCAGTTGGTTGATAATTTCACGCTTCACTGCGGCTATGAGCCGGGAGTTCTTGACTACAAGCTCAAGGGCCTTGCTGTATCGTTCAGGAATCTCCACTGCATCCTTTGAATAGTAGATGCTTTTAGCTAAGTCCTCAAAGCCTATGTCCAGCAGGATACTGCCGTTGTACATCATTTCATTGCCGACGGTTTCCGCGGCGTCGAAGGTCTGTCTGCCGCCCTCGAATGAGGTCTGTGCCTCGATTTTCTTAAAGTTGATTTTCATCTGATTCTTGCTATATTACTTGTTTTTCATATTTCTACCCAAGTACTTCCACCATCAGAAGTCTTGAATACGCCTGAGTTGGATATTTTTAAACCGTGTCTTCCAGCTACGACATTCATTACATCATAAAAACGTCCGCCGGAGGAATCCTCCACGGTGACAAAAAGTCCGTCTGCACCAATATCCACATCGTAAGATGCGAATTGTGGCCCTCCTGCATGATTATACTGAATACCCTTAGAAAAATGCAAGCCGGAATTTGACAGCTTCATTGCCGGAATATCAATCGGATGCCAACCGGAAATATAGGAACCAAGACCTTCGTTGGTTATTTTGATACCCCCGATTGTACCGCTTATGGCTTCAATAGCCCCATTCTCTAATATCTTGAAATAACTGTTTGCCGTAACAATTCCTTCAAGACGTATCTGGTCGGCGCTCACCAGCGCATTGCTCTGGAACCTCCCGTCGGGCAGCTCGGTAACGAAAGCGGCTATATACGATTTCTTTACATAACCATCCGAAGCGGTTTTCTCTGCAAACATCTGCACAAGGTTTGATTCGGTGATGAGCCCCGACTTGTCGATGTTCGTGATATGCCCCGCCGCATCAAAACTCACCTTTTTAGACAGCAGCGAGTTGAAATCAGCCGTCGTCACCAGCCCGGAAGTGTTGATGTTCGTGATGTTTCCGGAGCCGTCGAAGTGGATGCCTTCAACCAGCGCGGCGATGGAGTCCTTTGTCACCTGGATGGCCGCCGTGTTCTCATCAGCCGTATCCTGCGCCCCCCGGGCAAGACAATAAGCGTCCCGGGCATCGCTGATACCCTGGTTGGCAAGCCTCGTAGCCTCGGCAATGCCATTTTCCGAATCCGTCACCGCAACCGTGATGCGGTCCCCCAGGTTCTCGATATAGGCAGTAGTTGCCGTGGAAGAAGGTTTCCAATGGCTGATGCTGAATGCTGCTCCTGCCGCCTTCGCAGTCTTGCATACGAGAGCATCATTCTTGTAAATAGTGGTGCCGTCATTGTACGTCGCGTTCACCCACATGTCTCCCACGTCGTAGGCATCTGCCACAGTGGGCTGCTGGGCAAATATACGCCGCTTGCTGTCCGCGGTGTCCTGGGCTCTGGCGGCATCCTCAAGGGCTTTCAGTGTCAAATGGTCGGTGATTTCTTCCCAAGCACCCGACTCGAACCGGTAGCCCTGCCCGGTAGCGGTGTTGTAGAACAGGTCCTGGTCGTGCATGGCCTTCAGCTCCGCAGTCGTCCATTCCGAAGCGGGAATGTTACTCAATGTAGGCTCATAGTCATAGAACCACATCGTGTACTCCTTGTCCGTCTGCTGCTTGATAATGTCGAGATTTACCTGCATGTCGTCAAGGGTCTTGTCCATGTCCTTACCCGTGGCCTGGTTGATAAACCTGGCGGTAATCTCGCTGAGCACCGTATTGAAGTCAATCAACGGTTCGGGCATCGTGTACGAGTTTATCCCATTGTATATGCGCACATAAGGCCCTCCGGCGGTAACGCTGTCCCATACAATGGCACCCTGTCGGCCCGTGTCCGTCCGGTTGCCGAGCTGCACGATGCTGTCTCCGGCAAGCGGGATGTCGCTGCCCGATGCACAGTCGTCCTTGGAGAGGTCTATGTAGTCGTCTCCCGTACCCGTCACGAGCCGCCAGTAGTAGTGGTTGCCCGATTTCAGGTTGAACGTCTCGCAGATGGCCTGGTCATCCTCCTGGAAGGTGTTGTACACGGTACGCCCCTCCGAATCAGTGGTCTTGAAATAGCAGCGCCAGTATGTGCCCTTGTCCTCCACGCGGTTGCAGATGATGCCGCCGCCGGTATTGTACTGCCTGCCCCCGACATAGGTGGACTGCTGCACCTGGATGTCCTCCACGCTCAGCTTCTTCCGGATGTCCACAAAGTCGATGTCGAGATGGTAGTTGCCGTCCGCGTCCCGGTAGATGCCGAAACCTGAGCCTCCGGCTGAGAAGTTCTCCGACACGAAGTCTTTCAGCAGCATGATTTCGTTCAGCGTTGCCGTGCCCTTCACGTTGATGCCCTCGATGAAGGTCATCAGTTTCTCGATGGTCTCGGCGATGTCCTTGCGCACGTAGCGGTCGTCGTTGTCGTTCTTGCTGCCTATAGGGTCAAGCTTGAAGTGCCTCTTCCCGTCGGTCTCCGGTATGCTGTCGTCCTTCGACAGCTTGTAGACGGCACCCCCGTTCTCAAGGGTCGACACGAGCTGTCCCGCATAGGGGAAATAGGCTTCGGCGTCGGTGTTCCTCGCGTATACGCGTGCGTCCTCTATGGTATCGAATACAGACGAGCTGTCGATAGGCCGGTACGTTGTCCTCTTGTATTGCAGCGCGAAGCTGCTTCCGTTTATCTTTACCATGTCAACTCGTTTTGAATGTGAATGTATCGGCATCGTTCGTGCCGTCGGTCCGTATCACCCACATGCGGTAATCCGTTGCCTGGCTTCCGTTAGCGCCTTCCACAGAGATGGAAGTGGGGCCGCTGCACACTCCGGTGTCTTCGATAAAATTACCGGGATATGCGGTCAGGGTGAGCTCGCTCACGGTTCCCTCAGGTATGCAGATTACGATTGTCTTCCACCGGCCGGCACTGAACTTGTAGCTGCCGGAGCCGGTGTACATGCCGCTTGATGACAACCCTCTGACTTGCGCTGAGGTTGTGGGAATAGAATCCACCACTCCGGCAAACCATTTGCGACGCACGTTTACGCTGATTTTGTCGGTAAGTGTTACAGCAGGAAGACTTCCATTTTGGGAAAATGATACGGAGGCAAGGTATGATTCGTTTTCCGTATACACGCCTGACAACTCCCTGACAGCCGTCCTTACCCCATTCATTTCAGCTCCGAATACAAGCAGATTCTCTTCCTTGTTATCAAAAAAAGCCTTGGTTATATCCCCATTCCCGTTTTTTGCCGCTTCATACGTTATTTTACCTTTATTAGAGCCGAACTCCATATCGTTAGCCGTAGAAAGTTTGCTTTTCAGTTCCGCGCCTTGTTCTTTAAACAGCATATTTCTAATGATATTCTCCCAGCTTGTCCCTTTCATGATTACATCGCCTTGTTTGTAATAGCCGACACTGGCAGTAGTTACCTGTATGTTCCCACTTGTTTCCTGGCTTGTAACGCTGTTTGAAAGTTTCTTGACAATGGAATCCAAAGAGGACTGGTTGTAAAGCTGCCCTTTCAAGGTAATGCTCTCTATTTTGCTTTCCAGTTCCCCGATACGTGAATAAGCAGCGGTTTCCCCGACAGTATATATAGGGGAATCATAAGGCAGGTCAAGGTTGAATTCAAATCCGATAATCCTTGACTGCCTTCCGTTCTCGAAATAGGCCTTGTTGATAAGATTGACCTTTTGACCGATGCTGTAGAGATTGTGCACTCCGTCCTCACTGTATGCGACATCCGACATCATCGTGCAGCCATAAGTACTCGGGTCCATTCTGGACTTTTCAACATGCTTTTCAGCTTCAGTTTTCAATTCCTGTTCGGCGGTAGATACAAGTCCTAATTCGGCTATCTTCGTACTGTCCCATCCGTATAATACATAAGTGTCACCTGCTTTAGGCTTGACCACATTGTCCGGAAGTTTGCGCCCGTAGTCTTCATTGGCGACAATCTCCCATAACTGCGCATCCACATTCCATGTACCGTCCTCATTCTTTTCTCCCTTTTCAAGCGGATTGAATTTGACGGCAAAGTCCATTCCGTTAAGGCTTCCTGATTGAAACACTACATGGAGTTCTTCACCTTCAAGTACGTAATCATACGAGAAATTGATACCTGTGTCAGTAAACCTGTAGAATGTTTCTGTAGTCTCGGTCCCATCTTCATTGTCAACCGTATCTTCATAGCTGGAGACTGCTGTAATCGTTCCTGTACGTCTAGGGTAGATGCTATCAAAGACAACCACCTGCTCGACGGCTTCCTCGGTAGTCATGTTAGGATAGGCGTCAATATACGGAATGCCGGAAGGAAGCATGAGCCTTCTTTGAACCACGCCATTGACTACCACCGACTCATCAACCGGGCGGTAGTTTGCCGGGATGTTTCTTGTAGAACCGAAAGCATAGATTCTCGTTGCGTAGGTTGATTGTGAGTCGGAACGTGACATCTTATCCACATTCTTTCCTATCTCAAAGTTAACGGCATCGCCAAACTCGCACCTTCCGAAATGGATAATGTTCTCGGTTATCCAGCACTCGCAATCCCATTTCTTCGCCATAGAGAAGCATGCGTCAAGGATGTTGACGTTGTCGTAACTCATCAACTGAGCCTTATTTTCTACCGTACCGTCAATAGAGAAAACAAAATCCTGTCCTTTGTATTTGTAACCAAGAGCTTTTAAATTTCTAAGGACTATACCGGCTTGGACATCAAGTGAAGCGGTGAGATTCCAGGACGCTTCCTGCCCGGCCACTTCGGGGGTATATTTAAAGATTTTGTTTTTCCATTTCCAGTAGTGGGCGTCAAGCTGCAACTCATAGTCGTAGCCTGCGTTATCGGTATTGAATACTGGCTTCTGCAAGTCGCACACCTCGAACAGCCCGAAGTCGCACTCCACGCATGAACCAAGTTTGAAGAATATAGGACTCTCCAAGGAGAACTTTAACGTGATGTAGTCCTCCTTCATAAGAGTAAACTTACGCTTGCAGCCTTCATTGGGAAGGGTAGTAAGCAGGATAGCACCGGATATGTCTTTGATGTCGATTTGTTCCACGTCTTCAAAGTTCGGAGATAAAAAAAAGAGTGCCCAATTTTGAGCACTCATATACGCAACAATCTCTCTATTGTTGGAATTTAATTTCTGTTTGCCGGATTCGGTTCGTTGAACTTGGCTGAAATTTTTCCGAAAGTTCGGTCTAAACTCTGTGCGTAAGTGACACTCTTGCCAGTATAAATAAGATGGTAAACTTCGCTACTATTAGCCGGGATTTGAATATCAATCTTGCCTTTATAAAGCTCATCGAAGAAAGCTTTTTTCTTTGATTGATAATCGGACTGGGAATTTCCTTCAATTGTAAAAGAAAGTGTTATTTCCCTCTCATCGACTTTAGGATTATTGATTATCACACGTTTTCCATGTTCTAACCGGGACTTATTCTCTATAAATTCTTTCATGGGTGATGATGCACCAAGTACATCAAGAAACCCATCTCCCATTCTCACACCCCATGTTGTATAAGCGTTTTCGCCATTAATTAATAATTCATTCATAGACTATAATTTTGCTGTATTCTTTTTAACTTCTGCTATATCTCTTTGCATCTGTTGAATAGGTTTGACGATTGCCCCTGTATTTTCTGAAATCTGTACCAATTCAAGATAGGATTGCGCTATCAAATCCCGCGTATCATCAGCAATATTTCTTGTTTCCGTATTTATGGAAAGTAGAGCATCTGCTTTTACTGTTAGTAGATTAAGTGATTGAGATTGAATGGTAGATTGATTCTTTATCTCTTCTCCTGCAATCTGCAATGCTGTAAACCTACCGCTTAATTCTCCTGCATCTTCATGTGTCATTTCAGTACCGAACCCTCTGGAAGTTGAAAGCTGGGATGTTGATTCTTGCGAAATCTTGTCATATCCGGTGGCTGCGGCAAGCTCGTCACGGAGCTTCATCGCTTCTTCAATGTAGCCCATATACTCGCTGTTCAACGCATTTCTTTCGGATTCCGTCAAAGAACCATCCTCCATACCCTTTGCAAACTTCTCATACCACTTCTTTAGCTTGTCCTGATAAAGTGTGCCTATCTGCTCGGAGAGCATAGCTTGCATGAAGTATTCCGAAACATCCTCGGCTGCATCTTTGGACGACGCTTTCATGTCCATAAGGGTATCTATGAAATTACTGTACACACCATCGAATGTGGTTTGTGTAAGCTGTTCGTTTATCTGATTATGGATTTCCTCAATACGTTCCTCCCCCTCGATAATCTTATCAAGATAATCTCTCACATCGCCATCTAATTTAGCCCAAAAAGTAGGTGCTTCTGACTTTAGTTTCTCCAACTGTTCAGTAGTCAGGTCAAACAATCCCGTCATGCGTCCGGTACCTATAAAATCCTTGGCGTCTTTGACAGACATATCGAGCGCTCTGGCGATGTCCTGCCAGTCGCTTGACGAGGTATTCTTTGCCATGCGCTTGCCAATGGAATGAGAACCGGCAGACGCACCGGAGTTTAATCGTTCACGCCCAAGTATTCTGTACGCCTCAATACTCTTGTTGACAAGTTCAAGAGCCTCTTTGCCTACCTTGTCCGCTTCTGCTCCGTAAGATGTGTTGATGTACTCCAGCTTCTTGTCTATCAGCTCATCCCATATCTCATTGAGTTTGTTATATTCCTCGACCATCTCATTATAGTGGGAATAATCGGCACCACCCAAACCCGGTATTAACCCTCCCAAAGAAATAACAGAAGTCAAAGCCCCTTTAACGGTTTGTAGACTACCGGTGATGATAGACATAGGCTTCATCAAGTCGATATTTCCAAGTCCGTTCAGCATCTCACCAAAACCGGACATTGTTCCTTCCATCCATTCAGGTGTTTTTATACCAAGCGTTTCCATGATACCGATAACTTGATTACCGGCATCGACATATTGCCCTATCTCATTAATTCCTTTATGTAAAGCATCCGTGGCTTCATATAGGGCTTTCTGCTTGCTGTTCTTTGCACTTTCAAGGGTGGCTTTGGCATTCTTCTTTTCTTCATCAGTACCTTCTTCCAAAGCTTTGTTATACGCTTTCTGTGCTTCACGCTGTGCATCCGTGACTTCTTTGAGGGATTTGAAAGAAATAGACATAGTTTCAAAAGAATCACGTTCTGAAACCTTATCATCAATCCGTTCAATAGCATCTACCAGTTCTTTAAGGCTTTCAGGAGATAAATCCTTTTGAGATGATATAAAGTCTTTAAGGTTCGCTTTCAACTTTTTCAAAGTATCAGTAGAAACCTTGTCAAGATTACCAAAGACTTGTTCCCAATTCATATTTTTCTTGAATTGTTCAGCATCAAGTTTGAATATATCTTCATTCTTGATTTCTGTACGCTTCTCAATGCTTCGGTCTATTTGGGCTATTTCACTGGCATCACCTTTGGTTTCCGCTTTCTTACGGGCTTCCTGTAATATTGAAATATCATCATTAAATTTCTTTTCAATGGCAAGACGTTCATCGGCATAAGACAAATAGCGCTCTGCCAAATCCTTATATATCTTTTCATTACTGATAATGGCTGTCTTGTATAGTTCATCATAATAGTTTTGCTCATCATCAGACAGCTTTATATCGGTGGCATTAAAAGACTTGCCTTTATTCTTCGGATTAGCTTCCCATGCAGCGCGAGCATCCTCAACTTTCTTCCGAAAAGCATCTTCTTTTTGTCGGTCAATAGCCTGCATCTCCTTTTCAAAGTTGAGTTCCATTTCAGCGATAGTCTTGGCAGAACCTTCATCCATAGCTTTGATTCGGGCTTCATCAACTTCCATCTGCAAATCTTCGGCAGAACGTTGCTGTTCTAATGATTGCTTATCAAGGAGGGCATTATATTCATCAGTCTGCTTACGAAGTTTCTCGGTTTGATTATCTTGTTTGGTTAATGAACTTCCGGTAATACCGCCCAAATCTTTATAGGCTTTCTCTTTTGATAGCATATCTTCACGGGCCTTTTTTACCTGTTCCGATGTTGCTTGTTGGTCTTTAAGTAATACTTCATAACCTTTCTTTGCCTTTTCCCAATCGGCTTTAGCTGCTGCAAGGTCTTGTTGGTAAGTAGTCTTATTCTTTTCGGTTTCAATACGGGTTTGTTTTGTTGATTTAGCCGTATCTATAAGATTTTTAATGTCTTTTACCTCATAAATTGTAGATACTAATTGAAAAGTGCACCGTATTTTAATTGAAAAGAGCTCCATCCATACTTGTTACAAAATTACATATAAGTTTAAAATCTTCATTTATCTTGTCTCATTTTTTGTGTTTCTTTGAGCCTATAAGAGAGTCCGGTCATATTTACCAGATAGGCTTTATGTGTAAGCCTGTCGACCATTGCCGCTACAAGCACCTTGTCCTTTATGATTTCATTCCATCTGTTAAAAGCCAAATTAGTAGTAATGATTGTAGCTTTTTTCCCGGCCCTTAAGGACAAGTGGTTAAAAAGCAGTTCTCCTCCTTCCTTGTCACAACTGACATATCCGAATTCATCACAGATAACCAGATCGTATTTTTCAAACCGTAATTGCAACGCCCGCAGTGTCTTTGCGGATTTGGCTTCCCTTATCTGGGTAAGCAAGACAGGGACTGAAGTAAACAATACGGTAAAATCCTGCTGGCAGGCCTTTATTCCTAAAGCCGTAGCAATATGAGTCTTTCCCGTCCCCGGATTTCCATACAGGACTATGTTTCTTCCCTCCCTGATGAAGTCCAGTGTTTCCAATTCAGGCAATATTATCTGTGCCTCTTTGGGCATGTCTTCCATGACAAGTTCATGCAGATACTTCATTTGTGGGAATCCCGCAGATTTTATCCTTGATTTTCTTCTACATTCCCTTCTTCTGACACTTTCCTTTCCAAGCAATTCGGTCAAGAAATGCAAATGGCTCCAGTTTTCTCCGGCTGCCAATGAAAGGGTGTATTCCAGTTCCTCTTTGAAGGCCAGCAGCTTCAGTTCTGTCGCATAGTCATAAATGGTTTCTTTTTCTGATTTCATATATTATAAACTTAAATGGT
>OGNP01001021.1_pt1 | contig 14491 bp, 11 predicted proteins | sample 1573531 | NCBI WGS metagenome assembly OGNP01 (sample SAMEA2581984, study PRJEB24529) | metagenome | biome: Human gut stool | place: China | collected 2011 | reverse complement strand
GCTGTCATCAGGTCGAAGTCGCTTTCTTTCGGGTTCACCCTTTTCTGTGTTCTTATAGCGTGGCTACACGCCTTGTGTCTTGTGAATCATCTCTCGTGCCTGCTCCATAATAGTCGTCAGCTCCTCCACTGTTGTGGCACGCAGCATGGCGATGCGCGTCTGTCGAAAGTCGGGTATGCCCTTGAACACCGGCGATGCAGCGATGTGACGGCGCGTGTGCAGTATGCCGCGATACTCGTCGATGCGCTCCACGTTGATGCGCAGCTGCTCAAGCAGCAGATCTATCTTGCGGTCGACAGTGAGCGTCGGGTCGGCAGGACGACCGTCGAGCACGTCGCGCATCTCCTGGAATATCCACGGACAGCCGAACGTGGCACGGCCCACCATCACAGCATCCACGCCGTAGCGGTCGAACGCGTCGCGCGCCTGCTCAGGTGTGCAGATGTCGCCGTTGCCGATGATGGGTATGTGTATGCGCGGGTTGCGCTTCACCTCGCCGATGAGCGTCCAGTCGGCGTCGCCCGTGTACATCTGCGCGCGTGTTCTGCCGTGTATGGTGAGTGCCTGTATGCCGCAGTCCTGCAGCGCCTCCGCCAGGTCGCAGATGACGAGCTGGTCGTGGTTCCATCCTAAGCGTGTCTTCACCGTGACGGGTGTGTTCACCGCCTTCACCACTTCGCGCGTGATGTCTAATAGCAGCGGTATGTTCTGCAACATTCCTGCTCCGGCGCCCTTGCCAGCCACCTTCTTCACGGGGCATCCGAAGTTGATGTCAATCACGTCGGGCTTCACCTGCTCTACAATCTTCGCTGCCTCCACCATCGACTCCACGTCGCGTCCGTAGATTTGTATTCCCACGGGTCGCTCTTCGTCGCTGATAGTGAGCTTGCGCAGCGTGGCGTTCACCGAGCGCACGAGTGCCTCTGCGCTCACAAACTCCGTGTACACCATTGATGCACCGAACCGCTTGCAGAGGTGTCGGAATCCGATGTCGGTCACGTCCTCCATTGGTGCGAGGAACAGCGGTCGTTCCCCAAACTGTATGTTTCCTATGTTCATATTGTTCTTTGTTATATCTCAATAGATTATCTTTGTATTTTCCCCAAGAATGTCTCCCACAGATTTCACAGATTCTCACAGATTGTTGGCGCGCGTTTGCCTTAATCTCCCACAGATTTCACAGATTCTCACGGATAGTTGGTGCGCGTTTGTCTTAATCTTCTATGATTTCACAGATTCTGTATTCTTTGGAGGCTTTCCGTATCTGTGTAAATCTGTGCAATCTGTGGGAGCTTTTTGTCGTGTGCAATCAGTGGAACCTTTTTGTCGTGTGCAATCAGTGGGCGAAACTCTTTATTTAGAGTATCCGTTTATCTTGCGGTGTATCTCATTATTTATATTGTCGGTGTTGAAATTGACGAGTATACCTAAATGCAAGTTGCATAAACGCAGGTAGGTAAGCAGTTGCTTGTGGTGCAACTCGTTGATTTCCTTCACTGATTTAAGCTCTACTATTACAGAGTTTTCAACGAGAATATCAAGTCTGAGATTAGTCTTCAATATAGTGCCATCATAATGGATTGGTACCTCTACTTGATTCTGTACATTCAAACCGTCCTTCTGCATCTGATAGCATAAGGCAGCTTCATAGACAGATTCCAATAGACCAGGGCCAAGCGTGTTATACACTTTGTATATCGCGCCCCGAATCTTATATGTAATCTCGTTTTCTGTCATTAGAAATCAGTATATATTATGTTATATGCTTTAAATATCTGTGTAAATCTGTGTAATCTGTGGGAGGTAATCTCCAGTAGATAATAATCTGTGTGGCTCCTTTTCGTTGTCGGGTTAATGTTTCCCACAGATTTCACAGATTCTCACAGATTGTTGGTGCTCTTTATTGAACTTTCTGTATCTGTGTAAATCTGTGTAATCTGTGGGAGAATCTTCATCGTAACTCGTAATCTGTGGGAGATTCCTCCAGTAGATAATGATCTGTGTAGCTCCTTTTCGTTGTCGGGTTAATGTCTCCCACAGATTTCACGGATTCTCACAGATTATTGTGTTCTTTATTGAACTTTCTGTATCTGTGTAAATTTGTGTAATCTGTGGGAGAATTTTCATCGTAACTCGTAATCTGTGGGAGATTCCTCCAGTAGATAATGATCTGTGTAGCTCCTTTTCGTTGTCGGGTTAATGTCTTCCACAGATTTCACAGATTCTCACAGATTGTTGGTGTCCTTTATTGACGGACCTTTCTGTATCTGTGTAAATCTGTGTAATCTGTGGGAGAATCTTCATCGGAACTCGTAATCTATGGGAGAATCTTCATCGTAAATCGTATTCCGTGGGAAGAAACACGGTCACTCCTTTGTGGGAGCAAGCGTCTTGCGATACTCCTCGGGGTTCTTCAGCAGTTCCACAGCCTTGGCGAACTGCTTGTCGTAGCGCAGCGAGTTCTCCAGCGCACCACGGTCGAAGTAGTAAGCCGACATGATGTCGTTGGCGATGATCTGCTTCAGCTGCTCCTTGTTGTACGGATAAGCCAGATCCTTCGCGATGTCGTGCTTCAGCTTCGCCTTCAGTGCCTCGAACTCCGGCTTCGCATCCTCGTAGTAGCCCTCGAAGCGTGCTAACTTCTCCAAGTCCTTCAGATACTTCTCGCTCACCTGGTCGTACTCGAAACCACTCTTCACGACATACGCACAGAACTCCTCGTAGTCCTTGTCCGAGAACTCGAACTCCGACGGTGCAGCCACCGTGCGGTGCTTCGCCATGTACTCAATCTCGTAGTTGAGCAGCAAGTCGGTAGTGTCGGCGAACTGCAGATAGTAGGCTATGTTAGGCATCGAGTCGGGGAGCACCTCGATATCGGGCTTTATGCCGCCGCCGTCGCGCACGATGCGACCCGCCGCCGTGCGGAACTCATGCGTCAGCGAGTCAGCCACGTGCTCGCTTGCATACCCCTTGTTCGTATGCTTGTATTTGCGCGCCTGAATGCAACGGCCCGACGGTATGTAGTACTTCGCCGTAGTCAGCTTCAGCTTGCCGTTGTAGGGTAGAGGTACGTTCGGCACCTGCACCAGTCCCTTGCCGTATGTGCGTGTGCCCATCACCACGGCGCGGTCGAGGTCCTGCAGCGCGCCCGACGTAATCTCGCTCGCGCTCGCCGTCTCCTCGTTCACGAGCACCACGATAGGCATCACCGTGTCAATCGGCTCCATCGTTGTGTAGAACGTCTTGTTCGAACTCTTCACCTTACCGCGCATCTCCAACAGCTGCTTGCCCTTCGGCACGAACATGTTCAGAATCTGCAGAGCCTCCTGCACCGAACCGCCACCGTTGGAGCGCAGGTCGAGTACCAGGCTGCGCATACCCTTCGAGCGCATCTCGATGAACGCGCGGCGCACGTCCTTCGCCGAGTTCTCGAGGAACTGGTTGTAGCTGATGTATCCTATGCTGTCCGGCTGCAGACCGTAGTACGTCAGATATGGCATCTGTATGGCGCGTCGCTGCACTTTCAGCGTCAGCGTCTTGCCCGTAGCCGGACGCTTCACCTTCAGCACCATCGTCGTACCCGCGTCGCCACGCAGACGCTCCGATACGTACGCCGTCATCTTTCCCTCCATCGACTCGCCGTCGATAGCGAGTATGATGTCGCCCTTGCGCAGGCCCGCTTCCGCAGCCGGCATACCCTCGTACGGCTTGTTTATCACCACGTTCTTGCGTGTGAAGCTGTACGAGATAATCGAGCCGATGCCCGCATACTTGCCCGTGAGCATCTGCTTGTATTCGCCCACCTTGTCCTCCGGATAGTACTCCGTGTACGGGTCGAGCGAGCGCAGCATCTGGTTCACGGCGTCGCCCACCACCTCGTCGGCGTTCAGCGAGTCGACATATAGCAGGTCGAGGTTGCGATACACGGCATTGAACACGTCCAAGTTCTTCGCCACGCGGTAGTTATGATCGCTGCTGTTCTGCGCTACGGCGAGCATAGGCAAGAGCATCAGTGCGATAGTTATGATTTTTCGCATTTCTTTATGTTTTTGAGTTCGTTATTATTTAGACTACAAAAGTACAACATTAACGTCAAATACATATAAATAATGTGGAGTTTTTGCGCCTTTGCTTACTATCTGCGCTCATAAAACGTCAGCGTTTATAAAAAAATAACGCAATAGACACAAAAAAGTGCCGAAAAGTTTTTGTGTTACGGAAAAACTTATTACCTTTGCATCCGCAATCAGACAACAAGCCAAGTTGTCGTAAGAAAATGCTTCAATAGCTCAGTTGGTTAGAGCACCTGACTGTTAATCAGGGGGTCGTTGGTTCAAGTCCATCTTGAAGCGCAAACATCGGATTGCTTCAATAGCTCAGTTGGTTAGAGCACCTGACTGTTAATCAGGGGGTCGTTGGTTCAAGTCCATCTTGAAGCGCCATTTTAAAAGCCTCGCAAGTTCTTCGCTTGCGAGGCTTTTTCTATTTGTATCTTCTGAACCTCCACCACATCATCACGCCCGCCGATGTCAGTCCGAACGGGAATGCCATCCACACGCCCATCAGTCCGTAGCCCAACACGAAGCCGCAGAGGTAGCCCACGGGCAGCGATATGACGAAGAAGGCGACGAACGCAATGAGCATCAGTGGCTTCACATCGGCGATGCCGCGCAGCGCGTTGGCGTAGTTGATCTGCATACCGTCGCCAAACTGATAGATGAAGAACGGCAGGAGCAGCGTGAGCACAGTCGACGACACCTCCGTGCTGTCGGTGAACCACGCACCTATGTGGTTGCGCAGCAGGAAGATGGTGCCGCCAAGCACCACCTCGAGCATCACCATCAGGTGCAGACCCGCCGTCACCGTGTGGCGCACGTTCTGCACGTCGCGCTGACCGTGGAAGTAGCTTGTGCGTACAGCCACCGCAGCCCCAAGTCCGTAGTAGACCATGAACGTAAACTGCGAGATGGTTGTCATCACCTGGTGCGATGCCAAGGCAATGGTGCCGAGCCAGCCCACCATGATGATGGAGAGCGAGAACGATGCTGTCTCCATACCCATCTCCAGCGCAATCGGAGTGCCTAACGAGTTGAGGCGGCGCAGCAGTGGACGCGACCAGCCGAGCCTGAAGAAGCCTTCGCGGTAAGCGGCAAAGCGACGTGAGCGCATGAAGACAACGATGAAAATCACCACCATGATGATGCGTGAGAGCAGCGTCGACACGCCGGCACCCACAACGCCCATCTCCGGTGCGCCCATCTTGCCATATATAAAGATGTAGTTGCCGAGGATGTTTAGCAGGTTGCCCGAGAGCAGAATCCACATCGACGTGCGCGTCAGCGTGATGCTGTCGGTGAACTGCTTGAAGGCGTTGAACAGCATCACGAACGGCAGCGACGCGAACAGCACCATGTAGTAGGGGCGCATATAGCCCAAGAGCTCTACGGGCTGTCCGAGATTGCCGAGGTTGAAGTAGAGCACCAAGAGCACCGTCATCATAGCCACCGCTGCCAGCGTGTTGGCAAGCAGTGAGCAGCGCAATGCCTGACCTGCTTCAGCCTGCTCGCCACGACCGAACAGAGCACCCACCACTGGCGTCAGTCCGTAGGAGAAACCTGTGCCCGTGATGATGGCAAGGTTGATGATGTTGTTCACGAACGATGCCGCACCAAGCTCCGTAGTGCTGTGGTGTCCAACCATCATCGTGTCCGCAAAGCTAAGGACAATCATGCCCATCTGACCAATCATAATGGGTATGCCGATGGAGAGCAGTGTGCGGTAGTGCTGGCTCATGCTTATAGTGCTATTACCAGAATTTGTTCTGCTCTTCGTTATATTCATATCCTATTGCTGCAAGTTGACTGATTATCTGTTGTTTTTCCACGTTAAGGTCGTCGCATAAAGCGTCTAAAGAGGGGTAAGTGTCGCGCAAGTGCGTGTTGATGACGCTCAGCAGCATCATCGGATCTTTGGGTAGTCCAAGCATAGTGTTTCTGATTAATTATTCGTTACCTGATAAAATTCGAACTGCAAAGTTACTCATTCTTTTACAAACAAATGGTGTTAATGGGTTTTGTTGTTGTCAAAAGGTTCGAGAAATTACCATTTTTTAAGGCGCATTGTTAAAAAAGCAAGTATTTTCTTGCGCTTGTCGCTTTTTTTACCGAACTTTGTGCCGACTATAGCCCTCTTGAATTCAGTTAGATATGGGCTTGGTAGTAATAAACAAAAACGAATATTAATGGTAAAACCATTCTCACTTATCGCTATCGTGGCGTTCGCCACAACGCTCACATCATGCTTTAAGGACGAAGCACCCAACAACGAGTGCGATATCGTTGAAGCACGCATCCAGGTAGAGAACCCCGACGAGGTGTTCTTTCAGCAGTCAAACGCCGAACTATTGGGCATCGAGTCGACAAAGACCGACCTTATCTTCCCCGACCTGCGCCCAAACAGTGATGTTACCGCACTGCCGGTCTACTTCAAGACAACCCCTGGAGCGACAGTTTCTCCCGAAAGTGGCTCGGCACAGAACTTCGCTAATGGCCCCGTGACATACGTCGTAACGTCAGAAGACGGTCAGTACAGTCGTACATATCGTGTGTTTATCAAGGCTGAAGAGGCTACCCAAAATCCTGATCAGCCAGAAGATAAACTTGCATACATACACTACGACTTCGAGAACTACTCGCTCGACCCTGCTACATCAAAGTTCTACATGTGGAGCGACTACGAGAATGGATACAACTGGACGACCGGCAACCCTGGTTTTAGTATAGCCAGAGGTTCTGCAAAGCCCGACCAGTATCCGACAACACCTCTCGCTGAGGGCTACGACGGAGCTGCCGTGAAGCTTGAGACGTGCGATACCGGACCGTTCGGTGTCATTGTGAACATGCGCATCGCTGCCGGCAACCTCTTCACCGGTGTGTTCGACTCGAAGTCGGCTACCAAGGAACCGCTTATGGCTACACACTTCGGCGACGGATCGTACAACCAGATCAACTACCGCCCCGTGACTCTCTCCGGCTACTACCAGTACACACCGGGTGCAACGTTCAAGGACAAGAACGCCAAGGTGGTAGAAGGACGCATCGACCGAGGCGACATCTACGCCGTAGTGTTCCGCAACGTCGACAGCGAAGGCAAGGCGTTCTATCTCACGGGCGACAACGTGCTCACCTCGCCGCAGATAGTAGCATTGGCACGAGTGCCCAACGTGGTGAAGACCGAGGGCGGATGGAAAAAGTTCGCAGTCGACTTCAACTATACTCGCGAGCTCGACGCTGCCATCCTTGCCAACAAGGGCTATAGCATGGCGGTCGTATTCACCTCAAGCATCGAGGGCGCAGCCTTCGAGGGCGCTGTGGGTAGCACACTGCTCATCGACAAGGTAAGCATTGCATACAAGAAGTAAGAAAACAAGCAAAATGAAGAAAACAATAATAGCTGCAGCCCTTGCGCTGCTCTTCGGCGCGCACAGTGCGTCAGCATTCGGAATATTCGACAATCTGAACTATCAGGCACGTCTCGGCTACAACATCGGTGGCACAATGCCGATGGGTATGCCTGCCTCTATACGTGGTCTCGATAGCTATAAGCCGAGGCCCAGCTTCACTCTCGCGCTCGATGCCTACAAGCCTCTTACCAAGAAGTGGGGCATGATGGCAGGCTTCCACTTCCAGACAAAGGCGATGGAGACCGACGCTCGCGTGAAGAGCTACTCAATGGAGATGCGTCAGGGCGGCGAGTCGCTCAGCGGACTCTTCACCGGCAATGTCGTTACGAAGACATCACAACTCGTCGTAACGCTGCCTCTGCAGGCTACGTTCAACGTGTCGGATGCCGTGCGCTTGAAGTTCGGACCTTACTTCTCTTACGCGCTCAACAACGACTTCTCGGGTTACGCCTACGATGGCTATCTGCGCGAGGGCGACCCAACCGGACAGAAGGTGGAACTCGGACACAACGAGGGTGAGCGTGGCGACTACGACTTCTCAAGCGATATGCGCCACTGGCACTTCGGTTTCGACTTCGGTGCCGACTGGTACTTCTCGCATCGCTTCGGCGCTTATGCCGACGTGCAGTGGGGTATGTCGGGAGTGTTCCGCAAGGAGTTCAAGACCATCGAGCAGACCATGTACCCCGTGTACGCTACGCTCGGTGTGATGTACAAACTTAAATGAGTTGAGATGTTGAGATGTTGATGTTGTAATGTTGTAATGTTGAGATGTTGACATTAGTTTACTGCTTAATGACAAATCTCACTACCTCACCACCACACCATCTCACCACCATCACACCACCTCACCATAACAACAAGAATTAATTAAACCTTTTAAAATTACAAGCTTATGAAGAAAATCTTTACTCTTTTAGTCCTTTTGATGACTACACTTTGTGTGTCTGCACAGCAGTATTACAAAGGAAAATTCCACTCTAAGTTGAACGAATTTAGTGATTATGAAACAACTGTAGCCGTAACTCAGGGCGAGGGCGGCAAGTACACACTCGTGTTCGAGAGCGTAATCTTCGGCAACGACGACTTCGGAAAGTGTACATTCGCCGGAATCGAGAACTATAAGTGGGCAGGCGGCAACAGCTTCACCTTCTCTAACGAAGGCGGCAACCTCGGCGCAGCTACAAAATACTATTTCGAGTTGTCTGACGCTCTCGGCAAGGCAACTATCGACGACGAGAAAATCTACATCACATTCAAATACTTCCAGGTTAACACAACCAAGGAGTACAGAAACGTAGTGTTCGAAGGCACACGCACAAGCAGCGGCGGTGGTGGCACAGGTGGCGACGACAAACCGACAATCACCGGCACAGAGCAGTTCACAGCTGATGTGGTTTCTGTATTCGAGGGCGGTCAGGCAGGCAACGTTAAGTATCCTAACGTAGTGGCAAAGGTCTGCGAGTGGAGCGACGGTGCGCAGAGCATCGAGATTGAGCACATCGACACCGAGAAGGGCGCTATGTCAGGCGTACTCCTGAAGGGTCTTGAGAAGAAGACAGTTGACGGCGAAGTGACATACACTGGCACCGTAGAGCCGGAGATCGAAACTCTTCCTAACTTCTACGACGCTTACGTAAACCTCAAGGCTAAGGTTGAGGCACGTATTGACGAAGGTGGTGACCTCTATGCTACAATCGTGTTCACAGACGAGAGCGAGCCTTCGTTCAAGCTCACAGCATGGTTCAACTACGTAGAGCCGTTCGTTCCGGCAGAGCCGTTCTCAGTAAATGGTGCTCTCGCTGGCTACACGTATAATGATGGCGACCAGATGAACAACAACCAGACAACAGTCACATTCACCGAGACTGCAAAGGATGTTTACACCCTTTCGCTCACAAACGTAGCTATTCCTAAGGGCGTAGACCTCGGCACTGTTTCGTTCGAAGGCGTTCAGCGCACTGGCAGCGACAGCGAGGCAAGCTTCACAAGCAAGAAGGGTAAGGCTAAGACAACAGCTACACACCCATTGTACACAGAGCTTCCCTATACTGACTTCGAGTTTGTCGTAGGCTTTGACGCAGAGAAGAAGGTGACAAGTTGCACAGGTAAGTTCGTTGTTGACAACTGGGACGAGGCGGTTTCTTACACATTCAGCTTCACTCCGACAGAAACATCTGTGAACACAGTAGTAGCAGCCGACGGCACCGTTAAGCACATCTACACACTCACTGGTGCGAAGGTTACATCTCTCCAGCGTGGCGTGAACATCGTGCGCACAGCCGACGGCAGAACACTGAAGGTTTTGAAGAAGTAAATTGCTATTAATTAATAAATAAAAAAATGAAGAAGTTTTTTATGACACTCGCCGTTGCTGCGACAGCATTCATGGCGACAACAGCTAACGCTCAGACAAAAGAACAGTTCACCGACGATCTCGAAATCTCGCTCAATGGTGCTCCACAGGAACCTGTTAAAGGAACAACAGTTGAGCTTGAGCATCAAGCTGATGGTACATCTACATTCATGCTCAAGAACTTCACTTTCGGAATGTTTGAGGTAGGTGATGTAATAGTTGAGGGTATCAAGGGCGTAAAGAATGGCGACGCTACAACTTACGACTTTGATGGCACTGCAAAGTTGCCGAGCAACACAACGCTTGCGGAAGCTCTCGGACACCAAATTCCTCTTACACTCCACTCTGTAGTAGAAGGTGGTAAGCTCTATGCTGAGATTTCACTCTCTGTTCCAATGGGTGAAGAAACGCTTAAGGTTGACTGCGTATTTGGCAAGAAGTCGGAGACAGCTATCAACGGCGTAGTAGCAGGCAAGACCGCTCCGGTGGCTGTGTTCAACGCTACTGGCGCACGTCAGAACGGCTTGCAGAAGGGTCTGAACATCGTTCGCACCGCTGACGGCAAGACTGTTAAGGTGTTGAAGTAATATAGACACGATACAACAAACAACTATACGGGGTGTGTTAAAATGAGTTTTGATGATGTTAAAACTTGTTTTAATGCACCCCGTTTGCAATAATATTGCTATATTTGAGCAATCTAAACTAAAGTTAATATGAAAAAAGTTCTTTCTATAGTATTCTTCCTGATGACCACGCTCTGCACATTTGGTCAGGTGTTTACCGACGATTTGCATGTTACAAGTGGAGGAGGCAGAACTACCGACTACACTCAGAAGGAAGTGGAGCTGAAGCGAGTGGGTGGCAGTAGATACAAGGTGACATTTAAGAAACTCGCCCCCATGGCATACAAAACGTTTGGCGACTTTGTAATCGATAACGTTATGTCTAAGGTTGATGCAGATGGCGTTACTACTTTTACTACTTCTACCGCCGAGGGCAAATGGGTAAACGTTACTTCTACAGCTGCCATCGGAGGCGTAACCGAGGGAAGCAAGTCTACACTCACTTCTTTTACGGCTACACTCTCTGCCGATAAGTCGAAGTTTGTAGCTTATGACAATGGGTTCGGACGTGAGCGTGGTGTTCGGCAAGCAAATCGACACTGCCATCAACAACCTAACCACTGCCGACGACAACACCTACGTCGAGATATACAACCTCGGTGGAGTACGCATACAGCACCTCCAGCGTGGCATCAACATCGTGCGCACAGCTAACGGCAAGGTAAAGAAGTTGCTCGTGAAGTAACCCCTTGCAGTGCACCAACCAATTAAAAGCTAAAAATATAATTTACTAACATTAATAACTAACAAAACAGATTTATTATGAAGAAAATTTTATCTCTTATCGCATTGTTGGTGGTGACGTTGACAGCGTTCGCTGAGACCACAAGCGAGAAAATTATTCCCGACGGCACTCAGCCTAACGGCGGTACCATCACACCTAAAGCAATCACAGTCGACTGGGCTACCCAGAAGATTGTAGCGAATGTAGATTTGACAAACTGTCTTACCGGCACCAACGAGCAGATCTTCGCTATCTCTACCAACAGTACGGATATCGCAAACTGGGATCAGGAAAGCGGAAGCACACTCCACTTCTTCTACAGACAGAACTTTACTTCCTGGGGTTCTACAATTACTGATGTTCATAAGTTTTTCGTACAGTATCGCTATAAAGGCGATAGCGGTGCTACCGAACGTATCTACGAGGTGAAGGACATTTCTAACTGCACAATCGTAATGGACAAGAATGGCGTCACTATTGATGGCACACTCGTGTTCGAGGCTTCTCTTATGCCGAACCTCTACAAGGAGGGTGCTAACCAGCTCTACTTTGGTTCTTTGCGTGGCGAGCATCCGTATGCTACCTACAAGTCTGTAGAGCTCGTAACAGAGAGCGGTACAACACCTGGTGAGACCGCTACATACGAGTTTACAAACAATGTAGAGACTGTTTACTGGAAAGAAATTGCTACGGACGACTACCTTGATTTCCACCAGTATGTTAAGGGCGCAAAACTTCAGCTCGTTAAGGAACTTGACGGCACATACACAGCTACTCTCAAGGACGTAGTAGTAGGCGAAGACCGTGTATCTCTTGGCGATATCGTTATCGCAGGTCTTACGGCCACAGAAAAAGAGGGAAAACTTGAGATTGATGTTCCTACAAGCAACATTACAATTAGTGCTCCTGGCTCACCATACGATGGCAAGTCTATGTCTATTAAGGGTGGTATGATTGACGCAACACCTGCTGCTGATGCAGACAGCAAGGGTTCTGCATCTGTTAAGCTCACTATCCTTGTCGGCAACGGCGACATGATCAGCTACGAGTTCAGTGATGATGTTTACGTTCCGAACATTTACAACTTCACAAGCAACGCTTATGTTAAGGCTGGTGATGAGGTTACTAACTTCGAGGACGCTCAGGCAGTGCTCACAGAGTACATGGAAGACGTTTATATGGTTAAGTTTAAGAAACTCACTTTAGGCACTAAGACCGAAGACTTCACGATCGAAAACCTCAACCTCAAGCCGACAAAGGACGAAGATGGTAACATTACCTTCACTACATCTGACACAAGCGGCTTCTGGAACGACGCTGACGAGACAGAACTCAACTTCACCGACTTCTCTGCTTCTGTAAAGGTAGGCGAGAACGGCTTCGAGGGCTTCGTTTGCAAGTTCACAACAGAGAACGGTCAGTTCGTTTACGGCGAGAAGGCAGAGACACCTGATCCAGATCAGCCAGATGAGAAATATCCTGTTAGCTTCGACAAGACAGCTCTCAATACAAGTGCTCATGGACGTATGCTTAACAGCTTCTCTCTCCAGCAGGCAGGCAAGGACAAGCAGACAAAGAGCGTTAAGACTTCAAAGGCTGCTTACGAGGACCATACAGCAGACGAGCCGTTCACAGTTGAGGCAGGCAGCGAATTGACAGCTTCGTTCGATTATACAGGCGAATGGATGCATAGCTTCGTTTACATCGACTTCGACAACGACGGCGACTTCTCTTATAAGGAGGGACAGTGGAATCAGACTGGCACCGATTTGGTAGCATTCAGCTTCTACTCTCTCGACTCTAACCCAAAGAACGATGCATCTGGTTACAACTCAGTAGGTGATGAACTTACAGGAGATGCTCGCAATACTTATGCTGCACCTTCGTTCAAGGCTCCTGCTAAGGCTGGCGAATATCGTATCCGCTTCAAGTTCGACTGGAACTGCATCCTCCCTGGTGGTTCAAGCACTATCCTCGAAGACGGTGGTGGTGTTTGGGATGCAACTCTTAAGGTTGTAGAGCCAGTTGTTGACGGCATCAGCACAATCAACGTTGAGGCTGCTAACGGTGAGGCACAGCTCTTCACAGTTGACGGCGTTAAGCTGAACAAGCTCCAGAAGGGTCTGAACATCGTTCGCACCGCTGACGGCAAGGTGAAGAAGGTACTCGTGAAGTAATCTTTCAGTGCACCCACTGAAAACACTCATAAGAGGGCATGGCATTCCGCCATGCCCTCTTTTCGTTGCTCCCCTCCCACAGACACATCGTAGGAGGGTATGGCATCCTGCCATACCCACGCCACCCTCTTAGGGGGTGCAGCGGTCTCCGCTGCACCAACCAAGCAAACTCTGCACCAACATTACAATCCTCCCACGGAATTCACCGAATTCACAGAATCTTCTGGCGGAGAAGAGCCTCCCACGGATTTCGCAGATGCTCACAGATTTTTCTTCTCTGCCAATAACTTCTTCGTTCTTCGTTCTGTGTGAAGATAGTTTAGTGGCAGCGTGGGTATGGCAGGGATGCCATACCCTCCTATGGTTAGCATTGTTTTGCGATGAAGTGGAATTCATGTCGTGCCAATACTCAATTTTCTTCTTCGTTACTAACAGCGTATGATGTGAGTGAATAGGCTGTGGTGACTCCCGAGAACTGGATAGGATGGGTTGTGTATGGTGCTACAAAGCTATAAATAAAATCGAGTAGATGAAAATATCTACCATATCTTCCAGCCAGCGCATAACCTCCTGCGTATCAGTGAAGTAATGGCTGGAAGATACCTGACCAATAGGGGTTATCTTCCAGCCTATCTCCCAGCGCATCTTCCAGCTCATTTTCCAGCTCATTTTCCATCCGTCTCTCTGCTAATATGTAGGGTAGGGGTTCGTTCGTTTCTTGATTGTTTGTTCGTTTCTTGATTGCTTGTTCGTTTACGGTGTTTTATCGTAGCGTGGCAATCTTGTTGTTGTAGCGTGGCAATCTTGTTGTTGTAGCGTGGCAATGCAATCTGTGGGAGTTTTTGTAGGAGGGTATGGCATCCTGCCATACCCACGCCACCCGCTGGAACTCCTAATCTGTGCTCATCCGTGTGCATCTGTGGGAGGCTCTTCTCCGCCAGAAACTTCTGCGAGTTCTGTGGCTTCCGTGGGAGGATAAACAAGAGGGCCGCGTGGGTATGGCAGGATGCCATACCCTCCTAAATACCAACAAAGACTATAAATAATTTGCGTCACACAAATTTTATTTTTAACTTTGCAGTCGAAGATTTATATAGCTTATAATCAATAGATTTGAAACAAAACCGTGCGTAAATAGCGTATATC
>OGNP01001019.1_pt1 | contig 14537 bp, 10 predicted proteins | sample 1573531 | NCBI WGS metagenome assembly OGNP01 (sample SAMEA2581984, study PRJEB24529) | metagenome | biome: Human gut stool | place: China | collected 2011 | reverse complement strand
CCTACACGACGCTCTTCCGATCTAAAAGAAACACACTCAAAAGCAAGCTCAGCATCATAGTTTTTTTAGATGAAATTGAACTCAAAAGACAAATGCCTTGAGTTTCTATTTGAATTGCGTTTTCCATAAAGTTTTGTTTGTCTGGAATGTGACTGCACAGAGTATTGTCATATCAAAAAGCGTGGTCGGGGAACTACCAAAATGAAGATCATGGTGGCTGTACAGTGGGCAAAATGCTCGCCACTGTGAGGGATACTATTCCAAGCAACTGCGCATACATGATATTTGAGGAGCTGATATTAGCGCCGTTCAGCATTGCCCGTATGCGTGAAAATTTCAAAAGGCGCAGAAGACGTCAACAAAACACCAAGAAAGGAGTGGAATAAAAATGCCACAAACAGAAGATATAGAATACATCAAGAAATATGAGGCGTATGATTGTATCAACACCTCCGAGGACGATGATTTTGACCCACTGGACGAGCTTTACGAGCCTGATCCTGTGGAGATTCAAAACACGAGACAAAATCCATTTACAGCAAAGGTATTTGACCCCGAAACAATGCTTTTCGACCTTGCCGAAGCAAGAAAGACAGAAACAAAATTCAGAGAGAATATACTCTCTCTGATGATGTCTATTCTCATAAGCTCGGACAAGCCCAACGCACTGCTCTGCGGTCCTGCAGGCTGTGGAAAAACCAAGATAGTGGAGGAGCTCGCCTACAGGCTCAAAAACAGCGAGAACATTGTACCACAGCTCAAAGGCTATAGGATATATGCCCTCCAGCTCTCTGATATCGTGGCAGATTCAGGTCTTATGGGCGACCTTGAAAACAAGGTCAAAATGCTCATAAACTATATGAGCGACCAGGCCGAGAAGCGAATTTTGTTTATCGACGAAATACATATGCTTTTTCAGGAAAAGGCATATCGGATCGTCGCACAGATCTTGAAGCCTGCTCTGAGCCGTGGAAAAATAAAGCTCATAGGAGCAACAACGACCCAGGAAGCAAATCTCATCGACAGCGACCCTGCCTTTTGCAGGCGTATGACAAAGATAATAGTTGACGAAGCAGACCATGAGCAGACAGTGGAGATCCTTCTCAGCATGAACGAGCATTTTGCAAGCCACTATAACATCTCATTTGCTTTGAGCAGAAGCAAGGCAGAGCGCATTGTTGATATCGCAGACGAATTTTGCTACTCAGGCTCACACCGACCTGACAACGCCATAACGCTTCTTGACCGCTCTATAGCTTCAGCCGTGGTGAAGAACGCTTCTGACAAGAAGATGAAAATTACTCTCACCGACCGCCATATAAAAGAAACGGCTTTCCGCATGACATCAGGTCACAGCACGCCCCACGCCTTTAACGAAAGAGCCTTGCGCCGTGACCTCTCAGCCGTCTGCGGTCAGGAAGCTGTCATAGACGACCTTGTCAATGCGCTGAAGCTCCATTCTCTCCACATCAGACCGACCAAAAAGCCTTTTACAATGCTTTTTATCGGACCAAGCGGAGTGGGCAAAACAGAGGTGGCAAAGATAATAGCGAAGAACTGTGCAGGCGAGAAACCTATCACACTGAATATGTCGGAATTCTATTATGACGCAGGCATAAACCGCATTATAGGCTCGCCTGCAGGCTATCTTGGAAGCGACAGCAATGTTGAACTGCCCTTTGATAAGCTCAAATCAAATCCCTATCAGGTGATACTTCTTGACGAGTTTGAAAAGTGCGACAGATCCGTGCAAAGACTATTCATGTCTGTCTTTGACGAGGGCATTCTCACCACAAGTCAAGGAAGCGTTATCGACTTCTCGAAGTCCATAATAATAGCCACCACCAACGCAGGCTGTACCGCAAAGAGCAGAAGCATTGGATTCAACTCAGACAGCACATCAGAAACACAGCTCATAAGCGACCTTTCCGACTATTTTGACGTCGAGCTTATCAACCGCTTCTCACAGAAATACACTTTCAGCGAGATATCAAGATCGATGTACAGAAAGATAGTTGAAAAACGGCTTGCGAGCGAAATAAAAGTCATCAAAAGGCTTCACCCTGAGCTGAATATGGACTCCCTGTTCAGTGCAGACGAGCTTGCAAAGGCAGTAGATAAGATAACAGCCGACACCTACAACATCAAATCAGGTGCAAGACCTGCCATCACAGCAGTAAGCAAGTTCATTGACAGCAAGCTCCTTTCACACTTCTCACGCATGGCAAAAACATACAGACCAAACCGAAACTAACGCTTCGCCATACAAAAAAATCAATGACCGCACCTTTCATGGGCGCGGTCAATTTTTTTATTCTGACAATTTTACTCTTATTAAACAGATATAGAGAAAAGAAAGATAAAAAAGCTCGAATTATGTTATTAGGATATGTCACACCCACAGAATATCACGCTAAACAGCCGATATCAAAATGTGATTTTTGCATTTGATGTGCGGGAATTGGATTTTTTCTATATGATCTTACCGTCAGACACTTCGATAACACGACTGCATTGTTCTGCGACTTTTGGATCGTGAGTAACGATAACGACTGTTTTTCCCTCTTTGTTAAGGCGTTTGAAAAGCTCCATTATCTCGGCCGAGGTCTTTGTGTCCAGCGCTCCTGTAGGCTCGTCCGCAAGTATCATGGCAGGCTCGTTGACAATTGCTCTGGCTATAGCAACACGCTGCTTCTGTCCTCCCGAAAGCTTGTTACAAGGCTTCTTAGAAAGATCCCCCATACCAACAGCTTTTAATGCTTCAAGAGCTTTTCCTTTTTTATTCTTTATCTTTTTCTTTGCAAAATCCAATGGAATCAATACGTTTTCAAGGGCAGAAAAATCCTCAACAAGTGCAAAGTCCTGCATTACAATGCCTATCTTTTCATTTCTTATCTGTGCATACTGCCCCTCCGATAAATTTTTTACCAAAGTGCCGTCAATTGTGTACTCACCGCTCTGATAGCTGTCTATGCAGGCAAGGATATGCAAAAGTGTGGATTTTCCTGCGCCTGATTTTCCAATTATCGCTACCATTTCACCGTCTGATATCTCGCATGATACCCCATGCAAAGCCTCATATTCATTGGCTTTCTTTGGATTATATATCTTTATTATTTTATCAAGCTTTATCATTATAATGCCTCTCTTATTCATTTATCATCAAGATCTCATTTGGTGTATTTCGTCTCATTATAACGCCCGGTATCAAAAGTGAGATCAGAATGTTCAAGATAACGATACATACACAGCCAATCAAGTGCAGCCAACCAAAACTTATCACTGTATTTCCCATAAATTTGCTCATAGTAAGAACATTTGAAATACACACTGCAATGGCGGCTGCCATAACTGCGGTCATAAGATCACACACAAGATCTATCTTGATATATGCGTTCCACTTTGCTCCGCAGAGATAATAGATACCATAATCTCCAAGTCTCTTTTTTATGTTCACTGCCGAAGCCGAAACTGAGCTTACAATAACAAGAACTATCACACATATAAGCATTGGAACAAGCTTGATAAGCTGACCATTAATATAGACAAGCGAATTTTCTCTGAAATCCTCAAAGTCAAAAACCCTGCCATAATCCCTCAGATATAATTCAAGCTCCTTAAAACGCTCATTGCTTACATTATCCTTTAACGTTACTATTTGATTGCCGCAAGGATATATTTTACAGTTTATATCTTTAAGACAGTCTGTCGGAACTATCAGCATCATGTTGCCATGCTTATTGACATTAGCATAAAGATCTCTGAAATCAGGCTTTTCTTTTATACTATCCTCAGTGCCTAAATATGCAGATGAAAACCCCAGCAACTGTGAGCCGTCAGCTATGACACCGACAATTTCCACCTTGTCCTTAACATACTCATACTTATAAGGATCAGCATAGTCAAAATCCTCATCATCAGGGGACATCTCCCCTACTTTCTCTTTGTGCATAATGGTAACTATGTCACCCGTTTTGTAGTTGCTGTTTTCAGTCACAACAGCAGGTATCAAATCTCCGTTAGCCGACGCATTAGACAGCCATTTTCCCGAACTCATCTGCGGCGTAAATGACTTTATCATATCTTCAGATAAAGCATTAACGCTCATTCTATCGTCACCAAGTCCATTAGATAGATCTTTTGATGACGGAGAATAATACAAGCTTGTATCATATCCGCTTGTCACCGACTCCACATCATCAATATTTTTAAGCTCACCGTCAAGAGAAACAGTATCATATATATTACATATATATAGTCCCTTGCCATCAGGAAAGTATTTCTTTACAGGAGTATACAACTCTATTCTTGAAAGAACAGAAGAAACAGCCGCCGTCATTATAATAAATGCAATGGCGAGCTGAACAGCGATAAAAATATTGCTGTAGATATTTCTTGCAAATTCTTTTAAACCATATTTTAGCATATTATTTTCCCCTCTCTTTCATCATTTTCACAGGGGATCTTTTATTTGTAAACAATATCACAATGTTAAGGAACAAATAAATAGAAATAATATATATTCCAAATATGGTCATATATACCCTGAAATTATATGCGACCTTGATATACTCAAAAAACAAAGTAAGCTTAGGAAGCAGCGCATAATTGAATACCAATGCAAATATCACATATATCGTCACTGATATCATACCTATCTCGGCTATATACATCCGTCTTATTTTATTTGACGTGCAGCCACACAGCATGAATATAGCAGTCTGTTTAGCACGGGATCTTATTATGTATCTGAAAAGCATTGCAAGATTTATTGCAGAAGCTATCGCAACGGCTACGGACATAAATATAACGGAATTGTAGAATTTTATTTCAGCCATATCGATCGTGTCTATCGGAGGAAAATTAACATTACACGTTAGAACTTCGCTGAAAGCTTTTTTCAGCTTAAAAAAGCTTTCTGTATCTAGAGCATTGTCATCAAGAAAACTTATGCTTGAAATAGTGCAGTTATCACCCAACGTTTTAAATGGCACCTGAAATTCCTCTTGTACAGTATTACCGAATATGCCTATGACCTTATAGCTTTTGCCAAGCAGTTCAACATTCTTGCCGATCATATCGTCTTTTGCGCCGCTAGGCAGCACGACCAGATTTTCGTCTGAAGCATATTCTTCCTTAGTAAAATATCTGCCTTTGCGTATACTCATGTTGTCGACATACGATTCGTATAAACTATAATCATTCAGCTCCTTATCATATTGAATGCGCACCGCAGACATAAGATACGGTTGACCGCCGTCAAAACACTCATCAATTTTAAGCTCGTCTTGATCAAACATTAAACCAAAATACATACCCGGCATTGACGCTTTAGAATTATCATCAAGCTTGTCAAGCACCTCCCGAAGCTGAACAGGAGTTATAGAATCTGTTCCAAAATAAGACAAGATCCTGCCATCACTGTCTTCCTGAGTATCTATTATATCGCCAAATGAAAAAGTATAATTAAATACATACTTCTTTTGCTTTTCAAAATCCTTGCTTGCTTTAAAATTCTGAAATGCACCATGTGAAAACAATATTATAAGCACATCAGTAACGGCGCAAACAATAAATAGAATAAAGATAAGCACATTCTTTACGGCAAAATTTTTCAGGTTAATAAAAACGTATTTCATTTAGTCCTCTTAATATTACTTATTTTGATTTATACGATAATAAACATCGTCTATAGTATACTGATTATCCTTATCGGTTTTAACTTTTACACGATGGATATAATAAGCATATGACTGACCATATACCTCTTTGGTTGCTGACGTAGTTTCTAATGCAGTAGTAACAGCCATAGTGCTTACAATAGCCAATGCAACAATTCCCGTAACAATTTTCTTAATAATCATACTTATTTCCTTTCTCGTTTCGCAATAAATCACGAATTTTTAATTTGTAGACTTAACTGAATTTGCCATACGAATCATGTCACTTTCGCTCGCATTTCCAACGATTGAGTATGAAAAAGATTTATCTGTCCAAACAAGAATAATATCATTTTCAGTTATTGAAATATATCCGTCATATTTACCTATTTTTATTTGCCTTGCACCTAAATCATCAATATCTATATTCATTCCAGCCGATATATCATTTTGAGTGAATTGAATTTGCTCCGTGCCGTTTGTATAAGTCACAATGTGTGTAAAATCGTCTATAAAATCTTCTGACAATACATAACCGCTAGGAATGAAGTCAGGAGTCATAACATTGTTGGCAACAGACAAACTATTATCTTCAATATCACCATCTGCAAATCTTACACTAGAATGAGATGCCCCTTGCGTCACAAATATTCCAACAAACCATTCACGCAGCGGCGGTACGGCGGCAACTGTCACAGAGCCGACTGCAAGCACCGCAGCTATTATCGCCGCAGCAAATCTTAGAGTGATCTTTATATGTCTGTGACCGCTTTTTCTGTTAGTTTTTATCAGCTTGCCAATTCTCTGCTCATATTTTTCCGGAAAATCGTGCGATATCTCCTCGACAGCCAAATAATCCTTATAGTCTTCATCAATTATGCCTGTTTTTATTGCCCGTCTTAACTTATCATTCAAAACGATCACCACCGATCAAATCTAAAATTTGTCTTTTGGCTTTGTTCAGATAATTAAATACCGTTCTCTTAGAAATGCCCATGATCCGTGCGATCTCATCAGCAGTCAGATCATAATAAACCTTATATGCTATCACAGACTTTAGTTTATCATCCAGCTTTCTTACCGCATCTATAAGCAGATCTAAGTCAATATCATCATAAAAATCCTCACTCGGCTCATCTTCCACCTTAAGATCAAATATAGACGATGTTGGATTTTGATTTTCCTTATTGTAGATCGCATAACAGGCGTTTCTAATAGTTCTAATAAGATATGCGTCCATATCGTGCAAAGAATAATTGTGAATTTTTTTAAAACATTTTGCGATGCTGAAAAAAGCATTTGCACAAGCCTCTTCTGCCAGCGCAGAATTATTCAAGATCTTGTATGCAAAAGCATAGGCTATCTGACGATTTCTGTAATAAAAATCTTCAAAAGACGTCTGATCCTTATCGTTGTCTATCAAGGTCATACATACAGCTAACATTTGATTCCCCCTAAGTTACTTATGTTACTAAGTATAACACATATTGACATACTTTTCAAGATACCAACAAATAAACTTATAACCCGAAATTATAATACATTTTGCAATTTATACTTGTATAAAATTAACATGATTGAGCCATTCAATTTAGTTAAAGCTACAAAAATTCAAATATAAATCAACAATATGATGCACAAAATGGTGAACTTTTGTCAGATGAAAAACTGGTATCTTTCATTTACTTTTTCAACCATAAGATCTATGGCATTTATCAATTCAAAAAAATTGAGAATAACAAATTAGTTTTGGTCAAAGAAATAAGGAAGTCATACTATGATTCAATAATCGATCAAAAAAAGGTCTTTTCAGAAATTGAAGAAAACTCCAAATGCAGAATTATTCAATAAGATAGGCATTACCTTGAATCTAATAGCCAAACCTGAAAAAGCCAACCGCACCAAAATGGATGCGATCGGCTTTTTTATCTTATTCTATTTTTTTCTACCCCAGCTTCAAAACATTCAGCAGGAATATCCAGCTAGTTCCATAGTAAGCCACAACTGCCACCAGATTGTTCAGCGTGGTTATTAATATTGTTAAAGCAATGGTGCAAATATCCTTAGCACGCCGTCAATGAGCCGTCCAAAGAAACCACGCTTTGTGTCCTCAAGCGTGCGCTGTTTGCACTTGCTCTGGGTTTCAAGAATATCCGCCTTGAAAGTCTTTATTATAGACGAATCATAGAATATAGAACTGCACTCAAAATGCAAAAACAGACTTCTATAGTCAAGATTTACCGAACCAAGAACCGCAAGCTTGTCATCGCATATACAGCCCTTTGCGTGAACAAACCCAGGGGTGTATTCATATATCTTCACTCCTGCCTCGATAAGCTGACGATAATAGCTTCTCGAAAGCCTGAAAACCACCTTTTTGTCAGCGATACCGGGCATTATGATGCGCACGTCAACCCCACGTTTAGCCGCCCTTATAAAAGCGTCAAAAAGGCTGTCACCAAGCATAAGATACGGCGTGTAGAACCACACATAATCGCTTGCGGCATAGAGTATCTCAGAAAAAAACGTGTTGCTCACATTTTCGTCCACCATAGGGGAATCATAATAAGGCAAAACATAGCCGTCGCCGCCCTTGCTCTCTTTTTCAAAGCTTTCCCCCACAAGGTCATGAGGTATCATGTCATTTGAAAAAGCGTTCCAGAACTCCATAAACATATAGGTGTAGCTTTTTACGCCCTCGCCTGTTATCTTAAAGCCGATATCTTTCCAGTGACCATATTTCGAGCCTATGTTTATATACTCGTCCGAAAGATTTATTCCGCCGCTGTATGCAACTCTGCCGTCCACCACCATTATTTTTCTGTGGTCACGGTTGTTGAGCTGTGATTTTATAAAAAGGAACGGATTGAAAGGCACACATTTTATACCTTTCTCCCCAAGCTTCAAAGCGTCTGCAAGAGAATATGTTGCGATACTTCCAAGGTCGTCATACATTATCCTGACGTCAACGCCCTGAGCCGCCTTTCTCGCCATTATATCCACCATAGTGTTAAGGAACTTGCCGTTTTGCAAAATAAAATACTCCGCAAAAATATATTTCTCAGCCTTTTCAAGCTCCTTGCACATATCAGCGAACATTTCCTCGCCCACGGAAAAATACTCTGCGCTGTCAAGCTTCACCATAGGAAATCCCGTTGCGTCGCTTATTCTTTTCACCGATTGAGCAAGCCTTTTGTCCTCACGTTCAAGCTCCCCTATGCACTTTTCCCCGTCAGGAAGCTCATAGTCAATGCGAAGCCTTGCCTTTGTGATATTCTTTTCAAGCTTTTTCGCAGTATTGTTATTGCCGAAAATTATATACATAACTGCACCAAGCACAGGAAAAGTAAGTATCACAATAAGCCAAAGAGTCTTGTAGCTGCTCTCCTCACGCTTTGTGTTGATATAAAGCACAAACAGAAATGACAGCACAGTAAGCACGATGCTGAGAAGCCCTGCCGCCTTGCTGAGCCATTTAAGTATGAGAAGATACCACAAAAACTGCATCGCCACAGGAACTATCACCGCCACCACTCTGCCTGCTATTTTCTTTACATTGTTCCACGTCAACTCCGTTTCGCTCCTTTCATTAATCATCTTAGGGCAACAAAACACTATCATTATGCGATGTTACCATTATTATAACAATTTTTTTAACATAAGTCAATGCCATTGATTTTAACTGCAAAAAGTGTTATATTAAATATAACGAGTCCTGCGGATAGCTTTGTCAGCAGGCGGGCGAACGATTCGCACCCACGAAAATAATTTAATTGGAGGTAACAAAATGTGTACTGCGGCAACTTATAAAACGAACGATTTTTACTTTGGAAGAACCCTTGACTATGAAAGCTCCTACGGCGAGGAAATAGTCATAATGCCAAGAAACTTTCCCCTTAACTTTGTTAATATGGGCAGGATAGCTACCCATTATGCGGTAATAGGCACAGCTCATGTTGCTCAGGATTATCCTCTTTTCTATGACGCCGCCAATGAAAAGGGTCTTGCCATGGCAGGTCTTAACTTTGTTGGCAATGCCTTTTACCGTGATGATATAGACGGCAAAGACAACGTTGCGCAGTTTGAGTTTATCCCATGGATACTCTGTCAGTGTGCAAACGTGACAGAAGCAAGGTCGCTTATAGAAAAGATAAACATAACCAAAACTCAGTTCAGCCCGCAAATGCCGTCAGGTCAGCTCCATTGGATAATAGCAGACAAGAACGATTGTATCGTAGTGGAGTCTGTAAAAGAGGGCATAAACGTCCATGACGACCCAGTGGGAGTGCTGACGAACAATCCTCCTTTTGATATGCAGATGTTCAGACTAAACGATTTCCGTGGACTTTCTCCAAAACAGCCTGAAAACACTTTTTCAGACAAGCTTGACCTTACTTCCTACAGCCGTGGCATGGGCGCAATGGGACTACCGGGCGACCTGTCATCACAATCAAGATTTATAAGAGCCGCATTTGTGAAAATGAACTCACGCTCCGCCCCTGACGAGCAGGACAGTGTGAGCCAGTTCTTCCACATTTTAAACTCAGTTGACCAGCAAAGAGGCTGCTGCGAGGTGGCAGAGGGCAAGTATGAGATAACCATTTATACAAGCTGCTGCAATACTGACAAGGGCATTTACTATTACACCACCTACAACGGACATCAGATATCCGCTGTTGATATGCACAAAGAAGACCTTGACTCCGCCAAGCTTATTGCTTACCCTATGATAACCAACGAGATAATAAACTTTCAGAACTAGCAAACGCTCCGTACAAAATCTGTACGGAGCGTTTTTGTTACTCAAATCTGAAATATTCAAAGTCAAAGTTGCTTCCCGGCAGGAACGCAAATGAAACCTTCTGTTTGCCGCTGATACCTGAGATATCAAAGCTCTTCTGTGCATAATTGTCGCTGTCATCTGTCCTGAACTCGCAGAGTATTCGGTTTTCGCCCTCGCTGCCATTCAAAATAAGATGTATGCTGTTGAGGGAAAGCGGTGACTTTCCGCTTATAACAAGCCTGCTCGGCTGCTTTTCAGAGAAATCGAACTCGCCGAAATCAAGCATAACATTGTTGCCTATCTCAGTCACGCACTTTTCGCCCTTTGTGAACTTGTCACCATAAATGTTGTCAGCATCAGCCGCATTATTCACCGCAAATTCACGGCTCACCTTTTCAAAGTTGAAACCGCCCACTTGGAAACCGTCCTCAGTGAGGATACAAAGGGTCTCAATACCCTTGAGCTTTCTTGAAAGCTTGAAGGTTTCAGGCTTGAAGATCATCCACTCAGGCTTTTTATAATAACTGAACGTGCCCAGATGCTTTCCGCCCTCGTCCGGTATCCCGTCATAAAAGCTTATCTTAACAGGGTCAAGGGTGTTCGCCCATATCTGCACCGTAACAGTGTCAGAGCCTGCACTGCCGAAGTCAAGATTATCATATGACGCCCATGATGTTACCCTGCCCATTGCAAAGCCTACACCCTTCTTCATGCCGCTTGAAACGTTGTCACTCGCCCTTGTGAATAGTCCGCCGATAACAAACTGATAAGGGTCGGTAAGTGCGCTTCCAAGACCCTGTGCAGTGAATTTGAGCACAGAAATGATGTGATAACGCTCAGTGCCGTTTTTGCACATTGCACGAAGCCAGAAGCTTCCGTCGCCCTTTGCTTTCACCCTTACACCGTCTGCTGTTACATCGCATTCTGCAAGATTAGATGTTATACCCTTTTCATTTGTTACCCTGAACTCTATATTCTCAGCATAATCCGAATTGGCAGGGAGTGCCTTATATCTCACTGTTATCTCAGGGTTATCCTTGTCAAGAGTAAGAGTATCAGTATAAAGCTCTATTTTTCTCACAGGTATCTCGTCTGTCCTGCCGCACTCGACAGGAGCAAATGCCACGTTTTCAAGTGATGATGTACCGCTGTCATATTCCGCCTTAACAGCATCAAGGGTAACAACACAGTCTGGCAGACCCTTTGATGTAAGCGTTACCCTTATCTCCCCTGTCTTGTCTGTTGAGCCGATAACAGCAAGCATTTTTCCTGAGAAAAGCCTGCGTGACGTACCCTTATACTGATCATAGTCTGTGCTGTCGCCGTTGTCAAGACCCATAAGCCTTGCCGCACCCTCAACGCTCACGTTCACACGATTGTTGGCGTTTGCGCAGAAAGTGCCGTCCTTGTCAAATGCGGATATTTCAATATAAACAAGGTCAGAGCCGTCTGCAAGTATCTCTGTCTTGTCAGGGACAGCTTCTATTCTAACAGCGTCCCCGAATGAACGCTGTATATCCTCTGCGATGATATTTCCATTCTCGTCATATGCAACAGCTTTAAGCTCGCCCTTTTCATATGGTATGATATAGTTCGCTGTCAGCTCCTTGCCATGCTTGTGGTCGATATCATATGCACCCATTGAAACGCCGTCCTTGAAAAGCTCAACTCTAGGAGCATTTGAGCAAACTCTCACGTCACAAGGAAGTCCGTCGCTGAAATCCCAGTATGGGAAAATATGCACGAACGGGTCGTCCTTATAGTCTGTCCACTCTGCACGGAAAACATAGGCACTGTCCTTTGCAAAGCCCGCTGTGTCGAACTGACCGAAGTATGAGTTTTTCGTGCTGTATGGAGTTGGCTCGCCTATGTAGTCAAAGCCTGTCCAAATGAACTGACCTGCACAATATTCTGCGTCACGGTCGGCGATTATGCACGCCTCGGTGTTCTTTGCTCCCCAGCCTGTGCAGCTGTTTCCAAGGGAAGAACACTGCTCGTCATCGTCAGTTAGCAAGGTTTCAGACAGCGGAAAATGATATATTCCACGGCTCTGAACAACAGAAGCCGTTTCGCTTCCGTATATCATCCAATCAGGGTGAGCGGCGTGGTGTTCCTCATAAAGTCTTTCACCGTAGTTATAGCCTGCCACTTTGAGAATATCAGCGCATTTCTGACCGTTCTCCCACTGCATATAGTTAGAGCCGAATGTGACATAGCCGTTGCCCTCAGGGTCATGGAGCTTAACGAGCCTTTTGAGCCAAGCCGTTACCTCCTGACCTCTCTCGTCAGCGTGAGTGTCAAAAATCTCATTTCCCACGCTCCAGCCTATGATAGAAGGGCGGTTTCTGTCACGGCGCACCCATGAAGCAACGTCCTTTTCTACCCACTCATCAAAAAATCTAGCATAGTCATAGTCGGTCTTTGACCTCTCCCACATATCAAAGCCCTCAGAGAGAATGAGCATACCTGTTTCGTCAGCGATGTCCATAAACTCCTCCGCAGGCATATTGTGAGAGGTCCTGATAGCGTTGATGCCCATTTTGCGTAGCTTTTTAAATCTTCTCCTTATAGCCGCAGGATTGGAAACTGCCCCAAGACAGCCGTTGTCATGGTGTTCGCATGAGCCGTGGAGCTTAACGTGTCTGCCATTGAGATAAAAACCGCTGTCGCACTTGAATTTGATAGTCCTGAAGCCGAATTTCTGACTTACACGCTGTACACATCCGCCGCCCACAAGAATTTCCGACACCATAGTGTAAAGCACAGGCGAGGCGATATCCCAAAGCTCAGGGTCTTTCACTGTCATGGTCTGAGCGGTGAGAGAATAGCTTACGCCTTTTACACGCACCGCCTCAGGTATGCAGGAAATATCCGCCCCACAAGCGTCAGACTCATAGCTTGCCGCCTCTTTGCCGTCCTTGTCAAAAATAGTGTTCCTGATGCGGATTCCCCCAAGAGGAGTACCCACAGGACGAAGCATCTCAGCCTTCACAGTCACCTGCCAGCCGTCCTCCTGCTTTGACGTTGTGATATAAATGCCGTCATTGCCGAAACGTATCTCAGGGCTTTCGCAAAGCCAAACCTTTCTGAAAATGCCTGCTCCTGAATACCACCTGGAGTTTGGCGAGTGATGATCCACACGGACAGTAACAACATTCTCTCCGTTCTTGACAAGGTCGGTGATATCGAACATAAATGCCGAGTAGCCGTATTTCCACTCCCCTGCCAAAGTGCCGTTCACATACACCTTGCTGTCCATGTAAACTCCGTCAAAGCGGATAAAAGTGCGTATGCCCTCTTTCTTTTGGTAAGAGAAATTCTTTCTGTACCAGCCTGTAGAAGTTTCATATAGGTCATTTGTATTATAAATAAGCCAATCATGAGGAATGTCCACAGGCTTGAAAGCAAAGTTCTCTGAGTAGTCAGAGCCGAAAGCCGCCTTGTAAAATTCCCAATCGTTGCAAAAAAGCTTTCTGTCTGAGTATGTTTCACAGATATCCATAAAAACTCCTTTATATTTTACTTATCTGAATATGAAAATGTGCGTTTATCAAAGGCTTTTCAAGCTGATATTTCTCCGCAAGCCTTGGTCCGCAGGAGTTAGAACCGACCCCTGCCATTGCATAGTCAACGCAGATAACATTGCTCTCGCACCTTTCAAGCTCATAGTTATGAGCCTTTGCCGCAAGCTCCTCCTGCGAAAACTGAGAAGCGTTGAATGAAAACTCCTCTCCCGCAGTGAACATCACACTTGTGTCCCCACTGCTCACAGTGAGATATCGACAGCCATAGTGCGATGAATTTTCCTGCGGTCTGATATAATCCTCGTGCATATCCCCGATATCAGCCGCAAATTTGCCAATATAGCAAGCCTGACGCTTGTCAATGTAGCTTTCTGTAGGACCATATCCGAAATATTCCACCCTTGAAAAATCTTTTGGCATGAAAAGCCTTATACCGAACCTTGGAAGCATATCTATCTTATTTGAAAACTCCGCTTCGCATTTTATGTCAAGCCCACTGCCGTCAATAACATAAACAGCTTTCAGCCTGCAAAACGGCAGAGTCCGGCTTCTGAAATCTGTTTCTGTCGT
>OGNP01001018.1_pt1 | contig 14547 bp, 19 predicted proteins | sample 1573531 | NCBI WGS metagenome assembly OGNP01 (sample SAMEA2581984, study PRJEB24529) | metagenome | biome: Human gut stool | place: China | collected 2011 | reverse complement strand
CAGGCTGATGTTGATCAGTTAAAAATCTTTTATGGAAAGGTAAGAGTCCGTTGCAAAAAGCATCGCAATGGTCATAAATTGTATATTTTCAATCTAACACAAAGACAGTTACCAATGATTTGTTCCATATATTTGTCTGAAAAAGTATATGAACACATAAATATAAAGGATAATGATTGTTTCAACTGTTTAATATCATTCTATGTTAAAATGGAAATCAACAAACAGGACGATAAAATATATTACAACTGTATACTAACAGATTCTAGGAAAATGTTCTTTTGGAAAATCGACTGATAGTGCGTAACATCTTCTGTGATTTTTCTCCTGAAAAGAGTTTTTTTATTCTGTTAATATCGGTGTACATATATCCATCACTTTCACAATAGCCGCCCTCATCAATAAGGTCATAGTATGTATAAGGTGTATCAGGATTAGTGTTGAGGTCAAAAGCTGTAATATGTTCCTTCCTGACACTAAAGCCATACATGGTTACAAGCTTGTCTACGATATCATCAACGGACGCTGCATTGTAAAAGTAGATAACGTATCCGACAAGAAGCAGCATATCTTCGCCCTTTATTTCATTACTGCAAATCAGAGTTCCTGTTTTGTTATCGTCTGCTATAAAGTATCTATACTCATTCATTTTTTGCTCCATAATCTTTTTCCTTTGTCACGACTATGACATTAGACATAGGGTCAACAACTATCAGCTTTTTGCTTTCATTGCATAAACGCTTTGGCTCGATACAAAGGCAGCGTCCCATACCACTGCGGCGGTCTTGACGGCGTTTTCTGCAAGCCCTATTGATCCTGATCTTCATCAAGCATTACCTCCACATATCTTCTTACATACTCCGAATTTCTGTTAGGATAGTCATCACTCTCCATCAAAAAGTGATAGCCGTCCTTTTTCAGCTGTTCGGAAAACTTCTCGACCTCATCGGGTAAACCCTGTATTCTTAGTTTTATCATATTTTATACCTCCTCGTTTTCTTATATTTTGCAAAAGACTAATAACACTATAGCAGTAACAGCACACCCTATTATATATGTATTGCGTAACATCTCAATTTGGCTGAAACAGCTATCGCCATGATCAGAAAGTTTATGAAAGGATTTTATTATGTAATTTACATTTGCAAGTATTATCAGTGCTTTAACAAAGAACCAAGAAATGAATATTTTAATTTGCATTTCCGAGTTTGTTTCAAACACTACCCTGATACCAGTGATAATGCCTGCAAATACAAACAGCGAAAGCATTAATAGCTTGAAATTTACAAATTCATAGTTGTGCTTCATAAATACCTCTTGACCGATTTGTCTATAACATTTATACGTCCTGCCTCCCAGCCCCTGCCCTGTTGCAGGGGCTTTCTTCCTTTAGATAAGATAAATTGATCCCCTTTTTACTGCCTTTTCAGACAATATCAATTATCTTTTTCTCTTAGTGACTTGCTTTGAGTCGGCAACAAGATAGCCGTATGGCACTGTTGAGCCGTCCTCTGTTATTGTGTATGTGCCTATTATTGCAACTTAGCATATTTTGTGATATAATTCTAATGTAGCTATTTTTTATGCTTGCGTTTGTGCTTAAAAATTATAAGACTTACAAAATTGTACAAATAAAAAGCTAATAAAATATAATATAATATTTTCATTTTTTACTCCTGAAATGAGGTTTAGTTATTGATAAAAAACGTTATTTCCGTTATTACTTTTGTCACAAGTGGTGTGTGTTTTATTGATTTGGTGCGTAACAAAAAACAATATCGTTCATTGGCATATTTAATTTTGATTGTGTTGATATTTTTGTTTATTCGACCAATACTTGTAATATCAAATAACTATTATGAACATTTATGCAACATACTTGCTATCGTACAATTACCGCTGTTAATATATGGTTGGATGTTAGGGTTTGAACCATTGTGGCATAATGATCATCACAAAGAAGAAAACAATAAGCACTGGGTAAGTATACTCCTTTTTTGTTTATTGTTGCTTTTTAATTGTTTAGTTGCTTTGGGTTGTCATATATTTCATAACCAGTTAGAACAATTTTTTATAGTTATTAATGCAGGCAATGAACAGTTTGGTAATATAAATGACAGATTTATGGAAAAACTTACCCTGATGATTACGGATAATCATTTGTATTCATTTTTAAAGCAAAACAGTTTGCTTGTAGTTGTAAATATTTATCGGTTATTGCCATTAGTACTTTTGTGTGTAAGTGCTAACAATATACGTTTATTTCTCGTTAGAGAAGAATTTAAACACTACGAATATGCAATTCTTGCACTCGTATTAACGCCGTTTTTATTTTCAATTTTTCCAACTTTCATGAAAGTGGTTGTATATCTTTTTCACGAATTTGATCTGCCTATGCCAAATATATAGAGGGTCACCAGTGTATATTGACCACAACAAAGACCAAGATCCTATTACAAGTACATAGCATATAATCAAAAAAAGTGTGCTCACATTATCCTACCTCCCAGCACCTGCCCAGTTGCAGAAGCTCCTTCTATTTTAAATGCTTGCAATATGCGCATAAACATGCTATACTTTTATCAAATAATACCCATTATCTTTCAAATACGTCATTATAACTTCCTTTTGATTTTCAAAAAACAACTGCAATGAATTGTCTATCCAATAAGTATCTGAGTCGGGGTCATAAAAGATTGTAAACCTATAGTCCTCAGCAACCTTATCTACGCCTTTCATTTTCGCTATCATTTTATCAAAGTTGTTATCACAAACGTCATAGAACGGAACACCTAACTTTTCATCATCACCTTTTTCAAGGCAACCAAGTTCAAAACACTTAGAATCATCACTTTTATGTATGACGTATATCTTTGTGCTTTTATAATTTGGATAAAATAACAGCAGTTGTTCATGCTCATTAGCCGCATGATATGTCAAGTAGCTCTTACTTTTATAGTGATTTTCCAATCTTTTAAATATGCTCATTCTTTTACTTCTCTAATTATAATTTCTTTTAAGGTGTATTTTCCTGTTAAAACTCTTAAACACATCAATATTTGTGAAATGAAAAATACAACGAATAGAAGTACTATTAATACATTGTTTTTTTGAGATATAGACCATCCGTTTTCAGCAAGAAAGCATAATGTTGCAGCTGTGATAATACTTTGAACAAGAATATTCAACTCATCTATTAAAATGGACTTTACCGCATATATAATTTTTTCCTTTTTGCTAGGATACCTGATTTTAAAAGTTACATCATGGAGTTCATTTTCATTATTCATATTACTACCTCCCAAGCCCCTGCCCAGTTGCAGGGGCTTTCTTCATGTATGATAATCAATCCCCTTTACTGTCTTTTTTCAGACAGTATCAATTATCTTTCTTCTTTTTGCTGAACATAAAAAATGCAGCCCCTGCGAGAATGATAGCCACGCTGCCAAGTGCTGTTCTGCCGTCTGAGTCATTGTCCGTTACGCCTGTGTTCGGAGTGTCGGGTGCTTTCTCATTCACCATATCAGTATCAATAGTCTGAGCATATGTTACAGTCACTTGCTTTGAGTCGGCAACAAGATAGCCATAAGGTACTGTGCTGCCGTCCTCTGTGATAGTGTATGTGCCGATAGGAACGTTTTCAAACCTTGCAAGACCGTCCTTGTCGGTGATCGCAGGAATGTTTATCTCTCTGCCTGTGTCTGATACACCCGAAAGAATAAATCTAATGCCCTCAACGTTCGTCATATCAGCAGTTTTCTTATGCACTTGAATTGTACCTGTCTGCTCAGCGTTCAAAATGTCAGTATCAACAGTTTCAGCATAGGTTACTGTGACCTCTTTTTCGGCGGCAACAAGATAGCCGTATGGAACGGTCTTTTCGTCCTCGATGACCTTGTATGTACCTATTGGCACGTTCTCAAACTTTGCTATGCCGTCTTTGTCTGTTTCAGCCGGAATGTTTATTTCACGTCCTGTGTCTGATGTGCCCTTCAGATAGAAGGTTATACCTGAAATATTCAGATCACCCTCTGTTCTCTTGTGTACCTTGATAGTACCTGTCTGCTCGTTGTTGATTATTTCTGCGTCAACAGTTTCTGAGTAGATAACAGTGACCTTTTTTTCATCGGCAACAAGATAGCCGTAAGGAACAGTTTCTTCGTCCTCGATAACCATGTATGTGCCTACCGGTACGTTCTCAAAGACCGCTACGCCGTCCTTATCGGTAGTCGCAGGAATGTTTATCTCTCTGCCGCTGTCTGATGTACCCTTCAGATAGAAAGTGATACCCTCAACGTTTCTCTGTCCCTCAGTCCTTTTCTGAACCTTGATTGAACCGGTCTTTTCCTCGTTGGTGACCTTGACTTCTGCGGTTGTGTTGTACTCGACAGTTACGGTCTGCTCGTTAGCTACAAGATAAGCCGCAGGAACTGTAGAGCCGTCCTCTGTTACTGTGTACTTGCCGATAGGGAGATTTTCAAAGAGTGCTTCGCCGTTTTCATCGGTGAAAAGCTCACGCTCAATGTCGCTGTTCGTGTCGGATATGCCCTTAACGATGAACCCTATATCCTTAACATTGAGGTTGCCTGTTGTTGATTTTGTGACCTTGATAGAACCCTCTTTAAGGTAGTTCGTCATTTTGGCATAAACCGATACGCCCTCTTCGGTTATCTCAAAAGGATAGAGAGTATCATCAATGATGTACTCTTTAGGTGCTGCTATCTCGTGGTAGAAATACTTGCCGTAGCCAAGTGAGAACGTTGCAATGCCGTTTTCATCGGTTATTCCTGTAGTGATCTGACGCTCGTTTTCGTCCAAAATCTCAAACTCACAGTTTGGCAGCAGCTCACCGCCGAGGTTTTTCTTTGTGATGATGAAAGGAGCTGTCCAAGGCGTGTTTTTAACAGAAACTTTTGAACCAAAGTCGGCGGTATCTGTTGCTATCTTCACGGTCTGCGGCTCAGAATTCAGTGAGTAGCCTGTCGGTGCTTCTATTTCCGTCACCGTGTAGCTGTAGCCCTTGAAAATATAATTTGTGACACTTGCCTTGCCGTTTTCGTCTGTTGTAACTGTCTGGATAGGGTCGCCCTTTTTCACAAGGGTGTAACCGCCGCCGACCACTATGTCCTCAGCTGCTGTGACCTCAAACTTTGCTCCGCTGAGATACTTTTTGCCATTTTCATCGGTCTTGTAGATAACAAGCTCGCCCTGGTCTGGATTGGACTTTTTGTTGACAGCCTTTTCAGTGCTTGTCTTGCCAGCCTCGACCTCTGTCAGCAGCTTTGATATCTTGCTGTAATCATCAGGGTACTTTACCTCGCTCCAGTAGTAGCTACCTTCCGGAAGTCCGTCAACGTGTATCTTGCAATCGGAACTCAGTGCAAGCTCCGTTGCGTCTGCCTGTGAGCCTGCGGAGGTGTATGTATAATTGCCGTTACTGCCTGTTGCTTTAACATACTTGTCACTGCCGCCGTCAGTGTATACAAGGTTGAACTTGACTGCCTTTTTCAGCTCATCTGTTGCCGTCTGAGCATTGCCGAAGAAGTCGGTGAAAGTCTTGTCAAGCTCTGCTGAACCTGTGGAAATTTGTACCTTGAGATAAGCCTTAACAGGGTCTTTATCCTCATAACAAGAAACCACCATTTCCTGAACGTCTGAGCCGCCCGAAAGGATAAGAGGTGAACACTCATCTATGTGTTCAACATACTTGCCCTTTGTCTTTGTGAGCGTGAAAACAACATTTTTCAGGTCTTTCTCATTGTCTGCTGTGATAGTCATATTTGAGCCTGAGTGTGTAACAGTCACTGAGTTCGGCTTTGAAACGCTGAACTGTGAAAGAGTGCTGTCAAGCTTAACTGTGGCTGTCCACTTGCCTGTCTTGACATCATATTTTGCAGGATATGAAGCTTTGTCAAGTGGCTTGCCGTAAGACACCTTTGATGTTCCGCTTGGTACATCATAATGCGAAAGCATTTCAGACTTCATCTTTTTGTAGCAATCGACAAGGTCACTGTGATGAGCATTTGCGTTGCTGCCGTTGTAGCTATATGCGTTTAGCAGCTTTGTTTCGTTATTTGAAAGACCAGTTGTAGACTCATCATAATATCTTGCCGAAACAGCCTGAGCCATTATGCTTGAAGCACATATCTCTGTATCCTTAGAGTAGCCGTACTGAGTTTTGCCCTTGTAACTGTAAATGGTAAACTCTTTTATCTGCCTTCTCATTGCGTCAGGCACATATGCTTTTTTCACATAGTCCTCAAGCTTTTCCTGCTTAGAGGTTGTTCCACTTGTGTGCAGTTTATCGAAGTTTATACAATAAGCATAGCTGCCGTCAGATGTTGAGAAATACGGCACTGAGCTTGCCCAGTAACCTGTGAAGTGTGTGTCATTGGACTTACCAGTTTCAATGTCATAGCCGTTCGGAAGTCCTGAGCCTCTGAAATCATAGCTCCATTCATTGAGCCACTCCTGTGTGGCTTTGTTGGTGTCGGAAAAAGCTGAGGCTGTTATGCCCTGCGTTAATGCCGACAAGCTGAGCAGGAGAGCCATTGCAGCACTGCTCAGACGTTTGAAAAGACTTTTCTTTTTCATTTGTTTTCCTCCTAAAAATTTTTTATCTATCTAAAAAGCCCATAGGACTTGGATTTCCGCAATAAAAAAAAGCAATCCGAAAGAAAATCGAATTGCTTTTAAACTCTATTCAGTTTTATTTATATATCAGTAAAGGAGGTATATTTCCCATGCAGGCTTGCCGTCACTGTTAATAGCTGAGCCGTCACCATGCCATTGCTGATACACAACTATATGTGCTTGGTCTTTGCCTATTCTGTCATATAGAACATCAATGTGTCCTTTTACTTTGCGATAAAGTTCATCATAAGACGAATAAGTATCAGGTGAAACAGTGTCAGGTGTTCCCCATGAGCTGTTGTCAAGATTTCTTGTGGCTATGTTGTCCCACATTTCCTGCTCGGTATAGAAGATAGCGTCAAAGTCACAAGTTTCATTACTATATTGTTGAAGTTCCTTAACCACTCTGTCTATATCATTCTGTGTAAGCTTAAACTTTGGCTTAGAAGTTGTAGTTGGCTTTGGCTTCGGGGCTTGTGTTTTCTTTGCCGTTGTGGTGGTCTGACGTTCGGTCTGTCTTTCGGTTTGTCTTTCTGTCTGACGTTCCGTCTGCTGTGGCTGATAGCTGTTGTTATTGTCATTGCTATAGCTGTTGTTGCCTGAGCCATTGTTTGAAGTGCTGTGGCTGTAGCTCTGATTATTATTCACTGTGCCGCCATTACTAGCCTTAGAGCTGTTCGCCTTTGCAGTGTTCTTTGGAGCAGTCGATGATTTAGAACTGCTTGTGCTTTTTGTGCTTGCAGACGTTCCCGTTGTGGTAGCCGAAAGGGAAGTTGTTTCCTCACTCTGAGAGGTCAGTGTGGCTTCCGCTGTGGTAGTTGCCGAAGCTTCTGTGCTTGAAGCCGTTGTGGTTGCCTTTGGAGGGGCTGATGATGTGGTGTCTGTGTTGCCACAGGCGGTTATGCTTATCATTGTCGCACTGATGAGCAGGGCGGCTATGGCTTTCATTGTGTTCTTCATATGGTTTTCCTCCTTTTTTAGACTTGACATATAGTTTCAAAAGTAGTATACTAAAAAAAAGAGAAGGTAAACCGTATAGACGGTTGTCCTCAGTTTTTGATTATGTAGAAAATAACCGCAGCTTTGGTAGAGGGGCGGTTATTTTTTTATGCTTTTTATCAGCTCGTTGAGAGCGACAATCAGCACGATAGTCAAGACAAAGAAAGCTAAGTCCATTCTATCACCTCCCGAATATCCTATTTTGCCTGAGCCTTTCGGCTGACAATATTCAGACCATTCCGTGTGGGAGGACACCGCCTACCGTTTAAGTTTACCTTTTCCAAACTAGATTATATCACAATTGATTTGTGATGTCAAATATTACTGTTTAATTCTGAGCGTTTATCGCATTGATGATATCCTTTATATATTATGATCTGTTTGCTGTCAACATCAGCAAACGCCTTGACGTTAAGTTCGATTTGAAATAGAGCTGCATACCATTTATAAAATTTTAACGGCTCATCAGATATTGCTGAGAATGGTATCGATATGAGTGAACTATTTTTCTTGTCATATCTGTTATACAGCTCTTTTAACTGAGATGTATTGAGTAACATCGCACACACTCCATTCTACCATATTATTCATCATGTGTCAATTATCTGCTATTCTCCACTAAGTATTTTATGATAAACAAACAATGTTGCAAAACAATCCGCAAGGCTATTATGTGCTTCAATTCCTTTCACGTTCCAATCATAATCATAGTACGCTGCCGCTGTTGTGAGTTTCTGCCATTTATAATTCTCATGATACACACTGTATTCACCGTAAATTTCAGCAAATTGTATCATCACATCTTCAGTACGAAATGCATTGTACTCCTCATCTGTTATGATATCGCTTCCCATGAGAAATCTCAAATCAAAATCAACGTTATAGCCGATTATCCAATGTGCCTGCGATAATATCGCATATAGTTCAGCGGCTTTCTCGTTTATATATGGTGCGTCAGCTACCATTTTAGGCGAGATATGATTAACACTTTCTGCTTTTGACCATTCTTTGTGCTTAAGTGGCTTGAAGTAGCTGTCAAAAAGAACGTTTCCCTCCTCATCAATGATAGATACCTGCAATAGCTCATCACGAAAAGGGTCAAGTCCTGTGGTTTCTGTATCTATCACTATTGATTGAGGATACTCTTTTTTCGGATAAAGCTCTTTTGTTTTCTCGGTTAATTTCCATATCAAATCTCGATAAGGCAATAAGGCAGCTTCGACCGCTTCATCAAATATCTTCTTCTGTTCCTCTTGGCGTTTCTTTTCCTCGGCTTCTTTACGCCACTTGCGGTTAAGTCTTGCCAGCTTATTTTTTCTGTCCCTCTCAGGCTGAAAAAAATCCTGCAACTCTTTTTCTGTTGCAGGCTCTACCTCATCAGGGCTGTAGTACACATATGAAGCTTGGCAATTCTTATTCGCCCAAAGTTCAACGCCTTTAGCGTCCTTTTTCGGTAGCTGTCCTAAGAGCGCCCACTGACGTATGGTTTTGTATTCTTCAAATTCAGGACAATAGTTCTTGGCTTTCATACCATTACCTCCTTTTCATTACTTACATGAAAATCTCGTACCTGATTTTGATTGCTTCGAAGTAGTACGGCGTGTAGTTGCAGTTAAAGATATTGTTGGGCGCATAATACTTGCTTGGTATATATGCTTTCTCTCCATTTTTGTCGATATACGTTTCAGGGGGATCGGAGTCATACACTGAACCGTTCCAAAGGTTGAATGCCAAACGTGTTGTTTTACTGCTTGTGCTTGTCTGAAAAGGCTTGTTCAACCCTTCGAAAATAATAACATCTTTTTTTACGTCATATAGTGCGCCAATATGGTCACGCAAAACAGTGTCCAATGTGAGGAGGTAAGCAAGTGACATATGAAAGTTATCGAGATATGGCATTTCCTTGCACAACTTATTGAACATTTTCTCGTGTTCTTTACCTTGAAAAATCATTTTTCTTTCCTGCCTTTCTTAACAAAAAAAGGACACCTGAAAATTCAAGTGTCCTTAAGTTTTTATTTACCTACATCTTAAATGCAGAAATAACGATTTCTGCAAGAAGTCTGTCATATTCGTAAAGCTCATACTTTGATTTATTATGACTCAAAGTTTTGAACAGAGCTTTAAGCAGCAAACCTTTATTTGTGTTGTTCACCATATGCCCAAGATACATTGCTGTACGATTTAATACGGCTATATCAGTACGTTCGTTGTTGTTTCGAGATGAATAAAATCGACCATTTGACAAGCTGTTGTAATAACTACTTATACAGTTATCAATTTTCATGATAAGGTATTCACGCTGAACAGTGGTGAGATATTGTTGATCAAGAGCCATAAGTTTGTGACAAAACTTTTTTTGTTCAGACAGAACACCCGAACATATGCAGGCATTGCACTCATTAAGAAGTTCTGCGTAGTAATTCAATATTGCTCACCCTTTTATTTTATCATCATCGTCTTATATTGTCAACAAAAAAGGACACCTGAAATTCAAGTGCCCTTACGTTTGTATTCGAATGTAGTTTTAAGTAAGTTCATAAATCCACTTCCAACATAGAAAAATTAAAAGAAAATTGGTTATACTCAATAAAATTATTTTCTGTGTCTTAGATAAAGGACTGCAGTATTTTTCCCTCAGAACAATATATATATCCATTAATAAGGTAACCGTCAGTTGGGGAATAAGCCGCTTAGTAAGTTTTGTTGATATAACATATAATGCTAGTAAGCAAAACTTATCAATAATAGATGTTACTAATTCGCTGCTGTTCTTCTTGTTATTTGCAATGTACAATATTCCAAACAGAAATATGATTATAAATATAGTATACCAAATCATTCCTCATTCTCCCATTTTATCATTTAAAGTGACATTTGTCAACAAAAAAGGACACCTGAAATTCAAGTGCCCTTATAATCATATTCTGTTCTGCTTTGTCCACGGACAAAATTACTTTTCAGCTTTACCCTCTTGCTTCTTGTAAGCGTTATAGTATTCTATAGCTCTTTCTTTGGAAATCTCAAGCCGTGACATCAACCTTGCAATTATCGCTTCATCGTCTGCTCCAGTTTCCAACATAAGAGCGATTATTTCGTAGGCTCTGCCTTCAACTCTGCCCTCAGCCTCTTTCCTATATCCATAGTTTTCAACAGCCTCACACATACTATCCGCTCCTTTCGCTGTTCTTTTGTGGTTGTATACTGCCTTTGACAGCTCTCCGAAAGAGCTGTTGTCAGCACTGCTGTTCTTTAGATATTGCAGCAGCTTGGCAAGAGAGCTGCCGTCATCAACTGCTGCATTAAAGTAATATTCGTGTACGCCGTTGTCAATTTCCTGATGTGTTTCATCGACCATGCGGCAAACCGTGTATTTACACTTGCCACCTTTCAGCCAGTCAGTAGCCGAAATAAATATCAGATACAACTCAGGCAGCTCTTTGTAATTCTGATTTTTCTCAAGAAACAGAGTATCAAGACTTGCCTGATAGTATCTTACCCTTTTGGGGTGATAATCTTTGTTTTTGACCTGAACTTCTATGTTATATAGCTTATGCTCATCGTCCTCGGCAAGTGCGTCAAGCACTACCGAATGTCCGTTGTAATTTCTTATTGCATATTGCGTATCAACTTTAATGACATTGAGCTTTTTGTCAAGCAGTCTGCTCAGTGTATATGAACACGCAGCTTTGTCACGCATTACCACGGCAAAGAAGTCATCGTCCATAAGGTTAAAGCTGTCAGCGATAGCCATTTTATCCTCAATGGACCCTTTTAGCTTTTCATCAGTTATTATCATTCTCTTTTCACCTTTATTTTATCAGATTTTTGAGCCAATGTCAATAAAGTGGATATCTTTTTTTATATACTTTTGTGTCACGGTGACACACTGGAGAAATTTTTTATTCTCTGCGCTTGTATACGATCTCCTCCATGACCTGATTTTCAATAGTCATAAGTCTTTCTTTCTCCCACCTGCGTAGTTCAGTGAATTCAGTCGGACGTGGGTGCGTTTTCCTGTAGATCTCATCAAGCTCGTCAAATCTTTCCTCAGCCTCTATATCGACCTCTCTGGGAATGATCTGCCAACGGCATTCCATAATAAGAACTTCTATCAGCCAGTCGCAGTTGGCTTTCATCCACTTCATCCAAGCTTTGCCCCATTTGCGTATCGGCTTCTTAAGCAGCTTTTCTTCTTCGGGGTCACTTGTGTATGCTATCTTCGGGACGTATGTACCCTCTGGAGTAAGCTCATACTCAAAAAGATCGCAGCCAACATCTTCTGGTCCTGCCTGCTCGATTTCAAAATCTTCGTTAAAATTCCTGTTTTCGTTCATAATGGTCCTCCTCTTTCAATTACAAACTTTTATGTTTTTGAGTGATGTTATCTGAGTGTGTCACCGTGACACATTGTTCTTTGATGTTTTCTTCTGCTTTGGAGCTGTCAAAGCACTTGTGAAGTCTATCACTGTAGCTTTTTGCCTGTGATATGCGGTCAAAGTATTCAATGCTCGAATAGTCTATTACATTGTTTACTTCATCAAGAAACGGCTTCGCAGCCACCGCAAACGTATCATTAAATGCCGCCATCACAGCACAATCATTGTCTATTGATACTATCTCATACAGCCGTTTGTCTTTAGCCATGTACAAGGCGGTTTGATGATTGCTGCCAAATGTTTTTATGACACCGCTACTCATTGACTTGCTCCGTCTTTTTCTTGCTATCAGTTTTAATCTCCGCTGATTTTCTGAGATATTCCTGAACCTTTTTCGGAACGGTCTTGCTGTAAAGCCTGTTCACAACATTTTCTGCGGCTTTGGTTATCTCCTCATTGAGCAACTCTTCGATGTTTCCGTCTGGCATATAGCAGCGGATAGCTTCAACTTTTCTGCGGTCTATGTCTATTTTGAACGTCATGTTCATTACTTTTCCTCCTGTGCTATGATTATATCATATTATTTTTCGTTTGTGGTGACTTTTTTTGTACTCTTGAAATTATTTTCAAGATATTTATCAAGCAGTTCATACACTATCTTGTCAAGCTCACTTTCGGTCATGTTCTGCATACATAACGGCTTTTTGATATACATCTCATTGTATAAGCTGTTCTTGTATGGCTCTTTTTTCTTTTCAGACAGATTTCTTATAGCTTTTATGATATCATAGATATCACTGCTTCCGTTGTCTGTCATTTGCTCTATAACCAATGTCAGCTCTTTTGAACTGAGCCGTTCGTCATAATTGTAATAGTCTGCTATGGCTTTCTGCTGCTCAGGACTGAGCTTTGCAAGCGGCTCAATGAACTTTATCTGAATAGATTTGCTGTCTATCAGCTCTGCTAACCCAATATTAAGATTTGAGATATTTGCATAGCGGTAAATGGTTTTTCTGGATATACCGAACATATTGCTTATCTCATTTACTGTCAGGTCTGCTGAAACGTTTTTCCTCAGACTTAAGTATGTATTGAACATTTTTGAAAGCTCGCTTGGACGTGGCTCTTTTCGCTGAATGTTTGCCTGGCAGACTATATCGAAAGCCACGTTATCATCAGTGACGTCGATAACAACGGCGTCAATGTCAAGGTGCATAAGCTTTTTGCAAGCAGCGTATCTTTTATGACCGCTGAGTATCTGATAGCTGTTGCTGCTAATGCTGCGAACTATTATCGGTGTGATAAGTCCACACTTTGAAATAGAGTCGGCAAGTGCAGATATCTCATTTTCATCTATAGCAAAGGGCTGTGGATCACCATTAAAGCTGAAAGGCTCAATTTTTGACATAGGCAGTGAAACCACCTTTTGCTTATCCATGAGAAGCTCCTCAAAGTTATTTGAGAAGTTAGCTCTTGGACGATTTGCGGAGCGTTTTATATCTATCATACTGAAACCTCCTTAGTGTGTCACCGTGACACACTCTATTTTGTCAGCTATAACACGATACTCGTCTGCGAGCATATTCTTGTATTTATTTGTGCTGCTGATTTTATAGTTGCAAAGGGCGATGCCCTCACGGCTGCTGTCCTGAGCTGCTTTTGACTTGCTTATGCTGCCAAGGTATTTATCATTGAATGCGGCTTTTATTGACTCAATTACTTCAGCTGACATTGTGTTGTTTTTCTCTGTCCATGTTGCGAATACTCCGAGTATTTCAAGGTCAGGGTTGGCGTATTCATGGATATCGTCAATGCTGTCAAGCAAAAGAGGTATTCCGCTCAATGCCATTTCCTGAGCAAGCACAGGTATTAAGACCATATCTGCAGCGGAAAGAGCATTGTAGAGCAAGTTGCTCAGCGACGGAGGGCAGTCTATGATGATATAGTCATAGCAGCCGATGTAATTACTAATGACACGTTTCAGCACCATTTCACAGCAGCGTGTTCTGCACAGGTCAACTTCAATTCCTGAAAGCGTTATAGTCGCAGGAATATAGTCAATGTTGTTCGGCTCGTTGTGGTGTACAGCCGTCTTGAAATCAACGGTTTTCTTATTGATGATAGATGACATAAGCTCAGTGATAGTGATATCGTCAGGGTTATATTCGTACTTCATACACGATACTGACAAGCTGCTCTGAGGGTCAAGGTCTATCATAAGGACTCTTTTCTCTCGCTGTGCAAGAATAGCGGCAATATTAAATGCCGATGTTGTTTTTGCGACGCCGCCTTTCTGATTTGCAACGGCTACGATCTTTGTTTTTGTGTTCTCCATTAAAAACACCCTTTCTGAAAATGTTTAAGTTCTCCGTATTAAGCACAGAAAAAGCGGCAGGGGAGAACGTCCTGCCGCTCAGGGAGCTACCCTGTCTATGCTTGATGATATGTGTAAATATCATCAAAAAAGCTGCCAAAGTCTTAGCAGCCATTTTCATGATATTTTGTTTAACTGAAAGAAATTTGTGGTTTTATTTTT
>OGNP01001016.1_pt1 | contig 14548 bp, 8 predicted proteins | sample 1573531 | NCBI WGS metagenome assembly OGNP01 (sample SAMEA2581984, study PRJEB24529) | metagenome | biome: Human gut stool | place: China | collected 2011 | reverse complement strand
TGTATGCACACCTGCTTTCCTCATATATGCTGTCGTCCGTATATTAATAATGTGTGCTAAACAATAATTAAAGTGTCTCTGGTTCGTCGTAATCAACTCCAAAGGTCTCAACAGTTACTGTTTTCATAACCTGTGGCTTTCTTGGTCTGTCGTTCCAGTCTGTATCTACAGAAGCAATACTATCTAAAACATCTTCACCTTCAATAAGTTTGCCGAATGCAGCATACTGTCCATCAAGGTGAGGAGCATTTGCATGCATGATAAAGAACTGTGAGCCAGCTGAATCAGGATGCTGGGCACGTGCCATAGAAAGAACACCTCTTGAGTGCTTAAGATTATTATCAACACCATTATAGCTGAATTCTCCCTTGATAGAGTAGCCAGGACCACCCATGCCGGTACCGTCTGGATCTCCACCCTGAATCATGAAGCCTGAGATGATTCTGTGGAATATAAGTCCATCATAGAAGCCTTTTTTAACAAGACTTATAAAGTTATTAACTGTATTAGGCGCAACTTCTGGATAAAGCTCAGCTTTCATAGTGTCGCCATTTTCCATTGTAAATGTTACAATAGGATTCTGATCTGCCATAATAAACCTCCATTCTTGCGCTGCTTTTCAGCGCATCTCAAGTTTGTGCGAAGCACAAATCTTGCGTGTGAAAAATCTTATTTTTTACACTAAACCTCTTTATAAATATATCACTGTATATATTAAGGGTGGTGAAGATAAAAGTCAATGAAAATGTATATTCATAAAATGAATGAAAATGCAAGTTTGTTTTATAATTATATGAAATATATATTAATAAAATGTATTGCGGATAGTAAAATTATATATGAAAATATACATTGATAAAGTATAAGAGGATATGTATATTATTAAAGTGAATGGCTGATGTAAAAATATAAAGAATAAAGGCAGATATAAAAGTTATAAGGAATAAGGATTGGATAAGTGTGAAATACGAATCAGGACTTCAAAATGTATATGTGATAATTTCAGATAAAAGAAGCGATTACGAAGATATAAAAAATACAATAAGTGCAGGCTTGTTAAAAAAGCATAAAATTATATTTAACAGTCTGGATGGATATCAGCATGATAAAGATATAATTATAAGTGATGGATTAAAACATAGCATAACAATTGGAAAAGATATATGTGAAGATGTGGGGGTTGGAAAAGAATATAGAGGAAGTGCAGCGTATGTTGTATATGATTATGAAGATATAACTGATATGTATTGTGAACATATATATGCCAGAAAAACACATACGCCAGCCTATATCTTAGAGACTAATAATTATATAGTCAGGGAAGAATGTGAAAATGATCTTGAGGAACTATACAGATTATATGATACATTGTCAGATTGTTCTTTTATAGAGCCATTGTATGAAGCAGAGCGTGAGAAAGAGTTTTTATCAGCATATATTTCTAATATGTATGGTTTCTTTGATTATGGTCTGTGGCTTGTATTTGATAAAAAAACAGGGGAACTTGTTGGACGTATGGGGATAGAAAACAGGAGCATAGATGGTGTAAACTGTCAGGAGCTGGGATATCTTGTTGGGAGAAAATACCAGAGACGAGGAATAGCATATGAGGTGTGCAGTAAGATTGTTGAATATGCAAGAGAATATCTTTATATTGACAGGTTGTATGCATGTATACATAAAGATAATATTCCATCAATTAATTTTATAAATAAAATGAAGTTTAAGCTGTATGCAAAGGATATTGATGATATGGATATATATGTAAGACAGCTGGATGAAAATAAATAATAGATATTTACATAAATATATTAAAAATAGGAGTTTTTTGACTCTTTTTTGTGAAATGTGCAAAAAAATAAATATAAAAAATGTATAGAATTTTTACTGGCAGTTTATATGAAATAGTGATAAAATAAAAAATACGTTTATGGAATCAGAGGAGATATTTCGGGGGAGAAAGAATGAGTGATTTTAAGAAACAGTATGATAAAGAACTTAAATATCAGGAAGAGAAGTCTAATAAATATACATTAAATGGTGTTGTTATGTTAATAGCCTTAGAGCTTGTAGTATGGGCATTGAACGCAATAGGAATATTTGAAATAGACAGAAGAACGATAACGGTTGCAGTTATTATTTCTATAATATTATTGATTCCTATTGTGTTCATGATTATGAAAGAAGATACATCAAAAGAATGTTATAAATATATAGGTCTGACGTTAATATGTACTGCAACAGGGGTAATGTGTGCTCTTTTGTCATATCATGCAGTACTTTTGTATGTCATTCCATTATTATTCGCTGCTCATTACAGACAGAAAAAGATATTGTGGTTTACATCACTTATTAATTCAGTTTCTGTGTTTTTAAGTATGACACTGGGATTTTATTATGGAATCTGTGATCTTAATATATTGTTTGAGGGAAGTCATAAAAGAGACTGGTATATTAATGTATTAGAAAGTGGAACCGGATATGTATTTAATTCGAATCCATTGTTCGTTATTATTGTTTTTGGAGTGATACCAAGATGCATGATTCTTTTGGTTATTACACTTATACTTCAGGATATAGTTGTTTGTGGAAGTGAGGATGCTGCAAGGATAGCACAGCTTACATATATGAAGGAGACAGATTCAAAAACAAAGGTATTTAACAAGAATAAGTATGAGGAAATGGTTTTAACATATTATCCTTATATAGATAATATAAGAGTTATTTTCTGGGATATGAATAATCTTAAGATGATTAATGATACATATGGTCATGAATATGGAGATAAAGCGATTGAAAGATTATCATCCGTGCTATATTCATTTTCAGATGATAGAAGGCGTGTATATAGAATTGGTGGGGATGAATTCGTTATGATAATAGATAATCCTGGTGAGTATGAAGGAAAAGAAATATCAATATCGGCAGCAGACATGATTGAAAAGGCCAATGCAGGAAGTAACTTAAAGATTACGAGTGCAGTAGGAATGGCTAAGGGTTACGGAAGAGATGTATTGGAAGTAGTAAAGAGAGCCGATGAGTCCATGTATAAGAATAAAGTAAAAACAAAAGCAGGGAGAGTGGGATAGTTATAGTGTGTATGGCACATAAACAGTAAATTATCATAAAAATTTCACATATTATTATAAATATTAATATATCTGAAAATGTTTTTGTAGTATAATAAAACGATGTGAGTGTTAAAATTCATTTCGACACTTACATCATAAGATGTCAATATTATGATATGAAATTATTTTTATGATGATATTTGATACTTATATCGGTATTTATATGATACCAGGGTCAAAAGGTCTAAACCCACATGAGCTTGCTCATAGGTGGGTGAAAGACCTTGGGACCCGCCCCGATATGAGCATAAAAGTGGGATGATAATCCCACGATATGCGAATATTGGGGAGAATTGTGGGAGTGCGTAGCACGGAGCAATTCGTAGGTATCAAAGTCGTGGGCTTTTGACCCCCGACATCATTTATATGATAATGGAGGTTGTTATGGATAATAAGGAAGATGATATATCAATCCATACAAAAGAACAGATAGCAGCAAATGAAGATAACATATTTGAACAAGCAGCAAAGTATGAGAAAAAAAGAGAAAGGTCTCATTATTTTAAGAATGGATTGCTGCTTGGTATAGTAGCTGCATTTCTTGTAATGGTTATAATTGTTGTAAGTGTGGCTGGTGTGTGTATACAGAAGGGATATATTCATATAGGTGTTAATGGTGATGTATATATCCAGTCAGATGCAGTTACAGATGGAAGTGGAATAGGAAGTGAGGTTGAGGCTAAGCTGAATGCTATAGATTCTGTCCTGGATTCTTTCTATTTTGACGAAGTTGATGAGGAAAAGGCCAAGAATAACATATATAAAGCTTATCTTAGTTCTTATGGAGATAAATATACTGTTTATTATACAGCTGATGAGTATAATAAACTTAAGGAAACTACAAATGGTACATTTTATGGAATAGGATCGGTCTGTCAGTTAAGTGAAGAAGGCGGAATCCTGCTTGTAGATGTATATGATAATGGTGCAGGATATAAGGCTGGATTAAGAACTGGAGACAGGATAGTCAAAGTAGATGATACAGATGTTACTGATATGGATTTGTCCTCTGCAGTTGCACTTGTCAAAGGTGAGAAAGGTACAACAGTCAGACTTGGTATTGTAAGAGAAGGGGTTACTTGTGATTACACAGTAGTAAGGGATGAAGTTGAAATCCAGACTGTAAACTATGCAATGACAGATGATTCCATAGGATATATAGCAATTTCACAGTTTGAAAGTGTTACGGCAAAACAGTTTAAGGCAGCTATTGAAGACCTTAAGGCGCAGGGAGCTAAAGGGATAGTTATAGATATAAGAAATAATCCAGGAGGCTTGCTTACAACTGTAGTTACTATGCTTAAATATATACTTCCAAATGGTCTTATTGTGTATACAGAAGATAAGGCAGGAAATAGAAAAGAATACAGCGATAGTGATAATGAAGAACTGGATATTCCACTTGCAGTACTTGTCAATGGAAATAGTGCGAGTGCTTCAGAAATATTTGCAGGTGCTATACAGGATTACGAAAAAGGTATCATAGTTGGAACACAGACATATGGAAAGGGTATTGTACAGACATTAAAGCCGCTTACCGATGGAAGTGCAATTAAGTTTACAATAGCCAAGTATTTTACACCTAAGGGACAGGATATACATGGAAATGGTGTTACCCCGGATGTTGTTGTGGAATTTGATAAGAATGCTGATGAGGATACACAGTTTAACGCAGCCATAGACAGCCTGAAGGCAGTTATGAATTAAGCTGTATTATTATTAATATTGTTAGTATTATTAATATTGTTATTAGCATTATTAGTATTGTTAGTATTATTAGTATTGTTAGTATTGTTAGTAGTATTCAGGCCTTGCATGATACTGAATGAAAACGAAATATAATAACAGGTGCAGATAAATGTTCTGTTTATAAAAGGAATGTTAATGGATTATCCACTAATAAAATAGGAACAGATGTTCTGTATTAGATAGACAAAGTCTATTTTTTGTAGTAGAATTAAGCATGTAAGTGCATACTATGAAATATTGACTTTGTCTTTTTTTAGAAATGTTTTGTAGGAATCTTATTTCAGGAAGGAGATGGCATTATGGAGTTTAAGTTACATGCCCCATACAAGCCGACCGGCGACCAGCCCCAGGCTATAGAGGAACTTGTAGAAGGATTTAATGAAGGTAATCAGTTTGAAACTTTAGTTGGAGTTACAGGCTCTGGTAAGACATTTACTATGGCAAACATTATCCAGCATGTACAGAAGCCTACTCTTATAATCAGTCATAATAAAACATTAGCAGCACAGCTGTACTCTGAGATGAAAGAGTTCTTTCCTGAGAATGCAGTAGAGTATTTTGTTTCTTATTATGATTATTATCAGCCGGAGGCTTATGTGCCACAGAGCGATACTTATATAGCCAAGGATTCTTCGATTAATGACGAGATAGATAAGTTAAGACATTCAGCAACAGCGGCACTGTCTGAAAGAAATGATGTAATCATAGTTGCTTCAGTTTCATGTATATATGGATTAGGTGCACCTATTGATTATAAGAATATGGTTATCTCACTTCGTCCAGGTATGGAAAAAGACAGAGATGAGATGATAAGAAAGCTTATAGATATACAGTATATGCGCAATGACCAGGATTTTAAGCGAGGAACATTCAGGGTAAGGGGAGATGTTGTAGAGATATATCCGTCAGCTTCCAGTGGAGATGCTGTGAGAGTAGAGTTTTTTGGTGATGAGATAGACAGGATAAGCGAGATTGATTCTCTTACCGGTGCGGTTAAATGTAACCTTGACCATGTTGCTATATTTCCTAATTCACATTATGTTGTTGAAAAAGAGAAGATGGAAAAGGCGATTGAGAATATAAAGAAAGAGCTTGCAGAGAGAATAGAGTATTTTAAGAGTGAGGATAAGCTTCTTGAGGCACAGAGAATAGAAGAACGAACGAACTTTGATATAGAGATGATGCAGGAAACAGGCTTCTGTTCAGGTATTGAGAATTATTCAAGACATTTAGCAGGGCTTCCGGCAGGGTGTCCACCATATACGCTTATGGACTATTTTCCAGATGATTTTATGATTATTGTCGATGAGTCACATATTACTATTCCACAGATAAGGGGAATGTATGCAGGCGATCAGGCAAGAAAGACGACACTTGTAGACTATGGCTTCAGGCTTCCTTCAGCGAAGGATAACAGACCGCTTAATTTTCAGGAGTTTGAGAGCAAGATATCACAGATGCTTTTCGTATCTGCTACGCCTAGCAGGTATGAGGAAGAACATGAACTTATGAGGGCAGAGCAGATTATAAGGCCTACAGGACTTCTTGATCCAGAGATAACAGTTAGACCAATAGAGGGTCAGATAGATGATCTTATAAGTGAGATTAATAAGGAAGTTGAGAAAAAGAACAAGATACTTGTAACTACACTTACCAAGCGTATGGCAGAGGATCTCACAGATTATCTTAAGGAAGTCGGCATAAGAGTCAAGTATCTTCATGCTGATATTGATACACTAGAGCGACAGAAGATTATAAGGGATATGCGACTTGACGGATTCGATGTGCTTGTTGGTATCAATCTGCTTAGAGAGGGACTTGATATTCCAGAGATAAGTCTTGTGGCTATTCTTGATGCTGATAAAGAGGGCTTCTTAAGAACAGAGACTTCACTTATCCAGACGATAGGACGAGCTGCAAGAAATGCAGAGGGACACGTTATTATGTATGCAGATACTATAACAGAGTCTATGGAAAAGGCTATATCTGAGACGGAAAGACGTAGAAAGATACAGCAGGAGTACAATGAGGTACACGGAATAACCCCTCAGACTATAAAGAAGGCAGTAAGAGATCTTATAAGTATATCTAAGGCAGCAGAAGCAGATAATTCAAATGGAAGGCTTGATGTAGATTATGAATCTATGAGCATTAAAGATCTTGAAAAGGTTAAGAAGCAGATTGAGAAAAATATGCGTAAGGCTGCAGCAGAGCTTGACTTTGAACAGGCGGCTATGCTTCGTGATAAGATGATTGAGATTAATAAGTATATTTATGAGGATAAGAAGTCAGGCAAGTGATAAGATGATATATTTTACAGTTTTTTAAATAATCGTTTTTGTTTGTGGTTGACATACATTTCAATAGATTAGGTAAAATATATCTTCATAACAGGAACATAATTGTACAATATTTTAAATTTGCTCATTTATAGCTTGATATCAATTAAGCCAGATTAAGCTACGAGTTCAAAAGCAATGTTATGCAGTCAGTAATGGCAGGCAGATATTATCATTATGGTATTATATGATGTAGGTGTCAAATGTATAAAAGCATTTGCTGCTTACAGAAAAAGTCTTTTTAATTGAGGCGGTTAAGGATTAAGAAAGAAGAAATAACGGAGAAAAAAATGGAAAAAGGCGATTACAGGAATTATATAAGAATAAGAGGTGCAAGTGAGCATAATCTTAAAAATATTGATGTAGATATACCAAGGGACAGTCTTGTAGTACTTACAGGTCTGTCTGGTTCTGGTAAGTCAAGTCTTGCCTTTGATACTATATATGCAGAAGGCCAGAGAAGATATATGGAGTCATTATCTTCATATGCAAGGCAATTCTTAGGACAGATGGAAAAGCCGGCGGTAGAGAGCATAGAAGGACTTTCACCAGCTATTTCCATAGACCAGAAGTCAACTAACAGAAATCCACGTTCAACAGTTGGAACTGTTACAGAGATATATGATTATTTCAGATTATTATATGCAAGAATAGGTACACCACATTGTCCAAAGTGTGGCAAAGTAATCAACAAGCAGACTGTAGACCAGATGGTTGATACTATTATGGAGCTTCCAGAAAGAACAAAGATACAGATATTAGCTCCAGTTGTAAGAGGAAGAAAAGGTGAACATAAGAAGCTTTTTGAACAGGCTAAAAAGAGTGGTTATGTAAGAGTTATTGCTGATGGCAATATGTATGAGCTTACAGATGAGATAAATCTTGATAAGAACAAGAAGCATAATATAGAAATTGTTGTTGACCGTCTTGTAGTTAAAGATGGAATTAACAAAAGACTTACAGACTCAATAGAAACAGCACTTAAGCTTGCAGAGGGACTTATGACAGTTGACGTTATAGACGGTGAGCCAATTAACTTTTCACAGAGCTTTTCGTGTCCGGATTGTGGCATAAGCATAGATGAGATAGAGCCAAGAAGCTTTTCGTTCAACAATCCATTTGGTGCGTGTCCAGATTGTTACGGACTTGGTTATACAATGAATTTTGATGCAGAGCTTCTTATACCAGATGATTCATTAAGCATCGATGAGGGAGCTATAGTTGGTATGGGATGGCAGTCTGTAAAGGATGAGGGCAGCTTTTCAAGGGCAATTATGAGTGCACTTGCAAAGGAATATAACTTCAGTTTATCAACACCATTTAAGGATTATCCAGATGATATTAAGGATATGATTATAAATGGTACTAAGGGCAGAAGTGTTAAAGTGCATTACAAGGGCCAGAGAGGTGTTGGAGAATACGATATAGCATTTGAAGGCCTTATCCATAATATGGAGAAAAGATATAGGGAAACTTACTCAGACAGTGCAAAGCAGCAGTATGAGGAATTCATGCGCATAAGACCTTGTAAGTCCTGCCACGGACAGAGATTAAAGCCATCATCTCTTGCTGTTACGATAGCAGATAAGAATATATATCAGATTACGGATATGTCTATTGTTAAGTTAAAGAAGTTCTTAGATGAGCTTGAGCTTACAGACAGACAGAAGTTTATCGGTGCAGATATACTTAAGGAGATTAAGGCAAGAATACAGTTTCTTATGGATGTAGGACTTGATTATCTTTCATTATCAAGAGCTACAGGTACGCTTTCAGGAGGAGAGGCACAGAGAATAAGACTTGCGACACAGATAGGTTCAGGACTTGTTGGTGTGGCTTATATACTTGATGAGCCAAGTATCGGACTTCATCAGAGAGATAACGACAAGCTGCTTGGGACACTTATACATTTGCGTGACCTTGGTAACTCAGTTATTGTGGTTGAACACGATGAAGATACTATGCGTGCCGCAGATTATATTGTTGATATAGGACCGGGTGCCGGACGTAATGGTGGAGAAGTCGTTGCGACAGGAACAGCAGCTGATATTATGGCATGCAAGGATTCGCTTACAGGTGCATATCTTAGCGGAAGAATCAAGATTCCAGTGCCGGCTAAGAGAAGAAAGCCGACAGGCTGGATAACTGTTAAGGGTGCAAGGGAGAATAATCTTAAAAATATTGATGTTGATATACCACTCGGAGTATTTACATGTGTAACAGGTGTATCGGGTTCAGGAAAGAGCTCACTTGTGAATGAAATTCTGTATAAGCACCTTGCTAAGTCTTTAAACCGTGCAAGATGTATCGCTGGTGACCATGATGATATTACAGGAATCGAGCAGCTTGATAAGGTTATAGATATTGACCAGTCGCCAATAGGAAGAACTCCACGTTCTAATCCTGCGACATATACAGGTGTATTTGATATGATAAGGGATCTTTTTGCTTCAACAACAGATGCTAAGGAAAGAGGTTATAATAAAGGACGTTTCAGCTTTAATGTAAAGGGAGGACGTTGTGAGGCTTGTTCCGGAGATGGTATTATCAAGATAGAAATGCATTTCCTGCCTGATGTATATGTTCCTTGTGAAGTGTGTGACGGAAAGCGTTATAACAGGGAAACACTTGAAGTCAAGTATAAGGGAAAGAGCATATATGATGTGCTTGATATGACAGTTGAGGATGCAGTTGATTTCTTTGAAAATGTGCCATCAGTCAGAAGAAAAATAGAAACTCTTAATGACGTTGGACTTTCATACATTAAGTTAGGACAGCCATCTACAGAGCTTTCAGGTGGAGAGGCACAGAGAATAAAGCTTGCTACAGAACTTTCAAAAAGAAGTACAGGAAAGACTATATACATTCTTGATGAGCCTACAACAGGACTTCATTTTGCAGATGTCCACAAGCTTGTTGATATACTTCATAAGCTTGCGGAGGGCGGTAACACTGTTGTTGTTATTGAGCATAATCTTGATGTTATCAAAACAGCCGATTATATTATAGATATGGGACCAGAAGGTGGCGACAGAGGTGGTACAGTTATTGCAAAGGGTACACCAGAAGAGGTTGCCAAGGTTAAGAAGTCTTATACGGGACAGTATGTTAAGAAGTATTTATAAGGATGGTGCAGATGACGGCATTGTGGATGAAAGTTCAATGATAGAAGATGTTTAAAATATCTAAATTGGCAAATTTGAAAATTGCAGGTGCTGGTCAGTGTTATAAATTATAAAACATATCTTTTATAGTTACTTTAAATAATATAAAGTGTAAAAATACGACATTTGATTGCTAGGAGAAGAAAAATGGTATCAGGCATTATATTTGATATGGATGGCGTTCTTATAGATTCAGAAAGACAGTCTAATGAGGGCTGGCTATGGGCGGCAGGGCAGCTTGGAGTGGATATGCCCATGTGGCTTATAGACAGCTTTAAGGGTGCTCCGGCAGAGCTTTGCTGCAAGTTCTTTGATGATTATTACAAGGGTGTGATAGATTATTGGGAAGCGAAGGAGCTTAGAACACAGCATGTATACAAGATAAGGGAAACAGAAGGTATTCCTGTTAAAAAGGGCGTAAAGGACATATTTGAATATATAAGAAATAATGGATTAAAGTGTGCAGTTGCTACATCAACAAGGCGTGAAAGTGCTGAGAAAACACTTCATGAAATAGGAGTGTGGGATTATCTTGATGCGGTTGTATATGGAGATGAAGTCGAACATGGAAAGCCAGAACCAGATATATTCCTTCGTGCGGCTAAGGCAATAGGCGTAAATCCGTCAGAGGCAGTAGTGGTTGAGGACAGCATTAATGGCATTAAGGCTGGATATGCGGCAGATATGAGAGTTGTTCATATTCCTGATACAATAGCAATAGATGATGATATCAGGAAGCTTACATATATGGTATGTGATGACCTTAATGGACTTATCGATGTTGTGGAAAGTATTAACAAACCGGCTATTAACAGGAAAAATGTAATCAATACATTTGCAGAGTATGTAAGAAATTACGACCCATTAGATGAAAAGATAAAACTTAAAATAGATCATACCTACAGAGTAGCAGGAATGTGTCAAAGAATTGCAGAATCATTAGGCTTAAGTGAACCAGATGTGGATATTGCATGGCTTCTTGGAATGTTACACGATATAGGAAGATTTGAGCAGATAAGGCGTTTCGGTACATTTAATGATGCCCAGTCAGTAGACCATGCAGAATTCGGGGCAGATCTGCTGTTTAAGGAAGGTCTTATAAGGAAGTTTGCAGAAGGGTATTATGAAGAATGTGAGCTTGCACGTTCAGGGAATGAAGAAGCTGAGCAGATAATAAAAAATAATGAGCACCACAATAAAGATACAGGACTTCTTGAAATGGCAATAAGACAGCATAATAAGTATCGTGTAAAAGAAGACCTCACTGAAAGACAGCGTATGTTTTGTGATATACTGCGTGATGCAGATAAGGTTGACATATTTAAGGTGAATGCAGATATTCCTATGGAAATTATATATGATGTAACAACAGAGGAGCTTAAAAGCGGAGTTATATCCAAAGAAGTACTAGAAAGCTTTTATAAGATGAAAACAGTGCTTAAAAGTGTGAGAAAGAGTGCTGTTGACCATATAGTAGGGCATATATCACTGCTTTTTGAACTTGTATATAAAGAAAGTTATAGACAGGCCAAGGAACAAGGTTATGTATATAAACTGCTGGATTTTAAGTCTGATGTACCTGAGGTTAATGCAGAATTTGACGATATGAGGAAATATGTAGACGAGTTCCTTATGGAAATATAAGGCTGTATAAATCTGAAATTAAGCGGTATAAGCATACAACAGATTAATAATAGGAGGTTGTGTTGTATGGGATTGTAATAAAGATTGAAGAATATGCTTGTCATTATACCGCTTGTTTACTATAATAAATGTATATATGAGTTGTAGATGTGTTATATATACTGATATATACTTTGAAAGTAATAGGAGAAAATATAAGACAATAAAAGCAGTAAATTGCTATACAGAAATTGTTATGTAAAATATCCAATTAATATATGTGTGTTATATGTATATATTATATATGCGTATGCTATATATGTATATGTTATATATATGTATATTATGATACCAGGGGCAAAAGGTCTAAACACACATGAGCTCGCTCATAGGTGGGTGAAAGACCTTGTGACCCACTCCCTGATATGAGGATAAAAGTGGGATGATAATCCCACGATATGCGAATATTGGGGAGAATTGTGGGAGTGCGTAGCACGGAACAATTCGTAGGTATCAAAGTCGGGGGCTTTTGACCCCTACATCATGTTATTTATATATGCACATTGTGTCAGGATATTTTTTATGATTGGCTGATTAAAGTATAGAAATGCATATAAAATATATCTTCAACGCAAACTTATGATTAGGAAAGGGACAATATGAATCAGGAAAAGGTTATAGTTATTGACTTTGGCGGACAGTACAACCAGTTAGTTGCACGTCGTGTCCGTGAATGTAACGTATATTGTGAGATATATTCTTACAAAACACCTCTTGAGCAGATTAAGGCGATGAACCCTAAAGGAATTATCCTTACAGGTGGTCCGAATAGCTGCTATGAAGAAGGTTCACCTACTTGTACTAAAGAGCTTTTTGAACTTGGTGTTCCAGTGCTTGGATTATGTTATGGTGCTCAGCTTATGCAGCACGTTCTTGGCGGCAAGGTTGAGAAAGCGCCAGTAAGAGAGTATGGAAAGACAGAGACATTTGTTGATAAGAGCAGTGCTTTATTTGGAGATGTTTCAGAAAAGACTATCGTGTGGATGAGCCATTTTGACTACATTTCACAGGTTGCTCCAGGATTTAAGATAATTGCACATACAGCAGACTGTCCAGTGGCAGCAGCAGAGTGTTCAGAAAAGAACCTCTATGCAATTCAGTTCCATCCAGAAGTTCTTCATACACAGGAAGGTACAAAGATGCTTCACAACTTTGTGCGTGGAGTATGCGGATGTGCTGGAACCTGGAAAATGGATGCATTTGTAGAGAATACTATTAAGGAAATACGTGAAAAGGTTGGCGATGGTAAGGTATTACTTGCACTTTCTGGTGGAGTTGATTCATCAGTTGCTGCAGGTCTTCTTTCAAGAGCTATTGGAAAGCAGCTTACATGCGTATTTGTAGACCATGGTCTTCTTCGTAAGAACGAGGGCGATGAGGTTGAAAGTGTATTTGGTCCAGAAGGACAGTTTGACCTTAACTTTATAAGGGTAAATGCACAGGAAAGATATTACTCTAAGCTTGCAGGTGTTACTGAACCAGAAGCTAAGAGAAAGATAATCGGTGAAGAGTTCATCCGTGTGTTTGAGGAAGAAGCCAAGAAGATTGGTGCAGTTGACTTCCTTGCACAGGGAACTATATATCCAGACGTTGTAGAGAGTGGACTTGGCGGTGAATCAGCGGTAATCAAGTCACATCACAATGTAGGTGGTCTTCCAGATTTCGTTGATTTCAAGGAGATTATTGAGCCACTCCGTGACTTATTCAAGGATGAAGTACGTAAGGCTGGTCTTGAACTTGGCATACCAGAACATCTTGTGTTCCGTCAGCCATTCCCAGGTCCAGGACTTGGAATAAGAATTATCGGCGAAGTAACAGGCGACAAGGTTCGTATCGTACAGGATGCCGATTACATCTACCGTGAAGAAGTAGACAAGGCAGTAGAAGCCTACAAGAAAGAAAATGGCAAGGCACCAGCTTGGATGCCAAACCAGTACTTTGCAGCCCTCACTAATATGCGTTCAGTTGGTGTTATGGGTGATGAAAGAACTTATGACTACGCAGTTGCACTTCGTGCAGTCAATACAATTGACTTTATGACAGCCGAAAGTGCCGAGATACCATTTGAGGTACTCCAGACAGTTATGAGTAGAATTATAAACGAGGTGCGTGGGGTTAATAGGGTATTCTATGACCTGACTAGTAAGCCACCGGGAACGATTGAGTTTGAATAAATCGAGTTGCTTAAAAAAGCCAGTGTTTATGCGGGTTTCAGCGATTTCGATTAGTCTTTTGATAACAAATTGATAACAGTCATAGCAAGTGCCATTATTCTTGTTATCCAGTGGTTTATGGGTAACGGAACAATTAACAGGTGGCTTGCAGACTAAAGTTCGGAGCTTGGCTCTGAACAAATTCCATATTATAAACTAAGCCCTTAGCTGTGGTTAATAACCATAGTTAAGGGCTTTTTTGTCGTTGCCAAAGCAGACCTATAGGACAAAATGTGTTGATAGAAACCGCCTTCAGCCCTTGAATTTCA
>OGNP01001004.1_pt1 | contig 14648 bp, 9 predicted proteins | sample 1573531 | NCBI WGS metagenome assembly OGNP01 (sample SAMEA2581984, study PRJEB24529) | metagenome | biome: Human gut stool | place: China | collected 2011 | reverse complement strand
CGCCCAAAGGCTTTGCAGGACGCAAAGCCCACAAAGCGTTCTTATAGGGATAGAGAATTCGCATTATCTTATAAAAAAACAGACTTTTTCTACAAGCTGAAAGCTGTGACGAAATGTATGTTTCGCCGCAGCTTTTTCTGTTGCTTTTTTGTTATCGTATAGCACAATCAGATACTGAAATACCTCCGTTGCCGACAGCCGAACACGCTTTAGTCACATTTTACAAAAATTTTTCTTCATTTTCGGTACATAAAAACAAAAAAATTTTAAAAAACACTGGAAAAGTAGAATCAAATCTGTTATAATACTTATTGTATGGCTGAGAAGTCTGTAATTCTGCAGGTTTCCGCAGAAAAAAAATTCAGACAAACGGCCGGAATAATAATTTAGGAGGAACCCCCCAATGGCACATAAGTATTGCTACCTCTTCTCAGAGGGTAATGCTACAATGAGAGAGCTTCTCGGCGGTAAGGGCGCAAACCTTGCAGAAATGACCAACATCGGTCTTCCCGTACCCCAGGGCTTCACAATTTCAACAGAGGCTTGTACAAAGTACTACGAAGACGGCCGTAAGATCAACGATGATATCATGGCTGAAATCAACGAATACATCGTAAAGATGGAAGGTATCACAGGCAAGAAGTTCGGTGATAAGGAAAATCCCCTGCTCGTATCTGTACGTTCAGGTGCAAGAGCTTCTATGCCCGGTATGATGGATACTATCCTTAACCTCGGTCTTAACGAGGACGTTGTTGCAGTAATGGCTGAAAAGTCAAACAACGAAAGATGGGCTTGGGACTGCTACAGAAGATTTATCCAGATGTACTCCGATGTAGTTATGGAAGTCGGCAAGAAGTACTTCGAAGAGCTTATCGACAAGATGAAGGCTGAAAAGGGCGTTACACAGGACGTTGAGCTTGACGCTAACGACTTAAAGGAACTTGCAGGTCAGTTCAAGGCTGAATACAAGGCTAAGATCGGTGAAGATTTCCCCTCTGATCCTAAGGAACAGCTGATGGGCGCTATCAAGGCAGTATTCCGTTCATGGGACAACCCCAGAGCTAACGTATACAGACGTGACAACGATATTCCTTACTCATGGGGTACAGCCGTAAATGTACAGTCTATGGCATTCGGTAACATGGGTGACGACTGCGGTACAGGTGTTGCATTCACTCGTGACCCTGCTACAGGCGCTAAGGGTCTGTTCGGTGAGTTCTTAACAAACGCACAGGGCGAAGACGTTGTTGCAGGTGTTCGTACACCTATGCACATTCAGGAAATGGAACAGAAGTTCCCTGAGGCTTTCAAGGAGTTCACAGAAGTTTGCAAGACTCTTGAAGACCACTACAGAGATATGCAGGATATGGAGTTCACAGTTGAACACGGTAAGCTCTATATGCTCCAGACAAGAAACGGTAAGAGAACAGCTCAGGCTGCTCTGAAGATCGCTTGTGACCTCGTTGACGAAGGCATGAGAACAGAAGAAGAAGCTGTTGCTATGATCGATCCCCGTAACCTTGATACACTTCTTCACCCCCAGTTCGACGCAAAGGCACTCAAGGCCGCTACACCTATCGGTAAGGGTCTCGGCGCTTCTCCCGGAGCTGCTTGCGGTAAGATCGTATTCACAGCTGAAGACGCTGTAGAGTGGGCTGCTAAGGGCGAAAAGGTAGTTCTCGTTCGTCTTGAAACATCACCTGAGGATATTACAGGTATGAAGGCTGCTCAGGGTATCCTGACAGTTCGTGGCGGTATGACATCACACGCAGCCGTTGTTGCTCGTGGTATGGGTGAGTGCTGCGTTTCCGGTTGCTCTGCAATCAATATGGATGAAGCTAACAAGAAGTTTGAGCTTGGCGGCAAGACATTCGTTGAAGGCGATGTAATCTCTATCGACGGTACAACAGGTAACATCTATGACGGTGCTATCGCTACTGTTGACGCTCAGATCGCAGGCGAATTCGGCAGAATCATGGCTTGGGCTGACAAGTACAGAGTTCTTAAGGTAAGAACAAACGCTGATACTCCCGCTGACGCTAAGAAGGCAAGAGAGCTTGGTGCTGAAGGTATCGGTCTTTGCCGTACCGAGCATATGTTCTTCGAAGCTGACAGAATCGCCGCTTTCCGTGAGATGATCTGCTCAGATACAGTTGAAGAAAGAGAAGCTGCACTTGCTAAGATCGAGCCTATGCAGCAGGCTGACTTCGAGGCTCTTTACGAAGCACTTGAAGGTTGCCCCGTAACAATCAGATTCCTTGATCCTCCTCTGCACGAATTCGTTCCTACAGAAGAAGCTGACATCGAGGCTCTCGCTAAGGCTCAGGGCAAGTCTGTTGAAACAATCAAGAACATCATCGCATCTCTCCACGAGTTCAACCCCATGATGGGTCACAGAGGATGCCGTCTTGCAGTAACATATCCTGAAATCGCTAAGATGCAGACTAAGGCTGTTATCAAGGCTGCATTAAACGTTAAGAAGAATCACCCCGACTGGACAATCGTTCCTGAGATCATGATTCCTCTGGTTGGCGATGTTAAGGAACTCAAGTACGTTAAGAACTTCGTTGTTGAAACAGCTGACGCTGTTATCAAGGAAGCCGGCGCTGACCTCAAGTATGAAGTTGGTACAATGATCGAGATCCCCAGAGCTGCTCTTACAGCTGACGAGATCGCTAAGGAAGCTGAGTTCTTCTGCTTCGGTACAAACGACCTTACACAGATGACATACGGCTTCTCTCGTGATGACGCAGGCAAGTTCCTTAACGCTTACTATGACGCTAAGATCTTCGAGAACGATCCCTTCGCTAAGCTCGACCAGACAGGCGTTGGCAAGCTGATGGAAATGGCTATCAAGCTCGGTAAGGCTACACGTCCCGATATGCACATCGGTATCTGCGGCGAACACGGCGGTGATCCCTCATCTGTTGAGTTCTGCCACAAGATCGGTCTGACATACGTTTCATGCTCACCCTTCCGTGTACCGATCGCAAGACTTGCAGCAGCTCAGGCAGCTATCGCTGACAAGAAGTAATTAAGGATTCCCCTTAAATTAACCTATAAATAATGTAACGGTCACGTTCCCGAAAGAGAATGTGACCGTTATTTTTATCGCTTGTTGCAAAAAGCCGATAGGCTGTGAAATAAGTTCACGGTCTATCGGCTTTTATTCTGTCGCTTATCACTTGCCAAATTCAGCGTCTACAGCAGTGAGCGCTGCGGCAATTACCTTATCCATATCGTAGTACTTATACTGTCCGAGCCTGCCGCCGAAGATTACATCGGGGCGGGTAGCGGCGAGGGCCTTGTACTTTTCGTAAAGAGCATTGTTTGCTTCGTCGTTTATCGGATAGTAAGGCTCAATGCCCGGCTGCCATTCGGCTGAATATTCACGGCTGATAACCGTCTTTTCCTGCTTGCCGAATTCAAAGTGCTTATGCTCGATAATTCTCGTGTACGGCACTTCCTTGTCGGTGAAATTAACTACCGCATTGCCCTGATAGTTATCGGTATCAAGTATCTCGTTTTCAAACCGTACCGAGCGGTAACCGAGTGCGCCGTATCTGTAACCGAAAAATTCGTCTATCTGTCCTGTGAAAACGGTCTTTTCGGCTATGTCGGGGTTTTCCTTGATAAATTCAAAATAGTCGGTGTCTGTCTTAACGTCTGAGCCTGCGAGCATCCTTTCAATTATCTGAGTATATCCGCCTATCGCTATGCCCTGATAACGGTCATTGAAATAGTTGTTGTCATAGGTGAATCTGAGCGGCAGACGCTTTATTATAAACGCAGGAAGCTCGGTGCAGGGTCTGCCCCACTGCTTTTGCGTGTAGCCCTTTATCAGCTTTTCGTAAACATCCGTTCCGACCAGCTTCAGCGCCTGTTCTTCGAGGTTCTGCGGCTCGCCTATGTTAAGATTTACTATCTGACCGGCGATTATCGCCTTTGCTTCGGCGGGCGTCTTTATTCCCCACATTTTGCTGAAGGTGTTCATATTGAACGGCAGATTGTAAAGCTCGTCCTTGTAGGACGCTATCGGGGAATTGATGAAGTTGTTGAAATCGGCAAAGCGATTCACATATTCCCATATTGCTTTGTCTGACGTGTGGAATATATGTGCTCCGTATTTGTGGACGTTTATCCCCTCGATATTCTCGGTGTAAATGTTGCCTGCAATGTGATTTCGCTTGTCGATAACAAGGCACCTTTTACCACGCTGTGTTGCTTCATAGGCAAAAACCGAGCCGAAAAGCCCTGCTCCGACTATCAGGTAATCAAACTTTGACATAGCTCCTCCTTTTTGTAGCGTAAAATCAGAATTACTTTATCCTGTCCATAATCATCCCTACCACCTGCTCTGCCGTGGTGTTAAGGCAATCTATCGTTATATCTGCGTAGCGGTTGTAGTACACCTCACGCTCGGCAATTATTTCCGCTACCGTTTCACCCGGACGGCAGGCTATGCCTCTCGTCTTTATATTCGTAAGACGGCGGATAAGCTCCTGCTCGTCAACTCTGAGATATACGCAGATGCCGTTTTCTTTGAGATGTGCCATACCTGCGGAGGAAAATACCGCAGAGCCGCCTGTTGCGATTATCGCTTTTTTATCGTTTATTGACAGCAGTGCCTGTTCTTCCGCCTGCTTGAAGCCGTCAAGTCCACGCTCGTTGATTATGTTCTGGAGCTTTGTTCCCTGCTGTTTTTGAATAACAAGGTCAGCATCCACAAAATCATATCCCATAGACTTTGCAAGCAGTACGCCGACAGTGCTTTTGCCTGCGCCAGGCATTCCGATAAGAATTATGTTTTTCATTTTTGTATCCTTCTCTTTTGTTCTTTGCATCAGCCGTTATCGGCTGTCATTACTTTCTCATAGTAGTACCAGTTATCGCCGAGCGATGAAGTTTCGTTGTCGGAAATATCCTTCGCAGAATAGATAAGCTGTTTTGTGTTGCCTGTGTTGAAGCTGAAATGCACTGCATTATCCTGCTTTTCTATGCCGTAACAGTAAGTATGGCACAATACATCAAGCTCCTCCGTCAGCTTATCATAAAGCGGCTCGCCGTTTTCATCAGCCGATATGACCGACTTTTCAAAAAGTCCACCGTGAGCGGCTGTAATCTTGTAGTCGGCAATATCGTTGCCTGCGCTTACAACGCTGTCAAGTATCGCTGAATATTTCGACTTTACCTGAAGTATCTCACGCTTTTCGCACTCGGTGATACCTGCTCTCAGACAAATATCCCTCAAAAAGAACGAGCCTATCAGCAGTGCAAACACACCGACAATTACAACGGCTGTTATAACTTTACGCTTGACGCTTTTCTTCTCAGCCATTATTCTCACCTTCTTCGGTCACATTCTCTTTATCGCTGCCTTTATCAACCGACTGCATTGCCGCAAGTGTATCCGCAAGCAGTGCAAGCGGTCCACCGTGTTTATCCGTGCCGTTTACACGGAAGTTAGGCTTGTCGGTAGCAATGTTCAGCATCATATCCTTGCCGAATTTTCCTCCGACCGCCGAAACACGTTCCATCGTTTTCTTATCGGTCTTTTCGGGATAGAATATCATAACGTCGCCGCTCTGGATTATTTCGGTCAGGTGCATCTTCTGAGCAATCCTTCTCAGCTTTGCAACCTCGATAAGTCCCTCGACCGCTCTCGGCACATCGCCGTAACGGTCAATAAGCTCATCGGTCACGTCATAAGCGTCCTCGTCATTTTCTATCATTGCTATCTTTCTGTAGCAGTCAACACGCTGTGCCTGATTAGAGATATACTTTTCGGGGATAAACGCATCGATTCTTATATCAATAAGGCACTCCGGAGTAATTTCGGGGGCTTTGCCCTGCTGTTCTAAAATCGCCTCGTTTAGCAGTTTTATATACATATCATAGCCGACAGACGCAAGATGTCCCGACTGGCTCTGACCGAGAACTGAGCCTGCACCTCTTATTTCGAGGTCTTTCATAGCTATCCTGAATCCCGAACCGAAGCGTGTAAACTCTCTTATTGCGTCAAGTCGCTTGGTGGCAATCTCGCTTAGCACCTTGCCTCGTCTGAATGTGAAATATGCGTATGCACGGCGGTTTGTACGTCCGACACGGCCTCTGAGCTGGTGGAGCTGGGCAAGTCCCATACAATCCGCATTTTCAATGATAAGCGTGTTGCAGTTGGGCACATCTACACCGGTTTCGATAAGCGTTGTGCAGACAAGCACATCTATCTCGCCCTCGATAAGCCTTCTCCATACATCGAGAAGCTCTTCCTCGCTCATTCTTCCGTGTGCGATTCCGATATTCGCTTCGGGTACCATAGAATGAATATCTGCGGCGCAGGAATATATGCTTTCAATGCGGTTGTGGACATAGTAAACCTGTCCGTTGCGGCGAAGCTCCTTATTTATCGCCTGCGCTATAACTCCTCTGTCATGCTCGACAACGTATGTGGTTATCGGGCGACGGTCGCCGGGCGGAGTTTCAATGACGCTCATATCCCTTATTCCCGACATCGCCATATTCAGCGTTCTGGGAATGGGGGTTGCAGATAACGTCAGAACATCTACGTTTGTGAACGCTTCTTTCAGCTTTTCCTTGTCGTTTACGCCGAAACGCTGTTCTTCGTCTATTATGACAAGTCCTAAATCCTTGAACTTAACATCGTCCTGCACAAGCCTGTGCGTGCCTACTACAAGGTCAAGCTCGCCTTCTTCCAGCTTCTTCAGAATTATCTTCTGTTCCTTTGCTGTGCGGAAACGTGACAACAGCTCAACTCTTATATCAAAGCCCTCCATACGTTTTAAAACCGTCTGGTAGTGCTGCCACGCAAGAACGGTAGTCGGCACAAGTATAGCGCACTGCTTACCGTCACCTATACACTTGAATGCGGCACGGAGTGCGACCTCCGTCTTTCCGAAGCCCACATCTCCGCAGAGAAGCCTCTCCATAGGGGCGGTACGCATCATATCGTGCTTTATTTCCTCTATACAGCGGAGCTGATCGTCCGTTTCAACATAGCTGAAATGATCCTCGAATATATGCTGCTGCTCGGTATCAGGGGAGAATGCAAAGCCCTTCGCTTTCATACGGCGAGAATACAGCTCGATAAGCTCCTTTGCCATCTCCTGCGTTGCCGCTTTTGCCTTTGTCTTTGCCTTTTTCCAGGTATCTGTGCCAAGCTTGTTCAGTCTTACCGTATCCGCATCTCCGCTTCCGATATAACGTGAAATGAGGTCAAGCTGGGTAACGGGAACATAAAGCACATCCGTACCTGCGTATTTTATCTTTATATAATCCTTTGAAACCTTGTCTGCGGTTAGCTTCTGAACGCCCTCGAATACACCTATGCCGTATGAGCCGTGTACCACAAGATCTCCCTGAGAAATATCGCTGAGCGAACGTATCTGTGCACCCTTTTTGAATTTCTTCTTAGGTGCGGAGGTTTTTGACGATGAAGCGCTTGTACGGGTGAGTACGGCTATTTTTTCTTCCGGATATTCAAAGCCTGCCGATAATATTCCCTCGACTACCGTAATTCTGCCGAGATAGAATTTCTTCGGGTTTTTGGCATAATCAGCCTTGTAGCCTTTATCGTGCAGATCCTCCGCAAGTATCTTTGCCGCTTTGTCAGTACCGCCGAAAATCACGCAGGAATAGCCGTTCCTGCTGTAATTGTCAAGCTCCTCGAAAAGCATTTTATACTCTCCGCTCCATGCGGAAAGCTGTATCGAATCCACCTTCAGAATATCGCTGAGGTCGATTCCTCCGCCTCTTATGAACGTATCCATATAAAGCCGCACTTTATTCTTTACCGTGTCCTGATATTCCGCTTTGCTCATCAGGTACCTGTCAAGTCCCTTGCACAGAACTCCGTCCTCGGTAAGCAGCTTCAGGTCTTCAAGGTGAGCCGAGATAGCTCCCTTTGCCGCCTCTGCCGCAGTAAAGGATTCGCTGACTATAAGAGTGGACGCATAATCAAAAATACTGCCCGGCTCTTTATAGCAAAGCGGAAAATAACGGTTAAGACAGCATACGGAAATACCGTCACGCAGTCTTGCTATATCACGTCTTATACGCTTTGCCGCTTCATCGTTCTTCTTTTTGTTCTTTTCGGTCTTTTCAAGAAGCGTCTGCAGCGTCCCCGAAAGAACACCCTCCTCGAAAATTGTTTCTCCGCAGGGTGTTATGCTGACGCTCTTTACCGTATCTATTCTTCTTTGCGTATCAATGTCGAATGATGCCACCGTGTCGATTTCATCGCCCCACAGCTCTATCCTGACAGGATAATCACTGCTGACGGGGTAAATGTCGGCAAGCGAGCCTCTGAACGAGAACTGTCCCTTACCCTCTATCATATCACAGCGTGTATAGCCTGCGCTGACAAGCGTCTTTGCAAGATCGTCCAGCTTTATCTCATCACCTGCTTTAAGCGTAACAGTGTGCTTTTCCAGTACGTCTTTCGGAACGGTAAGCTGTACCGCCGCTTCAGACGAGGATATTATCAGCCTTGCCTTGCCCGAAAGCGCCGCAGACAGCGTTTCGATACGCTTGTACTCGTACTCCTGCGACTGTGCCTCAGTATCGGCAAGGGTCAAATCCGATGCAGGAAACTGATATGCGGCAGTATCACCGCACATTGTGTTTATATCCTCTGTAAGCTTTGCCGCAGATGCCTCGCTCTCGGTTATGACAAGTACCGGCGAGGGAAGCTTTTCATAGCATAAAGACGCTAAGAAGTGCGCCTTGTGTATATGCGAAAGCCCCGTGACCAGTAAGGGCACGGGTTCATCGCTTAAAATATGTGCGACTGACTTTTTGTACTCGGTCAGCGTGTCAGCCATATTTTTAAGAAGTTCCATATTGTCTGTCTTTCTGTAGCTTTAAGGGTTATTCTTACGAACTGTATTTATTCATTGCCATGTCTATTTTGCCCGCAACTATGAGCCTTGCGGCTTCGGCGGCATTGTCGAGCGCTTTCTCAAGGTTTTCGCCGTCTTCCTTTTTGAAACCGGACAGTACCCAGTCGGCAAGCGGAAAATCAGGGTGCGGCTTTGCACCTACGCCTATCTTTATACGGGGAAAAGCATCGCTGTTTGTGTGCAGAATTATGCTCTTTATACCGTTATGACCGCCGTCACTGCCTTTTCTGCGTATCCTTGTTCTGCCGACATCAAGCGAAATATCATCGTACATCACAAGTATATTCTGAGGGGGAATTTTATAGAAGCTCATAGCCTCGCCTACCGCCTCGCCGCTGTTGTTCATAAAGGTTGACGGTTTCATTATAATGCAGTGCCTGCCCTCTATCGCACAATCGGCTATAAGGGATTTGAACTTCAGCTTTTTTATCTGTACGCCGAGTTTTTCCGCAAGGGTATCCGCCGCCATAAAGCCTGCGTTGTGCCTTGTGTTCTCATACTGAGTGCCGGGATTGCCAAGCCCCACTATAAGATATTCGACAGCGCCCTGCGGTGCAGGCTCTCTGCCTGCGGCTATCTTATCAAATATATCGGATAATGACATTTTTATTTGTCCTTTGCATTTGCTGTTACCGACGGCTTTCTGAGATAAGCTGTTGTGAGCTTATTCATAAGACGTGCGGATTTTTTATTTGCGGGCTTTTTCATTCTCCAAGTCCAGTTTCCTCCGACAGTCGAGGGAACATTCATACGTCCCCTGCCGTCTATGCCGAGAATGTCCTGCATCGGAATTATCGCAAGTGCGGCAGGGCTTGCATAAACGCTTCTTATGAAGCTGACGTTCTTATGCTCCAGAAAGTTTGCGTTTATGTAGCTCTTTGCCATCTTTGCGGCTTTCGCATCTGCTGATTTAAGCCAGCCCATTATAGTATCGTTATCGTGTGTGCCTGTATACGCTACGCAGTTATTTACATAGTTATGGCACAGGTGAATGCTGTCCTTGCCTTCACTGTTGAAGCCGAACTGTAAAACTCTCATACCAGGGAAGCCTGTATCGCTGAGAAGCTTTTTTACGCTGTCGAATATATCGCCCAAATCCTCCGCTATGATATTGACATCGCCAAGCTTTTCCCTGACCGTGTCGAACAGCTTCATACCGGGGCCTTTTTTCCACTCGCCGTATTCGGCTGTTGTTGCATCGGCAGGGATAGCATAATAAGTGTCAAACGCACGGAAGTGGTCTATTCTCACCATATCATACAGCTTCATTGCGTGGTCTATTCTTGACAGCCACCAGTTATAGCCGTCACGCTCCATAGCATCCCAGTCATACAGCGGATTTCCCCACAGCTGTCCTGTGGGTGAGAAATAATCGGGCGGTACTCCTGCAACAAGAGTAGGTCTTAGCGAAATATCTATCGTGAACAATTTCGGGTTTACCCACACGTCCGCACTGTCCATTGCGGCATATATCGGAATGTCGCCTATTATGGATATGCCGTTCTTGTTGGCGTATGCTTTCAGCTTGTTCCACTGGGTAAAGAACATATACTGTACGAAACGGTGAAATTTGATGTCCTCTATATGCTCTTCCTTGAAAGCGGCAAGCACTTCGGGCTTTCTGAAGCGTAACTCCTTGTCCCATGTCATCCACGAACGCAGTTCGTTATGCTGTTTTATCGCCATAAAAAGCGCATAGTCCTCAAGCCACCAGCCCTGCTCCTGAATAAAGGCAAGATAGGAAACGTCCTCCTTGAACGAGAAAAACGCCTTGTGGAGAAGCTCTTTTTTCTGTGCGATCACCTTTTCATAATCTACTGTGGACGGGTCCTCGCCGTATTCTCTGCCCTTTATGTCATCGGGTGCAAGAAGTCCCAGTTCTACAAGCTCCCACAGGTCTATAAGCAGTGGGTTTCCTGCGAATGCCGACGGTGACTGATAGGGTGAATCGGCATAGCCTGTCGGGTGTATCGGGAGTACTTGCCAGTATTTCTGCCCTGCCGCTTTCAGCCAGTTCACAAACTCAAAGGCAGGTTTTCCAAGTGTTCCTATGCCCTCGTTTGCAGGGAGGCTTGTTATATGAAGTAATACTCCGCTGCTGCGTTTAAGTTCCATAATATCGCCTTTCGGTTCTTATTCTTACTTTTCGTCATTCATACTTGTTCTGAACGGGGCAACGGGGATGCCGTTCTTGCCGTACAGCGTTACATCGCCGTAATTTGTCCAGAGGTAACGTACATACGCAGGCTTTTTTACCTCGTCTGCGTAGACGCTTATCGTTCCGTCCTCGTCTATAACTGCGCAGGCAGGCTTGTATTCCTTATCTGTTCCTGCAACCTCAAAGCCTGTTATACCGTTGTCGCCCTTTATATCAAAGCCGCTCTCTGCGTGGTCAAAGCTGATAACGGCTCTGTCGCCCGTTACGGTCATATCCTTGTAAATAGGGCCGAATGCCTCTGTTTCTCTGTCGCCGTAAACGTGGTGCATAGCCTGCAGGTACAGTCTGTGACCTACCGGTACCTTGTTCTTGGGGTGTATCTCATTGAATTCTCCGCAATCGAGAATAACCGCAATACCCGTATTCTTTACCGTCTTGAAAGTACGCATCTGCGCCTCTCTTATAAGGCACCAGTGCTTCCAGTCGGGGTCGGCTTTATAGCGGTGCATCGGGAGCTGTACAAACATGAACGGAAGCTCATCATCGCCCCAGTCATCTCTCCAGAGCTGAATAAGCGCCTTGAACAGCTTGAAATAAGTTTTCGGTCTGTTGTCGTCCGTTTCACCCTGATAATAGATAACGCCCTTGATAGTATACGGGCATACACGCTTTACCATACTGTCATAAAGCGCTGTTGCGTGAAATGGATTTAAAGGTGTCATAGGGCCGGGATACTTGCTTACACCGCAGTAAGCCTGACACTCGTCCCACGTTCCGTCGGGATGTGTGCTGTAGAACTCTACCGACTTCTTCTGCCACTCTTCCTCATATTTCACATAGTCAAGATATTCCTTGTCCATTTCCTCTCTTGACCTGCCTGCTACCGCATTGTCGAAATCGTCAAGGTATGCCTTAAGGTCTGTATCCTTTTCGAGAGATTCACGGCTCATCCAGTAGCTTGCGCTCGTACCGCCCCAGTTACAGCCGATTATTCCGACAGTAACGCCAAGCCTTGCGGCAAGCTCCTTTGCGTAGAAATACGCAACTGCACTCCACGCTCTTGCGCTTTCGCTGTCAAAACAGCTCCAGCCTGTGTTTTCTTCGTCACGGAAGAACTTTTCATCCATGTTGCAATTCTTCTGCGTGTAGTAATAGCGGACGTTTTCGGTCTTATCGTTAGCAAGAAAATCCTTGCCGCCCGTGCAGTTCTGAAGCTCAAGCTCCATATTGCTCTGACCACCTGCGAGCCATACCTCACCTATCATAACGTTACCGAATACGATAGTTTCTTCGCCGTTGCTTATCTTCATCTCATAAGGGCCGCCTGCCTTCATCGCAGGAAGTGTAACACACCACTTTTCATCGGCCACCTCTGTTACCGCTGTGTTTCCGCATATCGAAACTATAACGCTTTCGCCGTTTTTGCCTGTGCCGAATACTCTTACGTTCTTCTCTCTCTGAAGCACCATATTGCTGCTGAATACCGCAGCCGCCTTGAACTTAGCCATTGTTTATGTTTTTCCTTTCCGTTTTGACTTTTATACGCTTTCTGCCGGTTTTAACGGCAGGAATTTTTCTATCGCTTTTTTCCTGCTGTGCAGGATATTTTTCCTTTAATAGCGATGAATAAAGCTCCTCGTCCTTTTCTTCGGACAACGTGTATTTCTTTATCCATCTGTATTCGCCGTCCGCTTTCTTCTCAAACCTTACCGTGACCTTTACGGAGTGCTTGTTGCAATGCACTACAGCCATATAGTTCATCGGGCTGAGCCATATCAGCCTGCTTTTCAGCGTTGCGGGTTTACCGCAGACAGGACAGATATAGCGGTTAAGCTCCGATAATCTCGGCACTGCGTTCATGCGGGCGGTCTTTACCGTCCCCTCCGAGGTCTGTCTGAGGCTCAGAAAAGGATTGCTGTGAACATAATCTATCTTTTTCTGCAGCTCTATTTCGCTCGGTATGTCGTTTATCTTAGTAAGAACCAGTGCGGTATAGTACGCATCGTTTATTGCGCTGTGGTAGTCAAGCTCCTGCTGTACGCCGGTTATCTCTACGGCAGATTGAAGTGTTATCTGCGCTCTGTCTATCCCGTACTGCCTCGTCATCAAAGGCTGAAGGTTGAACCATTCGGGAAGCCAGCCGGTGTCCCTTTCGTAGAACTCGCACTGCTTTACAAGCGTAGGTATGTCATCGGGTCCCCACGTTACTATAATAACGTCCTTCCCGAATTTTTCGAGCCATTTTCTGAAGCTCTTAAGCACCACTGTAAGATCGTGGGCGTTCTTAAGGTCATTTTTCGTAATACCCGTCAGCTTCTTTATCCTGCCTTTAAGCTCGGTATAATATCTCGGTCTTACATATTCCGAAAAGAAATCCTCGCTTACGATACCGTCCGTCACGGCAACTGCGCCTATCTGTATGATTTCCACCTGTAGAACTCTTGTGCCTGCTATACGCATTTTTTCTCTGCATACGGGCTGACTCCATTCCAGGTCAAGTACGATATATGTCACCTGTGTGCCTCACCTCCTGTATAAACACTCATATATAAACACTCATAGCCCCGCAAAAGCAATGCGGGGCATTATGGTTATATCGCTACTTCGATTTTTTCATCGAAATCGTGATATTTATAGTCTTTCAGCGTAAAGCTGTTTTTAGTGAATTTATAGAAATCGGTTATATCCTCTACAACCATTTCGGGTGCGGGATAAGGCTCTTTTTCTATAATGCGTTTTACTGCGTCGATATGTCTGTCGTAGATATGTGCATCCGCTATGACGTGTACAAGCTCGCCTGCCTTAAGTCCCGACGCTTTTGCGAACATTATCAGAAGTGCGGCATACTGGCACACGTTCCAGTTGTTCGCAGTGAGCATATCCTGTGAACGCTGATTGAGAATAGCGTTCAGCGTATCTCCCGTCACGTTGAAGGTCATACTGTAGGCACACGGCGCAAGTCCCATCTCGTGCAGATCCTTATGATTGTACATATTGGTCATTATACGGCGGCTCGCAGGGTTGTGCGAAAGATCATACAGCACTCTGTCCACCTGGTCGAACTCGCCCTCGGGATAGATGCTCTTCTGTCCGAGCTGCCAGCCGTAAGCCTTGCCTATCGTGCCGTTTTCATCAGCCCACGAATCCCATATATGAGTGGAAAGATCCGCAACTCTATTACTTTTTTTCTGATATATCCACAATATTTCTTCTATTGCGGAACGGTAGTAGATACGGCGGAGCGTCATTACAGGAAATTCCTCCTGCAGATTATAACGGTTTACCACGCAGAACTTTTTTACGGTATGTGCGGGTGTGCCGTCTTCCCAACGGGGTCTGACCTCGCTGTTTGTATCCCATGAGCCGTGTTCGATTATGTCACGGCAGTTTTCTATAAAATATTTATCGGCTAAACTCATTATAATCCCTTAAATTAATTATTTAAATCAGCTTTAGAACCGCTGAAAATCGCAAAAAACTATTTATATTCAGATTGTAGAAAAAGTCTGTTTTTATGAAAAATAGAGCAAATTCTCTATCCCTAACCCCAAACCCCTTCCCCATGGGAAGGG
>OGNP01000998.1_pt1 | contig 14694 bp, 11 predicted proteins | sample 1573531 | NCBI WGS metagenome assembly OGNP01 (sample SAMEA2581984, study PRJEB24529) | metagenome | biome: Human gut stool | place: China | collected 2011 | reverse complement strand
GTCCGCAGGTTAGTACATATATCTCAGGTTAGTGGCGTTTTTTTGAAGAGTCAATATCAGTGCAGTTGCACTGATACACTCACGAAAATATTAATGCCTTGTCGGCATGGAAAGTGATTTCAGCGGTGTTGGCGATATATTTCACAGTACAATTTAATGATAAATCGGATTATATAAACTGAAAGCAGCAACGGTACGGTGATTGGTAGCGTTGCTGCTGTTTGTTATTACTGCTGTGCTTCAAGGTTTGCTTTCAGCTTGTCGGAATATTCACGGATGACCTTGCGGTCCGACTTGTTTACAATCTTATAAGTCGTCCTTGAATAGAAATGGCTGTCGGTATCCCATATAACAGGAACGATGCCAAGCTCGGTCAGCTTTCCGAGTACAATCGACAGGCACTCGGAGGAATCGGTGTGGGTTGCGTCCTTTGCAAAGTTGCTTGCAGGATAGGTCGATGTCGTTTCTCCCATAAATACGGGGATGTCGTTATCCAGAAAAGCCTTTTTCAGCTCGGCACACTGGCTGTCGATATATTTAAGCCATTCCTCGCCGCCTATTTTATTCGACCAGTACATAGAGTTGTCAACATAGTGGACAGACACCATAAGCCTGTCGTTTACCAGATCCTCAGGCATTTGAAATCTTGAAGAGGTCGTTTTATCTATGTTTGTCCAGTAGCCCGAAACGATAAGCACACGCTGTGCGTTATATCCGCCTGTGCTTCTTACTGCGTCTACAAACGCCTGATTTAGCGTGTTGGTCATCTTGTAAGCATTGGTTTCAGACTGTGCCTTGAGATTACCGTTTGAATCAAACTGATCGCCGCCGAGATATTCGTTATAACCCTCGAAAACGAGCGTGTAGGGATAATCCGCAAAATACTCGGCTATCTGCGTCCACAGATGAGTGAATATCTCCTTGCACTTGTCAAGGTCGTTTCTTCTTATGATGAATTCATCGAAGTGGTGGATATTGATAACGGAATATACGCCTGCCTTTTCGCAGTAATCAACAATCTCCTTAACTCTTTTAAGGTATTCCTTGTTTATCGTATATGTACCGTCATTTTCCATCATATTGCCCCAGAACACAGGAATACGAACTGTGTTGAAGCCTTCCGCCTTCATACCGTCTATTATTTCCTGCGTGGTAACATCCGCTCCCCAGCAGGTTTCATAGTCCTGCGGTTCGTTTCCGCCGACAACGGGAATCCATTCATACGTTATCTTTTCGCAATCGGTCGCTTCGTATGCTTCCATCGTGTTGCCAAGACTTATGCCGAGCCCCATTTTTTCAGCCATTTCGGTTGCTGTGATTATCTCATAGCGTGAAGCGTTATTTTCTGGTGCAGACGAAGTATCACTGCTTTCGTTATCCGAAATATCGCTCTGAACGTCCGACGCCGGCTGACTTTCCGTTCCCGATGTGGCATTTCCGGCACAGCCTGTCAGCATAAATGCCATTACCGTAAGTATTGCCGTTAATCTCTTCTTCATAAGAATACCTCTTTAGCAAAAAGAGCCGTTACATAAATCTATGCAACGGCTCCCGAGTGTTTATGGTTTATTTTGCGTAATCTATAGCTCTGCTTTCTCTTATCAGATGTACCTTTATCTGACCGGGATATTCCATCTCGTTCTCGATACGCTGAGAAATTTCTCTTGCAAGAACTATCATCTTGTCATCGTCAACCTGTTCGGGCTTTATCATGATTCTTACTTCACGGCCTGCCTGAATAGCGAATGACTTCTCAACACCGTTGTAAGAGCTGCATATCTCTTCGAGCTTCTGCAGACGCTTGATGTAGTTTTCGTAGTTTTCGCTTCTTGCGGCGGGACGTGCGGCGCTTATTGCGTCGGCTGCCTGTACAAGAGCGGCAATAACAGAGTGTATCTCAACATCGCCGTGGTGAGCCTCGATAGCGTGGATGACCTCGGGGCTTTCCTTATACTTACGGCAGACATCGACACCTATCTGAACGTGTGAGCCTTCAATCTCGTGGTTAAGAGCCTTGCCTATATCGTGCAGAAGACCTGCTCTTCTTGCAAGAGTTGCGTCAACGCCAAGCTCGCTTGCCATTATGCCTGCAAGGTGAGCGACCTCTATTGAGTGGTTAAGTACGTTCTGACGGTAAGAGGTACGGTAGTAAAGGCGGCCGATGAGCCTTACAAGCTCGTGGTGCAGGCCGTTGACGTTGGTTTCCATAACGGCACGCTCGCCCTCCTGCTTGATTTTAAGCTCGACCTCACGTCTTGCCTTTTCTACTGTTTCTTCGATTCTTGTGGGATGGATACGTCCGTCCTGAATGAGCTTTTCAAGCGCTATTCTTGCTATCTCACGTCTTACATGGTCATGGCAGGAAAGCGTTATAGCCTCGGGGGTATCGTCAATGATAAGATCAACACCTGTGAGCTGTTCAAGCGCACGGATGTTTCTGCCCTCACGGCCGATTATTCTGCCCTTCATTTCGTCATTGGGCAGAGGAACTACGGATACTGCCACCTCCGATACGGTATCTGCGGCAAGTCTTGAAATAGCAAGGGAGATATACTGTCTTGCCTTTTCGTCACATTCGTCCTTAAGACGCTGTTCGTAAGCTGTAATCTTGACTGCCTTTTCGTGCGAAAGCTCGCTGTCAAGCATACTAAGCAGGTGTTCCTTCGCCTGCTCTAAAGTAAAGCCGGATATTTTTTCGAGAATATCCATCTGGCTTTTCTTGATGGATTCGGCTTCAGCCAGCTTTTCTTCAGCCTTCTTGTTCTTGTTCTGGAGCTGTTCTTCAAGACGTTCGATCTTATCGTTCTTCTTGTCGAGGTTCTCCTCTTTCTGCTGAAGTCTTCTTTCAGAGCGTGTTACCTCTGCTCTGCGTTCCTTGAGTTCTCTTTCGGTTTCGATTTTGAGTTTCTGAATTTCTTTTTCGTTGTTTTCTTTGAGTTTAAAGATCTCGTCTTTAGCCTCAACCAGTGCGGTCTTCTTTGTTGCCTGAGCTTTTTCGTTAGCCTCGGATACTATCCTGCTTGCTTCCTTCTCGGCAGATTCTATCTGCGCTTCTGCCGTCTTTTTTCTATGCTCGATACCCATTTTGTACATAACAAAACCGAATATCGCCGCTCCGACTACGAATGCCGCCGCACAGAGTGTAACTGCAAGCCACACTTCCATGGGTTAGCGTTCCTCCTTTTCTGAATTGCCGTGTCACGCCGCCGCAAAACTGCATAAGCACCTGCACGGCTGATTTTACATTTCAACATTTAATTGTATATATGTAAAATAAGCGGATCGTCCTGTCTTTTGTTGGTGAAAATTTACAAGACAGCTGACTTTCCTGAGTTATAATAGATATTTACTCGATATTAATTTTACGGCATTTTCAACAAATTGTCAAGGGCTTTTTATAAAAAAACACTAAATTATTTTGGAAAATAGTGAAAATCTATTGACAACATTTTACCGCTATGATATAATAATCAAACTGTGAAATCACTATTACCGTTATGCAGTGCGGTTTTACAACACATTTTAATAAGCCGATGTGATGGAATTGGCAGACGTGACGGACTCAAAATCCGTTGGTAGCAATACCGTGCGGGTTCGACCCCCGCCATCGGCACCAAAAAAAGCAGGGCTATGCCTAAACAGGTATAGCCCTGCTTTTTTTGGTGCTGGGGGGGTGCGAACCCGCAACTTGCGGGTCGTGCATGGATGCACGATAGCGGTCGCACAGAGTCGCTGCAAGGACGCGCCGACCCCAACGACCGCAAACGCAAGGATGCGTGATAGTGCTTGCCCAAAGTTTCGCACGATGCGAAACCAACAGAGCAAGCACAATTCGACAACCCCGCCCCGCTACACTTTCGCCCGCTCAACAAGCGGGGTATTATTTTGGGTGATGGGGCGAAGAGATGGTGGCGTGACAATCCCTCCGTCTTGGCGGCAGAAAAGTTTGCGATATTAAAAAGGTGGGCATATCGCAAGTAAATGCAATAATGTTAAGGCTTGTGTCTTGCCGTCAAGCCACCTCCCTTTGACAAGGGAGGCAAGGATGATGGTGCAAAGCAAGGGATAGTGCGGTTTTGGAAGGGCTGTGCGGAGCGAGGGCTAATGGAGTGGCATCCCCTCCGGCAGTTGCCCGAATTTTTGTGGGCAACAGCACCTCACCTTTGGCATGGGACGGGCACGGATGCCTTATAAAATGAACGCCCGGAGGCTTTAAGTACGGATGCTTACAAGCGACAACTTATACAATTTTTTGTGCAACAGGTTGACAAATTAGAACAATATATTGCAAATTCCGATTAAATTTGTTATACTATACCAAAAGACCGATAGCATCATAAGCAAACGGCTGTCGGTTTTAAGTGGAGGGCATATATGAGCGTGAAATACATACTATATAATCCTTTATCGTGCAACGGGAAGGGAACAGAGCTTGCGAAAAAGCTGACGGAAATATACAAGGACGATGAACTGAAATATTGCAATATGACGCAGATAAGCGGATACGGCACATTTTTTGACAGTATTTCGCCCGAAAGCGATATTGTGCTGTGCGGTGGTGACGGTACGCTTAACCGTTTTATAAATGACAGCGACGGGTATCCTTATGAAAATCCGCTGTATTATTACGGTACGGGAAGCGGCAATGATTTTTTGCGTGATCTCGGCAAGGAGCAGGGCTGTGAGCCTGTAAGGATAAATGAATATGTCAGAAATCTGCCTATTGTAACGGTAAACGGCAAAAGCTCACGGTTTATCAATGCCATAGGCTACGGTATTGACGGATATTGCTGTGAAAAGGGCGATGAGCTGAGAGAAAAATCCGACAAGCCGATAAATTATACATCTATTGCGGTTAAAGGTCTGCTGTTTCATTTCAGACCTGCAAATGCGGTTATAAACGTTGACGGCAGGGAGTACAGCTATAAGAAGGTATGGCTTGCGCCGACAATGAACGGCAGGTTTTACGGCGGCGGTATGATGACCGCTCCGCAACAGGACAGAAACAATCCCGAAGGGAAGCTGTCGGTTGTTGTTATGCACGGCAGTGGGAAGCTGAAAACGCTTATGGTATTCCCTTCAATCTTCAAGGGGGAGCATATCAGCCATACCGAGATGGTAGAGGTGCTGACCGGAAAGGAAATCACAGTGCGGTTTGATTCGCCTGCCGCATTGCAGATAGACGGCGAAACGGTAAAGAATGTCAGCGAATATTCGGTGAAGGCGTATGACAGGGAGAATGGCGACCGGAGGTATACGGACGGAGAAAAGGAAAAAGAAAGCGAAACGGTTTGAATAAGTGCATAGGCAGGCGATGCCGGGTTGTGAGGGTGCTATATTTAATAGAATATATTCGTAGAGCTTGCTTATATAAGAGATAAAACGGCAAACAAAAAACCGCTTGATTTTGACAATCAAGCGGTTTTTAACTGGTCTGAGTGACAGGATTTGAACCTGCGGCCTCTACCACCCCAAGGTAGCGCGCTACCAATCTGCGCCACACCCAGATAACAGTAAACATTATACACGGTTTTCGGGTATTTGTCAAGGGCTTTTTTAAAAAAATACGAAAAATTTTCGGCAGAGCTGTTAAAACGGCTTTGTTGTGCGAAATGACTGGCTGTGGTCGATATGACCGTAGGGTGAAGCGGAGTGGCTGTGGTCGATGTTGCCGTGGGGTGAAGCGGAGCGGCTGTGGTCGATGTTGCCGTAGGGTGAAGGCGGAGCGGCTGTTGTCGATGTTGCCGTAGGGTGAAGCGGAGCGGTTGTGGTCGATGTTGCCGTAGGGTGAAGCAAGGCGGTTGTGGTCGATATTGCCGTGGGGTGAAGCGGAGCGGTTGTGGTCGATGTTGCCGTAGGGTGAAAGCAAGGCGGTTGTGGTCGATGTTGCCGTAGGGTGAAGCGGAGCGGCTGTGGTCGATGCGACCGTAGGGTGAAGCAGAGCGGTTGAATGATATATGGAAAGGTAAGTTTTGAGAAAAAATGACGTTTGCTATTGCGAACACGGACAATTTGTGATACAATATAAAATGTGTCGGTATGTGCAGATGAAGCGTTGTATGCGCCAAAGATACAGGCGGCAGATACAGATGACACAGGAAAGTAAAAAATCCGATGAAAAGGACGGTTATTTATAATGACAAATTATGAAACTTACGAAAGCCCTTTCTGTACGAGATATGCAAGTGAGGAAATGCAGTTTACATTCTCCGCACAGAAGAAGTTTTCGACATTCCGCAGATTGTGGGTAGCGCTTGCAAGAGCGGAAATGAAGCTCGGACTTGAGCAGGTAACGCAGGAAAAGGTCGACGAGCTTGAGGCGCATATTGATGATATTGACTTTGCTTATGCGGCTGAGGAGGAGAAGAAGCTCCGCCACGATGTTATGGCGCACGTTCATACATACGGAAAGTGCTGTCCGAAGGCCGAGGGCATAATCCATTTAGGCGCTACAAGCTGTTATGTAGGCGACAACACCGATGTTATCGTAATGCGTGACGCTATGAAGATAGTACACAGAAAGCTTGTGAACGTTCTTTCGAACTTCGCTTCTTTTGCGGATAAATATAAGGATATGCCCTGTCTTGCATATACACATTTACAGCCTGCACAGCTGACTACCGTAGGCAAGCGTGCTACGCTGTGGATGAACGAGCTTCTGATGGATCTTGAGGATCTTGAGTATCAGATGGGTAATCTGAAACTGCTCGGTCAGAAGGGTACTACAGGCACACAGGCGAGCTTTATGGAACTGTTCCACGGCGACGAGGAAAAGATAGAAAAGCTGGAGCAGATGATAGCTGAGGAAATGGGATTCAAGCAGTGCGTACCCGTAAGCGGTCAGACCTATTCAAGAAAGGTTGACAGCAGAATAGTAAACGTACTGGGCGGTATTGCACAGAGCTGTTCAAAGTTCTCGAACGATCTGCGTATCCTTGCAAACTTCAAGGAAATCGAGGAGCCTTTTGAAAAGAATCAGATCGGTTCTTCGGCTATGCCTTATAAGAGAAACCCGATGAGAGCGGAGAGAATTACATCGCTTTCAAGATATGTAATGATAGATACTCTTAACCCCGCATTCACGGCAGGTACACAGTGGTTCGAGAGAACGCTTGACGACAGTGCTAACAAGCGTATCGCAGTAGCGGAGGCATTCCTTGCAACAGACGCTATACTGAACATTATGCTGAATATCACGAACGGACTGGTCGTATATCCTAAGGTTATCCGTGCAAGAGTAATGAAGGAGCTTCCTTTCATGGCAACGGAAAACATTATGATGGACGCAGTTATGAAGGGCGGAAACAGACAGGAGCTTCACGAGAAGATAAGACAGCACAGCATTGCCGCAGGTAAGGTTATCAAAGAAGAGGGCGGAGAAAACGACCTCGTTGACAGAATCGCCGCAGATCCCGACTTTATGACAACAAAGGAAGAAATCGAGGCAAAGCTCGTCCCCGAAAATTACACGGGCAGAAGCGCAAGCCAGGTGAGCGCATTCCTTGAAAGGTGCATAAAGCCTGTCCTTGAAAAGAACAAGGATGTTCTCGGAGAAAAGGCTGAACTTTCCGTATAATGAACGGATTGTGAAAATTGCAGAAATTCTTTACTATTTCTTGACTAATCGAAATCATTATAGTATAATACTATAATGTATAAATTAACAGGATGTGCTGAGGCACAGAAACGGAGTGAAACATTTGAAAAGAGTGGCAAAGCCTGTGTTCTTTATAGTGCTGGCGGTTATACTGGCATTTACAGGCATAGTATTTTTCGGTGTTCATACCCAGTACGGCGATTTCACGAACACTATTATAAGAGGTGTAAGTGATATTCGTTGGGGTATTGATATCAGAGGCGGTGTTGACGTTACATTTACGTCACCGGCAGACTACGATGCGACCAATGAAGAGGTCGATGCGGCAAAGTCAATCGTTGAAACAAGACTTGTTGCAAACAACATAACAGACTATGAGGTTTATGTTGATTATAACAGCGATAAGATAATCGTGCGTTTCCCGTGGCAGGCTGAGGATGACAGCTTTGATCCCGAGGCCGCTGTAAAGGAGCTTGGTGCTACCGCACTGCTCACCTTCAGAGAAGGCTCGGAAAAATCGCTTTCCAACGGTCAGACATACGAGGATCTGCCCCTTATCATTTCCGGCTCGGACGTTGAAAAGGCTTCTGCCGTATATCAGCTCAAGAGCGGAAACAGCAAGGAATATGAGTATATGGTATCCTTAAAGCTGAAGGACAGCGGCAAGGATAAGTTTGCAGAGGCTACAAAGAAGCTTTCTTCAACTTCTCCCAAGGGATACATTTCAACCTACATGGACGACAAGTGCATTTCAACAGCTACCGTAAACGAGGAAATCGGCGGCGGTGAGGCTACAATCAGCGGTAACTTTACGGCTGATGAGGCTAAGGCGCTTGCAGACCAGATAAACGGCGGTGCGTTACCGTTCAAGCTGGAAACATCAAGCTTCAGCACTATCTCGCCCACGCTCGGTACGGGTGCCCGTGACGCTATGGCAATCGCCGGCGTTATCGCATTCGGTCTTATTATGATATTCATGATATCACTGTACAGACTGCCCGGTGTAGTTGCCGTTATCGGTCTTATCGGACAGGTTGCAGGTACGTTCTGTGCTATAACAGGCTTCTTCCCGTTCTCAAACAGCTTTACGCTGACAATACCCGGTATCGCAGGTATCATTCTTGCGGTAGGTATGGGCGTTGACGCTAACGTTATCACGGGTGAACGTATAAAGGAAGAAATAAACAGCGGCAAGACGATAGATACAGCGATAGCTACAGGCTACAAGAGAGCGTTCAGTGCGGTATTTGACGGTAATATCACAATGATTATCGTTGCTATCATACTTATGGGTGCTTTCGGTACTCCCGACAGCCTTGCGTCTACTATACTGAAGCCCGTATTCTTTATGTTCGGTGCTTCGACAGAGGGTACTATCTACTCATTCGGCTACACTCTGATGGTCGGCGTAATACTGAACTTCCTGTTCGGCATATTTGCGACAAGACTTATGACGATGTCGCTTTCCAGATTCAAGATATTCAGAAATCCCGCTCTCTACGGCGGAAAATCTGCAAAGAAGCGTGCCGCTGAAAAGGCTGCCGCAACGGAAGGCGGTGCTTCAAAATGAATAACAAAAAAGTATTTGATTTTATAGGATACAGAAAGGTACTCTTTCTGATACCGATCGTCATTGCTGTAATTACGGTTATCTTCAACTGCGTATTCGGCATTGAAATGGCAATTGAATTCAAGGGCGGTACAATGCTGACCTACAGCTATACCGGCGAAATTGACACAAATGCGGTAAAGAAGACGGTCGAGGGCGAAAATTACGGTGCTGTTACGGTAACTACAGGTTCTTCGATGAACAGCTCACTTGAAGTCGTTGAGATCTCATTCTCGTCTTCAGAAGGACTTACAGCAGATAAGCAGACAGCTTTATCGGATAAGCTCCAGCAGACCTTCAAGGATAACAGCCTTACGCTTGTAAACAGCCAGGATGTCAACCCCACATCAGGTGCGGAGTTCTTCCTTAAGTGCCTTGTTGCAGTATTATTCTCGTTTGTACTGCTTGTAATCTATATTGCGTTCAGATTCAAGAAGATCGGCGGACTTTCGGCAGGTGTGTTTGCACTGGTGGCCCTTGTTCATGACTGCTTCATGGTTTATGCTGTGTTCGTGTTCTGCCGTTTCCCTATCGACGCAAACTTTATGGCGGTTGTTCTTACGGTGCTCGGTAACTCTATCAACAATACAATCGTTGTATATGACCGTATCAGAGAGAACCGTAACCTTTACGGCAACTCGCTTTCACTCAAGGAACTTGTTAATATGAGTATCACTCAGTCGATAACACGTTCTGTAAACACAACTGTTACAACAGCCTTTGCCGTACTCGCAATCTGCGTTGTATGCGCAATCTGCGGCGTAACCTCGATAATGACATTTGCTATTCCTATGATGGCAGGTCTTATCTGCGGTACCTATTCTTCACTGTGCATCTCGGGTCCCCTGTGGGTACTCTGGCAGGAGAAACACGGCAAGAATTATACAAATGCAGGAAACGGCGAAAGCAAGAAGGATACAAAGAATCTTGCTTCAAAGGGTACGGTAGACACAAAGAAGCTCATGGTATAATCACCTGCGGCTGATAATTCAATCAAAAATAAAAGCCGCATAGCACATAAAGTCTTTGCGGCTTTTGAATTTAGACAGATATTCATAAAAACCAAATGGGAGAGATTTTTAAAAATCCTGGAGGATATTTTGAAAAGAGATATTACTAAAAAAATCACAACACATTTCGGTAAGCTTATACGCAGTCCAAAGCTGTTGCTGACGCTGATAATTCCGCCGATAGCGGTAATTGTCATAGGACTTGCGGTATTTGCGGGCAGCGGGCTTTATCCGTTCGGAGATAAAACGCTCGCATGGTGCGATATGCACCAGCAGGTGCTTCCTTTATTGCTCGACTTCAAGGACATACTTGAGGGTAAGGGGGATTTCTTCTTCAACTGGCAGAATGCCGGCGGAATGAATTTCCTTGGTGTGTTCCTGTTCTTTATATCAAGCCCGTTTTCGCTTCTTGTTGCATTTGTCGACAAAGCGGACATGATGCTGTTCATGAACATTATGACGCTTATGAAAATGGCTGTCTGTGCGATAACTGCAAACGCGTACTTCCGCACCTGCCATAAAAAGCTGGATGTGACATATTCGGCGCTTTTCAGCGTTATGTATGCGTTCAGCGGTTACTCTATGCTGTTCTATCAGAACACGGTATGGCTCGATGTAATGTACTTCTTCCCACTGCTGCTGATAGCGTTTAATTCGCTCGTAAAGCGTAAACGCACAGGCGGACTTATATTCTGCCTTGTCGGAATGCTGGTGCTGAATTATTATCTCAGCTATATGGTGGTATTGTTCACGATACTGTATTTCGGCGTTTACATTTTCCTTAACAGAAAAAAGGGCAGTACAAAGGGCATTGCGCCGAGGTTTATTATCGGCTGCGGTATAGCGGCGCTGATTTCCGCTGTTGTATGGCTTCCGAGCTTTGTACAGTATCTTTCATCCGCAAGGGGAGCGAACATACTCAAGGGTCTGTTTGATTCTGCGGTATTTGCAGGGATATATACAAATCTGCCGCTTATTTTCTGTACGGGATTTTCCGTTGCGGCTTTCATCGTGTATTTTCTGCGAAGAAAGAGCAAGAACAGCAGATTCTATGCGCTGCTTTCGTTCCTTACGCTTCTGCCGGTAGTGTTTGAGCCGATAAACAAGATGTGGCACACGGGCGACTATATGGCATTCCCTATGCGGTACGGCTATATGACTACGCTTATGATGCTGACCTTTGCGGCGGTGAAGCTGTCGCATACAAAGCCTGATGATTATGCGCAAAAGAATAAAAAGCCCTATCTTATCGGAATAACTGCCGCCGGCGTTATCTATTTCGGTTTTACGATATGGTACTACTGTAACTGCAGATACGACCTGGATTCGTATGTTTCGACACTGTGGGGAAGCTCGGAGTCATTCATCCTGCTTTTAATTATCTTCTGCGGATTTACGGCACTGTATGTTCTGACTATGGCTTTCGGCGTTTTCAAGAAGCTCACTTTCAAATCGGTTTGTTCTGTACTGGCTGTAATTGTTGTAGCCGAGAGCGTTTTCAACGCAAACGTGTATATTGGCGCATCGGCATATACTCCCGTCAAGTACAACAATGCGATAGAGCTTGAAGGAAAAATCCCCGAGGACGAGGATTTTTACAGGGTTAAGCTGATGCAGTGGCCTAAGAAATATTTTGACGCAAATCTTATAGGCGGACTGGGCTATCCCACCATTGCACATTACACCTCGCTTACATCGGAGGATTATATGTTTGCGATGAAACGGCTCGGCTATTCGTCCTACTGGATGGAGGTAACCGGCAACGGAGGCACGGCTCTTACCGATGCCGTTATGAATATAAAATATTATATAGAGAAATTCAGCGCAAGAGAGCCTGTGATTTATCGTGACAAGAACTATTCAATTTATGAGAGCGAATATTATCTTCCTCTTGGAATAGTGACCGACAGCGATCTGTCACAATGTACGGAGCTGCCTAAGGCGGAACGTATAGTTATACAGGAATATCTTGCAAAGAATCTGCTTGATACGGGCAACGAACTGCTGTTTACCGAGTATGAGCATACCGGAGAAAGAAATATTCGGTATGCACAACATGACGGGATATATTATTTCACGCCCAAAAGCGATACACGCATCGCAACGCTCAGCTACAAGCTGGATATAGGTGAAAAGCAGGCGTTGTATTTCGATTGCTTTGATCTTGTTGCAAGAAATATCAACGAGCATATCAACGGTTCGTTTGCAATATATGTAAACGGCATCAAGCAGGATCTGTCGTTTCCGAATAAAGACAGCAACGGACTTTTATATCTCGGTACTTTCGAAAATGAGAAGGTAAGCATAGACGTTGACGTAAACGAAAGCACTTATTGCTCAAGCTATGGTATTTACGGACTGTCGCTCGGCAAGCTGGAAAAAGCTATCAATAAAACAAAGACCGCCGATCTTAAGGTTGACGGTGGAAATATAAGCGGAACGGCAGACAACGCAAAGAGCGGTCAGTGGCTGTTTTTGTCGGTGCCGTATGACGATGGATTTTCTGCAACGATAAACGGAAAGCCTGCTGAGATATACCGTTCTATGTCGGGCTTTATGGCGGTAAAGCTGGAGGAAGGTAAAAATGATATAACCTTCAGTTTCTGCCCGAAGGGGCTTAAACCGGGTATTGTGCTGAGCATTGCAGGCTTTGCGGCACTGGCACTGTACATTATATTCCGCAAAAAGATAACGGCAATTGCCGATAAGGCGGAAGGTCTGTGCAGGGTCGGCATTTACGCATTGCTTGTTGCGGTGCTGGCGGCGGTGTATGTATTACCGCTAATCATATCAATAATAGGGAACATTTGTTCTCTGGCGGGCTGATTTTCAGAAAGGAAGTAATGAAAATGGATATTGGCGTATCTACGGCTTGTCTGTACCCTCTTGAAACAGAAAAGGCTCTTTATGAGCTTGCCGAGCGGGGTGTAAAAAATGTTGAGATATTCGTAAATTCGATAGACGAGCTTGAAGGTCAGGTGCTTGTTGAACTAAGAAGAATCATCGGTGAATACGGGATGAACGTAATATCCATGCATCCGTTTTCTTCGCCTATGGAAACGCTGTTTCTTTTCGGCGATTATCCACGCAGAACCGAATATCTGATAGATATTTACAAGAGGTATTTTGAGGTTATGGCGGAGATCGGTGCGGATGCGTTTGTCCTGCACGGAGCTATCCTAAGTTCAAAGGTACCTGATGAAAGGTACATGGAACGTTATCTGCGCTTATTCCGCCTAGCAAAAGAATTCGGTGTTACGGTGGCACAGGAAAACATCTGCTACTGCAAGAGCAGCAGTGTAAGATTTATCGAGAATATGATCGGACAACTCGGCGATGAGGTCAGATTTGTTGTAGATCTCAAACAGGCGAGAAGGAGCAATGTAGATCCGTTCAGGCTTCTGGATATAATAGGCAACAAGGTCGTACATCTTCATGTAAGCGACGGCAACGCAGGCTGTGATTGTCTGCCGATAGGAAAGGGCAGCTTTAACTTCAACCGTCTTTTCAGCGAACTTGAAAAAATAAAGTACGATAAAGCAATGATAGTCGAGCTTTACCGTGAGAACTACAGCAGCTATGACGAACTTGCTGTATGTGCGAATAATATGAAAAAGATATACGATAAGTATAAGATGGGTCTCTGATTACAGAAAACGCTTGAAAAAGCTGCGAAAGTGTGTTAAAATACATAAATACAGGAATATGGAAAAGGAAACCGTGAGGATCAGAGCGAAAGCGAGGAAAACAGATGAAATGCCCGGAATGCGGATATGAGGACAGCAAGGTAATAGACAGTCGCCCTGCGGAAAATAAAATTCGCAGAAGACGTGAATGTCTGTCGTGCAAGTGCCGTTTTACGACCTATGAAATGGTGGAAACAATACCGCTTATGGTTGTGAAAAAGGATAATACCATTGAACCTTTTGATCGTGACAAGCTGATAAACAGGCTTGCGAGAGCGACGGTGAAACGTCCGGTACAGATCGAAGACCTTGAAAAAATGGTTGAGGATATTGTACAGGAACTGAAGAACCAGTTTAGACGGGAGGTATCATCGGACGAGATCGGCGAACTGGTACTGCGCAGGCTGAAGGATATAGATAAGGTGGCGTATATCAGATTTGCTTCGGTATATCGTGACTTTAATGATATTGACAGCTTTGTCAGAATAATTTCCGAACTGAACGAGGAAAAATAGGATTTTTATCGGTGCCGTCCTTAAAGGGCGGCATTGTTTTTAGCTTTACGGAAAAAATGCACGAGTTTTCAACATACAGGAATGCGGCTGTTGATAACTAAATATTGATAGTGAAAAACTGTATATTGTGGTTGTTTACATTTTGCACAATCGGAGAATATAACGGTTTAAAACCATTTGTGCAAAATTAAAATGAAAAAGATGTTGACAAAGCTCGAAAAGCGTGATATAATAGACAAGCACTCAAACGAGAGGGCACAAAAACAGAGGGTACTTG
>OGNP01000996.1_pt1 | contig 14715 bp, 18 predicted proteins | sample 1573531 | NCBI WGS metagenome assembly OGNP01 (sample SAMEA2581984, study PRJEB24529) | metagenome | biome: Human gut stool | place: China | collected 2011 | reverse complement strand
ATTTTATTTATTTTTATTGAACATAATAAGATAAAATTTTGGAATCCTATACTTAAATATTCAATTGCTTTTTCGCATCTTTTATGCAAAACCATCTATGAAAAAACGCTTGTATATATTTGTAATTAAAGTATAATAGAAATACAAGGAGGAATAAATGTTATGTATATTAATGGTGATGAACTAAAAGATGTTTTATTGGAAATTTATCAAGTATTAGACATTCCAACATATAAGAATTCTGCAAGTGAACTTTATGAGCAATTAAAGGATTTTGAAGGAAATGATGATGTAGTTTTGTTTTTTGAAAAAACGGATCATCGAAGCATCATTCTTTTCCAAGCAAGACAAGAAGAAAAAGATGCCTTATATAGTGATCTAAAAATTCTTTTGCAGGATATCATTACTCATCAGGAAAAAAAGAAAGAAAAAGGACCTGAAGAAAATAATTTATCTAGACAAAATATTGATGATTATGAACAAGAATAAAAAAGGGAGCTTTTGCTCTCTTTTAATATACATATAGCATGCCTTTCAGCGAATTATAGTGTGCGACTTTTCTCATACCTTGATTGCTGAAAGCATGTCGAGTGTCTGTCCACCATACCTTATTCACTTCATTTGTTCCAAAAGTTCCTATTTCATCTACTTGTTCGTAAGGCCCGCAATTTTTTTCGACATATTCAGTTGCTTCTTCGATTGTACATGGTATTTTTATCATTTAATTAATCCTCCTTAATGCGTTAGTTTACTTTATCAAAACTATGCAGCATACTTATGAAATTTTATAATCATGTCATTCTCCAGCTGTTCTCTCCAGTTTTCAGCATTCCAATCGACATTTACGGATTCATCGATATAGTCGTCAGATTCCCAGTCGTCATCACTATCCTCATGTTTAACACAGCAAAAATGGACGATTTCTTTCACTTCCTGATCACATCCGGATAAAAATATGCGAATAAGATCTTCGAAAGTATCTGTTGTCAATCCTCTTTTTATCTGTTTTTCCATATTGAAATTGACATTATTAGCCGTGGAAATGTAATTTTTAGTGCATGAACGGCTGATGTCTCATCCTTTAATTTTGCTGCTAATTTTATGCTATAGCAGGCTCCATTTTTTATACCTCCGTATATTCCGTTAAAATTTTATTACTTGCTTGAACACGATAGTATTTTCCGTCATATTTTAAAACTTCTTTTTCTTTAAAATTTCCTAAGTAGTTTTCACATGTATACAGTATGCTTTCTCCTGATTCGAGAACTTCTCTCTGCTCAGGAGTAATTCGTAATTGATTTGATGTGATATTTTTAATGTTTCTCATACAATTCCTCCTATTTTCTTTTAATACTATTAGTATGAAAGAAAAACCCTTCCGAAAAAACATTTCGGAAGGGTTTAAATAGCAAATTATCCATTTTATAAGACATAGTAATTTACATTTTTATTTACATATTATGAGGTTCTGCATATTCTACAAGATATTTTATTTTTTGAGGCATTGATGGAAATTGAAAGTAAAAAGCTACTGCAGCATTATATTTTCCTACCCATGATTTACGATGGGTTTGCAAATATTTTTCCGCTTCCTCATATGATGAAAACACATCATCGGTAATAAGAACAACCGGCATAATATCAACATCCACGCATGGATATTTTTCATCTAGAACCGCAGAACGAATTCGCATCTGTGCTTTATTAACATCCTTTTCTGAAAAGCTATCCATAATAAATTTTCCGTCTATGAAATACATATATATTCTCCTTCTTTTTCTGATATTTTCGAAATGTTTTTAATTTTATTCAGTTATAGCGTAGCAAAATGAAAATACGATTTACATTTTACCATAGAAGACCTTGCTGTTATTAGTTATTTACAGAAAAAGTTTCACACACTCGTTTTATCCATCTGAATATTATACCATATAATATATATTTTAACAAGATAATACCGCCTTACTCACAACTAAAGTCACGAGTGTGCGGCGGCAAATTATCATGAACGGCGGCCTCCTTTTTTAAATATTATTGTTGATATATTACACAACATACATATTAGCTATGCAATTTTCCGCATAAAAACTTCCCGGATTTCCAGTAAGTTTTTTTAATTATGGAAAGTCTAGCTAATCTACGATTTTAATCTCTTTTCCACAGCAAGGACAATATTTTGTGGTAGCAATGTTCATGCTTTCATCTACATGCGGATTATTGATCTTTCCTGGATATAGCAGATTCTTCTTCCATTCGCACAGTTCCTCTCCTTTATATCGGCGAAGAATTATATCCTCGCCATTTAAGAAAATTTCCATCGGTTCTTTTTCACTCAATGGCATATTTCCTTTTGTGCCAAAAAGCTTTGCTCTGATTTCTTTAGGAATCACAATACGTCCCAGATCATCAAATCTTCTTACAACACCAGATATTAACATATTATTTTCCTCCTTAAGTATTATTGATCATTTTCCTTAATTCTTCCAGATTATCCGGATCCGTATACATATTCGCCAGACGATAGATCGCATCTGCCAATTCATCAATTCGTAAATGAGTTGTAGAACTATCGTAATCGGCCCAGATCGTATCTCCCCCGTCATATTCGCATCCTGAGTAAACGGCATACCATTTCCTTCCGTCTGTTCCTTTTGCTTTTTGAATGTATGCAAATACAACTAAATTGTTGCCATCTAATTCGAACTCGTAAAGATCATATCCGATTTCATCCGAAGGATTGTTGAAATCAGTTACGGATTTCTTTACTTCTATGGCTTTTTCTTTTGCTTCCTTTCGTGTCATTGTTTCTCTCCTTCTATCCTATTTTGTATATTTAATATGTCAGATAATAGAGAGTAAAAGAAAACGGATCCGTAAGGGTCCGTTTTTACTTATAATTTTAATAATCTATAAATACTCCGTTTTCATCTGTAGCATTGACGGCATTATATCCCACAATATCCATATTTGCTAAGTTAACATCATTTAAATTTACTTTATTTTTTGCTTCTTCGAAGCTAACTGCGTCTACTTCGGCGTCAATTCTACCATCAATGGCGATACTAATTGTGTATTTCATTTTATTTTCTCCTATTTTAATTTTGGTTGTATTATTTCTTTATACAATCATATTTAATCGTCACCTCTATCCCCTACTTTTCGCTTGTCAAAATAATCAAAGCTATTTGTTATAAAAATAGAATCGAAAGATGTTAATAATCAGTCTTGGTAAATTTCATTGGAAATTATGTGATATACAAAAGCACACAAAAATGTAAGTATCACAAACCACCAATCAATAGGATCCCCGAGTGAAAGGTCAACCAACACAACCGATACCCCAATTAAAGAATAAAATAATTCCATAGTGTTCCTCCATATATTTCAATTCATGCACTCCTTATGGAGTGCAACAAGTCACACATTAGATATATGATATCTCTACTTGTATTTCAATTCATGCATCCCTTATGGGATGCAACTGCAAAATATAGTATTCATATTCCCATTTATACTATATTTTGTATATATTGTGTTATATTATCTTCCTTTATATCCTTTACACAATCATATCTATCAATTCACCTTCCTTTATTGGTGCGAATCTCCCAGTGCTTTTATGTGCGCTTAAGATTCGCACCTGCATCTTATTCTTCGCTTGTCCAAAAGACGTAGGTATCCTTACTAATTGTTTTTGCATGTAAAGTCTGTTCTTTTTTCTTTTCCGCAGTATGAGATTTCTGTATTTCTTCCTGCATGGAAGAATATCCATCTCTCTTATAGATGTCTTCACATACATCTGCATTACAATCCATATCCATAACGATTTCTCCTGCTGCCTTTTTTACCTCTACATTAGCGACTTTATAGGATAAATCTACAATTTTTTCATAATGCTTTTTTGCTTCTGCCGTCATCTCTTTTACATGAAAACTTTTTACCTTCTGATATTGTTCATACGCCTGCATAATTTCAGGAATATAATAATTCTTCAGTTTTCTTGTATAGCTTTCTTTGCCCTGATCATTTAAAAACTTTACAGCCCAAACAATATAAGCGATTTTAGAATCCTTTTCTGCTAATTTATCAATATTGATTCCTTTTTTCTGTTTTGGCGTAGGAATCTTTTTGATAAAAGGATTATCTTCTGAATTTTCATTTGTTTCTCTCACAAATTCTTTAGTTGTGGTTTCTTTATTCTTTTTGGGAAAACAAATTTCAATAAGATCGGAAATGAAATTAATAACATCTTCTATTAGTTCTGATACCATAAAAAGAAGTACCGGACTAAATATAACAAGCATAGCGATTATAGTTATTAACAGGTTGTCTCCTTCTGCTTCTTCGGAAGCTTCTGAATCTTTTTGACTTTCTACGGAATCTTCTCCCTTAAAAGAATCTATTAGTTCCTCCACAGCATTATCAGTTTCTGTTTTTGTAGATTCTGCTTCTACCGTTTCTGTATTAATAACTTCCTTATTATGTATACCTGCGAAATAAGTTATTCCTGCTAGTATTAAACCACAAAAGAGAATAATGATGCCAATATAACTATCAAAGTCGGTAATCAATGATACCCAAAATCCAATAAAAAGTAAAACAACTGATATTATAGCAAAAACTGAAATTACACTCATACCATTTACCCCCTCAGTGGAATCATATTAAGCAGAATCACACTTTCACAATGCTGTTCCTTTTTAATCTGTTCTTCAATAAAATAAACACCTTTTTCTGTGAAAGCATCCCCATTTTGTAATGTTACAATTGCTCTTCCAGGCTGTCCATCTGCATTAAAGTAAACCAAATATTTCATATCTTTTCCTCCAATTGTCTAATTTGATATTAATATGACAGAATAACTGCTTAAAAAATAAAGGACCTCAAAAGAGATCCTTTGTTTTTAGTATAACTGCCTAAATTTTTACAATAATTTTGCCAGTCCGGAAAGATATTTTTCTTTCAGGTGTTCGGTAAGCGTTTCTTTTTGACTTAGGTGATCTTTCATATCTGCAAGTTTAACCCAATACGCTATCTGGCCTCCAACACTTGTGCTGGCATACACATTGATTTGATTACAATATTCGTCATACGACATACCAGAAGGTTTTGTTAATAATTCCAATGCATCATCTATATCAGGGTATTCTTGTCTGACTGCATCAGGAATTTCGTAATCAGTATCCTCTAAAAGATCATGCATATATGCTACTGCCTGGCATTTTTCCTGCAAATCGTTTGGAATTAATTCATTTTGCCTAACATAATCTGCAACCCTGACTGCATGATCGTAAGTACATCTTCTGTAATGGTTTCTGCCCATCCTGTTTGCATAGTCTATAATATTTTCATTTGCAGCGATACATGAATTACTCCATTTTTGTTCTGGAAAAACAGATTTTAAAGCTTCCACATAACTTCTGGCATTCTTTCTTGTAAACCAACACCTACCAATTATATCAATATAATTGGTATTTACATTTGCGAACAGATTTTCTTTTGTAATAAAATATCCAAAACGATTTACAAAACCTGTTTTTGCAATGTGGGTTATTTCTCGCTGATCTGTGTCGGAATGTTTGACCGGATAAATATAAAAATCTTTCTGCTCCTGTACCCACATATTAAAATTCTTATCACTGAATTGTAATCCTCCAGGAATAATAATTCCTTTCGGCAATCCACCTTCTTTCTGTCCTTTGGCTGTTGTAATTAAAAAATCACATCCTCCGTATCCCGAATCCTTATAATAATAACTCATATTTTAATACCTCTCATTCTTTTATTTTATTCCGGAAGCCAATTTTCTTCCGATTTTTTCCACAGTTCTGGTGCAACTGTTTCTTTATAAAAAGCTGATTCAGATGCAACCGCCATGTCGATTAACCAGAAATCATCACCATTTTGCATAATATCAATGGACCATTGACCCGTGAGTTCCACTTCTGCTAACCAAGAACTTATATTATCCAAAACTGTCTGTTTATTTATCTCATATCGTCTATATAATTCCTGCTCATGCATAGAATAGATTACATAGTCGTGTCGATCATGTAAACTGTGGTCTTCAGCAAATCTTTTTTTCATAACTACGGAATCCCAATAAGGATGAATTCCAAGAATTTGCTTAGTGTCAAAATCCACAAACACACGGTACTCCGTATGCAACGGCATGCCTTTATAGATGGTTGGATTATTTTCTTTATCTGGAATAAAATCACGGACCACCCATTCATTTGTTGTTGAAACTCCATAAATGGGATGTGGTTTTGTCAATGGTGATGCCATCTGCAAAGCCTGCCAATGAATAAAAAGCAGATACTCTCCTAATTCCCAGACTTCTTTTACACCATGGACATGAGCGTTCCGAAAATCATACTTTGAAGAATAGGTTCCAGTCTTAATGAAATATTCTTTATTTTCGTTCAATCCAAATACTTTCTGGCAATATCGATCAACAATATCCAATGTTGTTCTGTTAAAAGACATATAATCCTGCCTTGTTAATTGTAGCATTGTGAGTGGAATCTTAATGATTGTAGTGGATGGGATCTTAAAGAAGCCCTGTTCCGTAACTGGTCCAACAATTTTCGGCAGCCAATATCCCATTGAATTCCGATTACGTCCAATCATATCATACATAACGTCATCCACATCCAAGATATCCAATCCCTGCCGGAACATTCCATAAGATTCTCTCATTTGATTGATATTTCCAGATACTTTTGCTTTTTCATAATGTTCAAACATAAATAAGAGCGTTTTATAACTACTTTCTTTGATATGACGCTGCATCAGAAATCCAGTGAATTGAGGACGTATACTCTCAGGTACAGTCATAATATCATTTTTTGTTACAATAGGAGCTGTTTCCGGAAGGAGCGCAGTATTTAATGATCCGCTTACACTTCGACCATCGTATTTCCACACTGATGTTTGAGAAATAAGTTCCTCTACGATTTTATCAATAATATTCTGACTGCAGTTTCTTGCTTCGATTCCCTCTTTTTCTTCTGCTACTTGTTTAGCATTTATAGTAAAAAGATTATCAGAATCCGTTTCAGACAGGATACATTCCTGATATTTTTCATCAAATTTCCGGAGTAATTCCGGATCTGTCTTTAGAATTTGTGCAGCTTCATCTAAAGAGATGGATTCTTTACTTTTTCGCATAAGAAAATCTAAAAGAGCCATATGTTTCCTCCTTCTATCATTAATTTATCTTAATATGACAGAAAAGAAAAAAGAAAAGTCCCTCTCACGGGACTTTTCTTTTTATGCTTCCATATTTTTAGAAACTCTGTGATATTTACATTTTTCGCATTTCTTTAGCAGTTTATCTTTATAGTTTTCGTCATAGCCTCTGAATATTCCAAGACATGTATTATAATATTTTTCTTTTTCTAAATTAGCCTCCTTTTTATTCATGTAGCTACGATCTTTATCAAAACTATATTTTTCAAAATAACATAACGGAATTTGATCCTTCCAAAAAGCATCCTGCGGCACTCCTGCTATTGCTTGGCGCTTTAACATTTCATTACCACTTAAAATTATATGAAAATAGAATGAAAGATCATCATATGGATCAAATAAAGCCCAATCCAATGGATCGAGGTTATCAAGAATGCTATTTCCACAACAACGTTTATTCTTGTGATAATGTTGCAGCTCTATCGGGATACTTTTAATATCGACTCCACACAGAGTTGCAAGTTCCTCGGCTGTTTTAACGTTAAAGGAAATAATGACGGCTGGATTTTTCCCTGTAAAGAAACAACGATATTTGCTCTTATAATCGTCATCGTATTCCTTACCTAAAATAATATCTCTGTATGATATATTTTTGGCTGCATATTCAAAAGAATCGATTTTTCCATCAAACTTTTTGGTTAAAATGAGATTAACAATATACCCAGCCGAATTTCTAATCATAGATAGCATTTCAGATATAACTCGGTTTTTATTTTTATCGAAATCAGAATTCAACATACCGCCTATGGATACGGCCATGTTATATCTTGCTAACCATTGCTGATCATAAATGAGTTCTTTTTCTGTCCGCATCGAACTTAAATCAAGTGTTTCATACTGACGGAAGCAAGTTGATTTATTATCGGTAAGCATAGGTAACGTCTTATCTCTTTGTTTGATAAGATTAAAAACATTTGTGTCTACTTTATTAACATATCTATCAATGAGATAATCATACAGGTGTTCCGATTTTTTACCGTATTCCATTTCAATATTCTTTGGATTTTCAACAGGTTTCACTACAATATATGGAATAGTTGTTCTTAATGCAATCTCATTCTTTTCATTTTCTTCCAGCCTGTCATAAATAATATTTGCTTCACAGAAAGAAAGATCCTCTAATTCAATATGTTCCTTATAAAACCGATCTTTAATCAAAGAAAACATATAGATAGCCCAGAATGCTTCATCCTGATTTAAAGAAGCAAACGTTCCGATTTTTGTTCTTACGCAGTCGTTATTTACAGCAGGAGCCATATTGTCATCATTTTTGGATACACCATATCTTCCACTGCCCCATAAATCACTAACATCGATACCGGAGATAGAATTATAAGGGAAATAATTACCTTCTATTCTTTCACTCATATCTCTCCCCGGACACCTGGACATTTTAGCCTGTAGTGGATGTTTATAAATAGGACGGTCAGACAATATATACAGATTTTCTCCATTTCTGATTATAAAAGCAAAAAAACTCTGTTCAAGATTCTTATCATCACAAATGTAGCACATCGAAATACCTGAGATGTCTCCTTTTGCAACAAAACGGATAACATCGCCAATACTCTTGTACATATAGATATCAAGAGATCCTTTAAACTCATCATCAGCAAATGAGCCCTTTGTTATTTGGTCCAACTTCAATTTCCCGTTCATGCAGTTTTTAGCAGATGACACAACACTCATAACATCTTCCGATGTTAATTTATCTGACGAAAGATTATAAAAATCCATGGCGGTTTTCATATTATTGAGCACTGTTTCTTCTGCATTACTATTATTTACGGAATCATATAATGTTCTGACATCCTTTAAATACTCTTGGAGATCAGGATTTTCTATTAATTCCATGAAGGAAACATTCTTTCCGTTCATGAATTTCTTAAGATATATTTTCAGATAAGTATCTGCAAATAATCCTGTTTCATCGTATTTTAATGAATTCATAATCCGCTCATTCATCTTTTGAATATCATAATTAGATAAACGCCCGTCCATATAGATTGTGTATTTTCTGTTATCTTCACTTGGATTTACACCAGTGATTTTTACCCAGAGATCCAATTTCTCTTTTAACGTCATATTTTTCTCCTTCTTTCTTTGTTGATATATTTAATATGTCAGATTTTAGAGATATAAAAAAGAAGCCCTATCGGACTTCTTTGCAGCGCCGTGACGGGGAGTCGAACCCCGAAACCGGATTTTGCTCCGAGATGGCGGATTAGCAATCCGCTGCTGTACCATTTGAGCCACCACGGCAAAAAATATAGAAACGGCCCATTACGGATTCGAACCGCAGTCCCCGGGGTCAAGGCCCAGTGCATTGACCGCTATGCTAATGAGCTAAAAACGCCAGTGACAGGACTCGAACCTGTACGTCGGCATAAATGCCGGCTTGCCTGTGTTCGAAGCAGGTGCTGTACCACTTGAGCCACACTGGCAGACTCCCGTGCCCCGCAGATTGGCAGGTTTATCACGAATACTACAGCAGTTAGTCAATTTCGACCGCAATACCGTTTAGCACAGGCTTTTTTGCATATACACTGAATAGAAACAGGTGACTAATCTGCTCCATACAGCTTAAATACAAAGACATCGGTGGGATTCGAACCCACGGTAAAACCTGTTTTGCAGACAGGTGCCTTAAGCCACTCGACCACGATGCCATAATACGGACGACGGGACTCGAACCCGCAAAGTACGATTTAGAAGACCGTTGTTTTGTCCAATTAGACTACGTCCGTAAAAAATATCCCCAGACAGATTTGAACTGTCGTTCCCTGCGTGAGGGGCAGGGGTCCTTGACCGCTAGACTATGGGGACTTAACGCTGTGACAGGGATTCGAACCCTGAAAGCGGGAATCTCACCCGACATGCCGGTTTTCAAGACCAGTGCTGTACCAGTTGAGCCATCACAGCAAAAGCGGAACGAGAGGGACTTGAACCCTCAAAGCGTGGATTAACACGACATGTCCGGCTTCCAACCGGGTCCTGTACCAATTGAGGCACCGCTCCATTTGGGGCTTTTGAAACCCCTGTTATTTTGATATTTTATCTGCAATTCCAGATGCAACATAGCTGTCTGGTTTTACATATACTTCGCAATTTGAAATACTTCCTTTTACCCATCCGACAAGTTCAGGTATCAGATCTTTGGTTTTTCCTTTTTCAGAATATCCTGCGTCAATATGGATAGAAAAAGTAGTATTTAAAAAGACTTCTTCGTACTCTTCTGCTTCTAACAAATGAATCAGTTTATCTGCTATTTCCAAAGAGTCTCCGGTTTCCATCTGCAATTTTGTTCTTACATCCAGAATACGGTCTCTATTATTGATTTTATAGAAAAATATGCCTCCATGTCCCTCGCAGATAACAGCAATGACATTTACTTCTTTTGTATAGTTGAAATTTTGCGAGTCTGTACCAATCGTAATTCGTATATTTGTATCATATTGTTTCATTTTATTGTAATAATCACGGATATATTGAGGGATTTCTTCCAAAATTAAATGTCCGTATGTTGGAGATATCCAATTATTATTTGTCATTATGACCATCCCTTCTGTCTATTAAATATTGACTTATAACAGGCACAGTAGGATTCGAACCCACATCTTCGAGATTTGGAGTCTCGTATTCTAAACCATTAAACTATATGCCCATATAAAATTATAAAAGATGCACTTTTCATTCTTATTATTAATATGAATGATTTTAATAAATTTTCATGCAGAAATTTTATATACAAAAAACAGCATCCTTCGATAATGTTTTTATCAGAAGATGCTGTTACTAAAATAACTAATACCAAATATTGTTATGCAAAGAATTTGCATCAACAAATAAAGCAGTACATCTTCTTATTATGTCTACTCTCTGACCATGAACTATTGGATTGTCTTTTACATATGTTTGTGTTACGCATATTGGTTATCCTTTCTTACAATTTTCGTAAATTGGTTCAATATATTGAAAAAGTACGCCAAATCGGATTCGAACCGATACTGCCAGGGGCTTAAACCCTGTGCCTCTGCCGATTGGGCTACTGGCGCATAATGGGTATGACAGGCCATGATCCTGCAACCTTCGGCTTAAGAGGCCGCTACTCTGCCACTTGAGTTACATACCCGCAGATACACATGCTGTATCAGTGCATCCGACGAGACTCGAACTCGCATGGAAAACGACTTCCGTCAGATTAAAAGTCTGGTGCCATACCAATTAGGCGACGGATGCATACGTTATAATTTAGATAATCGCTTGTATAACTGTTTTCGTTTCATGATCATTTCTCCTTTATTATATCATTCTGATTCATCGCAAATAGCATAATGCCAATGATAGCCAAAATACTCTCTGTTTGATTTACATGCGTGTCGAATACCAACACGTGCAGCATCAACATTTTTATCAGGATACACATCTCGAGCTGCATATGCAGGTGAATCATAAGATTTTTGTGTCTCTTTGCAAATAACAGTATGCTTTTTAGGCATTGCAATACCATATTCTTGCAACCAATATCGTACTGTTTCAACAGTTATACCATATTCGGTTGCAATAGACCTTAATGTCTTATGTTTTATATTGGTTGATAAAGTTTCATAAGATAACAAATGCGTTCTTGATTTTACATCAATATGATACGATTTGCACCACCGACGAATTGTAGTATGCGTAACTCCGTATTTTGATGCCACTGCAGAATATGTCATCGAAGATATATCTTCAAACAATTCATCCTTCGAAGGATATGATACTTTGCGAAAAGATCGAATACTATTCACATAACACGTATGGCATAATGATCCAGCTTTTGTTGTTTTCTCGCCGCATATTGGACAAATTTTCTTTATACCGTCATCAATGGCATAGTATACGCCTTCTGAATCACAATCTATATCACACCCATTATGATATTTAGTGTGATCAGCTGTTGTTCTAAACACCATTAAATTATCAATATCATTGTTCATTTTATTTCTATCCTTATGATGAACAACTTCTTCTTTCTTCAACTTACGACCAAGCATCTTTTCAGCTTGATCTCTATGAACTAAATGTATTTCACCATTAAGACAATAAGCCAAATACTTGCCGTTAAGAAATGTACGACAGCCATTATACATTTGCATAGCATATCTCTGACATATTCATAAATTATATATAATTGTGAATGCTGATAACAGGACTCGAACCTGTAACCCCATGCTTGTAAGGCATGTGCTCTCCCAGTTGAGCTATATCAGCATAGTTGTGGTGAACAGAATTGAACTGATATTAACCGCTCATCAGACGGTCTTTCTACCATTGAAATACACCACAATATTTTTATAAAGCCTGTGACAAGATTTGAACTTGCAACCCTCTACTTACGAGATAGACGCTCTGCCAATTGGAGCTACACAGGCGTTTAATGTCCTCATGGCGACTCGAACGCCAATCTTTCGGTTCGTAGCCGAAAACTCTATCCATTAAGCTATGGGGACATAGCAGGCAGTAACCGAATCGAACGGGTGTCTAACGGCTCAGAACCGCACGGTTTACCTCTAGCCTAACCGCCTATAAGCCGCAGAAGGGACTCGAACCCTTAATCCCCTGATTACAAAGCAGGTGCATTGCCATTGTGCTACAGCGGCATATTTAATTTCAGGGAGACCAGTGGGGCTCGAACCCACGTAGGAATTACTTCCGCAGAGCCACAATCTGCTGCCTAACCAACTCGGCCACAGCCTCCATAGCTGGAATGGTGGGACTTGAACCCACAACCTACCGGTTAACAGCCGGTTGCTCTACCATTGAGCTACAAACCAATATTTAAAACAAATGCACCAGAAGGGATTCGAACCCATAGAAAACCGGGTTTGAGCCGGTCCCGTCTGCCAGTTGCGGCACTGATGCATACAGTCGGAATGACAGGTCTCGAACCTGCAGCCTCATGATCCCAAATCACGCGCGCTACCAATTGCGCCACATCCCGATAAAGTGCCCATGAGAAGATTCGAACTTCCAACATCTGGTCTCTGAAACCAGCGTGTCTGCCAGTTGCACCACATGGACATCTTAATATCCTGAGTGGGAGTCGAACCCACAAACAATTCACCACGTCCTTAGCGTGGCCGCTTTGCCAATTTGCGTATCAGGACATATTTTTTAATGGGCAGAGACGGACTTGAACCGCCAGAAGCCGAAGCCAACAGTTTTACAGACTGCACCGCTGCCAATTACGGGATACCTGCCCAGAAGTCGGCAGGGTGAGATTCGGACTCACAATGTTTACCGCGTGGGTCAGTGTTTTACAGACACTTTGCTTCAGCCCTTTGCATACCTGCCGTTAATAATATTCAGTTCCCATATAATAATAGTCTGGCATATTTTTCATCTCCTTTACTTTTGATATAGAGCATGTGACGGGATTCGAACCCGCGTGATGTCCTGCTTGGAAGGCAGGTGTCCAAAACCACTGGACCACACATGCATAATAGCGACTGCAACGGGACTTGAACCCGTGTTATTCCTCCGTGACAGGGAGGTGCCATAACCAGCTAGGCGATGCAGCCATAATGCCTCGTTTCGGTTACGATCCGATCCTCCAGTTTTTCAGACTGACGCTTCTACCAAGTTAGCTTACGAGGCTGGATAAAATCACTTTCGGTTTTATCCTTGCTAAATCGTTTGTTCATATTATTTTCTCCTGTAATAGATTTTTTAAATTCTGAGTGCCTGGTTCAGAATTAAAGCAAGCGACGGGATTTGAACCCGCGTCTATGACTTGGCAAGCCACCGTACTGACCAGTTATACTACACCTGCATCTGGGACTCCCGGAGTGCCTGGTTCCATAAGTCCCATTGTTTTAAATTGTATCGCAGATAATTCTGCAGTGACCGATAGGGGACTTGAACCCGCTGCTACGAGGTTGAAAGCCTCGTGACCTGAACCATCTAGTCGAATCGGCCATATAGTGGAGCTGGTGGGATTTGAACCCACGACATCTTGTTCGCAAGACAAGCGCTCTCCCAACTGAGCTACAGCCCCATATCAAAGATTGTGTTAAATACTTATATATTTATTATGACAGATTATAAGTTTTATAGAAATTTCTGCACAAAAATTTTTCTTTCATTCATAAAAAAGACCACTAAATTAAGACAATCGCTTAATTCAGTGGTCATGATTTCATATTTCCAATCTATGTGCGGTTCTTATGGTTTTCGGGTGCCTGTTCCGATACCTACTGCCCGCTTAAAAAGGCCATGAAAAGAACCACTGAATGTTTTATGCAATTGTGTAAAGTTTACTAAACTTCTCGCAAAAAGACTATATTTCGGTGTATTATCGACAATTCGATCCCATCCGTAATGATAATTAGCAGGTGCGCTTCTCACGGTTGGCGAGGGCACGCTGGTACAGGTCCTTGCGCAGGGCCTCCAGCTGGGCCGGGATCGCGGTCTCCAGCT
>OGNP01000982.1_pt1 | contig 14926 bp, 25 predicted proteins | sample 1573531 | NCBI WGS metagenome assembly OGNP01 (sample SAMEA2581984, study PRJEB24529) | metagenome | biome: Human gut stool | place: China | collected 2011 | reverse complement strand
TTCATAAGTTGCAACTGGATATTACCGGAGCTGATATTTCTTTCTGTGCGCCTTTCTGATATTAATATGATAGATTAAATTTAAAAACATTGTAAATTTCTGCACAAAATTCACCGTAAAATATCTTGATTTTGAGTATATTGGTTTTTATTTTGAATTTCGCCGTTCATTATTTGTCCAAATAAGCTCCGCTCTCTATCAGGTTTATGATAAACCACTTTCGAATATCTGCTTTCCTCTTTTTTATCAGGGTATTCGAATTTTTGATTCATTTCTTTTATAACTGATTCCAGCACATGACGATCTCTTTTCATATTATCGATAAGACACAATTCCTGTGATTTAGTAGCAATATGTAATTCTATTCTGCATGGAATATCTTTCGTAAGATTGATTAAATTAATTCTGTTTCCTACATAAATATTTGTTGCGTCAGCTATTACGGAGCGGCCAGTCTTTAATTCCTCTTTAATTTTTTGTAAATATATTTGATGAATTTCTTTATTTTTAGATTGATCGCTGGCATCACCACATAATTGTTCCCTGAGATCATCTTTGCATATTATCTCTGCTCCCGTCTTTTTACAAATACTTTCGGCTATATGTGATTTCCCACTCGCAGGAAGTCCGGCCATAATATAAAGTGTTGTCATATATTTTTCCTCCTTTGTTTATACAAATAATATGGAAGAAAATATATGTATAAAAAATGATCCCCGGAGGGGAAAGTTCCGGGGATCTTCATCAAAGATAAAAGGGGAAATCAGATGTGTTCTTCATCTGATAATGCTATTATAACAGCTTTGAAATATATTGCAAATTTCTGCACAGAAATTATTACAAAGAAAAATAAACAAAAATAACAATAGAAAACAGTATGTATTTAACAAAACAACTGTTCCATATTGTATAAATTTTAAAAATATGTTATTTTCGTTATGGCAAAAGTAGATAGATGTTTTTGTTTACGAAAGAGAGGCGAAAATCATGAAAAATAATCATGAAGCGAGCGGATCTAATGGACAACCACAAACAAATCTAACTGAGCTTCTTTTGTTTCTTCTTCTCATTTTTTTAATTCTTGCTTTAATTAAATTCTAATTATTCTTCTAAAGGAGATCTACTGACCAATAGTAGATCTCTTTTTCTAATTGGATTCGCCTCTAATCAACATCATAATAGCAAAAATGAATAAAAAAAACTATATTTAATAACTACAATTTTTTACTACAGTATTTGGTGAAAATGCACAAATTTCTTTTGTGAATTTTGTATAGTATTTATTTATGTAATGGTTTAATAATTTTTAAAAAAGGTTATAACTATATGTAAACATATGTTCTTTCAATGAAAAATAAATATAAGAACAATTATCCAAAATTTTTCTTGATTTTTAATCCATTTTTTGATACTTCTATATAAGTGTATCTACAAAATCCCAAAGAACTAATTCCGCCAATATTTTCGTTCATATTTTCATGAAGATGTCCATGAATATGATATTCTGGTTTTTTATCTAAAATATACTGAGTTATGCCTTCTAATCCACTATGCGAATTTTCTTCATTATTTGTTCTAACTTTATCGTGAGTAAGAAAAATATCACAAGTTGGTAGTATTTTTGCTAATTCTATACTCTCTTCGTTAGTTAACATAGGTGCGTCAGAGTTCTTATATTTAAAGCTTCCGTGCATTCCTGTAAACGTAACTCCATTAAATTCTATCATCTTTCCTTCAAAATTTGGAATATCCATTTCTTCTAATTGTCCATCATAATCATGATTACCAAGAATTCCATAGATGAGAGCTTTATATTTTTTAGCTATTTCTTTTGCAACGAACATATCTCTTTCGCTCATATCACCTAATATAAAGACAATATCAATTTTATCTTCGATGTCAGAGAGAAAGTCTTCTATTTGTTCTTTTCTCATATGACAATGCGTATCTGTAATGATTAATATATGGAAAGCATTTTTGCAGTTAGGTATTGGCTTTCCCTGAATTAAGTCGTCACTATTTGCAGTGACAGCATCTTGTTTTGAAGATATTACTGTATTATTTTTACTACTAACTAATTTTTGTAAAAAAGATAGCATATATATTTACTCCTTATATAAGGTTTTGCTAATTATTATCGGTTAACAAAAAAATAAACGTCATAAACATCTGCATTTTGATGTGATGAGATTTTAAAATATGCCTCGCATATTTTTAAGTAGTCAACTCTCCTTTTGGGAGGAATTGCTATTTCATATCTCGGATAAATGTAACGATACCAAAACAGATCCAGACACCGGTTTTGTTCGTAATACTCCGTCCTTGGTTCAATAATTTGCAGAATTCCGCCTGATTTTAAATATCTGTGGAGACACTGAATCACCTTCGGTATATCAGCATGATGTAGTACGTTTTTAAGACGAAATTCATCAACGGATCCTTCTTGCAATCCAATAATTTCGTTTGTCTCTGTATTGTATACATAATCTAAATAGGGACCTTGAGTAATATCACATGTTTTATATCCAGGATATGGATTATATCCGCTGCCAAAATCAATTTTAAGCATACTGCACTCCTATGCCAAGTCGTGGTTTCCTATATCATGGCAGTAATCTTCCCACACAGAATAGACTTTATGGGAATACCGTTCATCAGAATGACAATTCGGTGCAATGATAATATCTGTCTTTTCGTATCCGGCTTCTTCCGTATCTGCGGATGCGTTTTTATCTCCGTGATACCCAAACAGCCCAAATTCTTTTCCTTTCCACTCAAACGTGAAGAAATTATGTCCATCACTACGTAATAATTTAGCGCCCATGCCATAAAGCAGATCTTCATAGCTGTCTTTATAGTTTAAATTGTATCTGCCCATAAGATCTTCACATACAACCACGCCGATATCATCTGCTAAAATCATATCAACAAGTTCATATAGCTTTTTCCCAGTAGACTGCCAAGATTTTGGAAGATTGATGCGTAAATTAGGCACGTACTTTTTTGCAATCAGTATCTGTTCTCTTCTGGCCTTATATTGTTCTTTAGAAGATATAGAGATTGCCATTTCTTCCAGTCCATTTTCTACTAAAGCTTTTGTCAAATCTTCAGTTAACTTCGTACCGTTTGTTACCAGGCAAATTGTATTTACATATTTATGCACTACTTTGAAATAGTCTACGATATTCGGTAAAAGTAAACTCTCTCCGCCCATAATGGTAGCTCTTTCCAACATACCTACCTTTTTCATAGTCTCTTCCATTTTTTCAATATCTAATATCTTTTCTCGCTTTTCCGGCTGAAAGCAAAAATAACAGTTCTGATTACAATGAAAATTTGTGATAATTCGATACCGGAACACTCTATGATTATGTAACATATTTTTTCCTCCATAGAAAATGCCCCTGAGTGGGGCATTTCCTGTTAACGATTACTTATCCTCAGTAATAATGGCTAACTGGCCGCATGCAGCTTTTGCAGTAATTTCTGCTTCAGTCGCAATGGCAACTGCGTAATCATAGCCTGCTGCTCTTAACTGATTTGCGATTTTTTCCATGAGTTTTTCCTCCTTTATGTATTACATCAAATTTCTTTTCTCGATAATACCAGATCCCATATGATTTTTCTTAGAAATCTCGTTCTCATTAATAGGACTTAATTTTATAAAGAAATATCTAGGATCAAAATATTTGGTCAAGATATTGATGTCAAAATCTTCATAGTCTACCAATGTCATATTGACAGTTGTTTTTAAATTACTATTTGTCCGAATCTGGCCCAGTTCTTCGATAGACATCAGATTACTGATAGGAATTAAATTGTGTCGTCTTTCCTCATTAAGACTATGTAAGCTTACTTGTAACGTAATATTGTCTTTAATCCAGCTAAAATCACTTCCCTGTAATCCAACTGTAGAGATATAATGATGCGTTCCTGGATACTTTTCGTCAATCATCTGAATGGCTTTTTTTACTTCTTCTATATTTAGGAACGGCTCCCCCATTCTGGTGTAATTGATTTTATGTTCCCAAGCATCCTCAAATCGATATTCCGGATTCTGTTTGATAATAAATTCCACCTGAGCTACAATCTCTTCGGCTGTCAAGCAACGCCATCTTTTAAGTTTTCCGGTTGCGCAAAATTTACAATGCACAGGACAACCGCTCATACAACTAACACCAATCATCCATCGATTGGTCCGGTCTCCAACTTCATATGTCTTCAGTGTGTTTTCATTGTTATTGATTGCGTCCTTTGTATAATTTGGTAAAAAAGTATCAGTGACTTCCAATGGATGGCCATCCTCTGTTTCCAAAGCATATACCTTTCCATTTGTAAAAGATCTGCTGCGTAATTCTTTTAACATAAGCACCTCCGTTTGTTTTTCTACCATTAATATGACAGATAAAGAGACAAAAAGATCATTTCTAAAAATTATAAGCTATATGTTAAAAGGATAATATTATATCCCTTATATGATTGAAAGTGATAGAATTATGTTCCTTTAATTAATAAATTTAAAGGAATAGTATATTATCCCTTTATGCAACCGGCACAGATTATTGTCCCGTTTACATCGAAAGTACCAATATACTATCCCTTTTAGATAATAACAAAGAGGAACAGCTATCTGTCCCTCTTCGTTATTATAGGTAATATTTCATAAATTCGCTTAGCACGGGCACCCGTGACTTTAGTCGTGGGAGGAGTGCTGTTAAGCACAGCCCTGGGTGTCCATTACTCTCCTTTCACATAAATAGTATTGTCTCGGTTCCAAAAATCTGATCTTCCGGTAACTGAGACTGCCTTTGTTTACTTTGCATCCGGACAGATTCCGCAAATCGAAGAATCCACTTTGCCTGCGTCCAAAAATGAAGTACTCTCTGCCTTTGTAAGCTACTTTATCGAACAGCCGGAAGCCTTTTACCAGATAGCCGGCCTGATTTCGTTTCCGGATACCACCTTTAAGGATAGTGTTCTTATGTATCTGGCGGTTATGGCAGCGAACCTTCTTCTGATAGAAAACTTCGTTGCTGGGTATTGCTTCCGGATGACCGCTGATGCACCTGGCATCTATGTAATGCTCCTTTGGCAGATAATGACGGATACGGGTATTCTTAGTGAGATATCCAAATGTCATACGTATCTCAATGCCCTGTAGCTCATAGATTTCCTTCAGTTTGTTATAGAAATTCCATCGCATGACTCCCATGAATGTAGCATCCTTGAATCTCATGCCACGATGGATGGCTTTCGGCAGCTGCACCGCACCTGAGTGATAACCCTTATGGCATGTCTCACATAAGGTGATCAGGTTATTGGGAGCATCGCCACCAGTCTTTCGGCTCTCGATATGATGTACATTGAGCACCGGATCCTTGGATTTGCCTTTGCAGCACTGGCAGGTATGACCATCCCGGGATAATACATACTCCCGGACGTTCCAGAAATCGAGCTGCTCTCCCTGCTGATAACCAGTACCACTGATATCCGGATCCTTGATCTTCTGGATATCAAAAGAAGCTGTCTCCACGATGATCTTTGTAACCGGAAGTATCATGCATACTCTGGATACCACGGTCATATGTGTATCGACTTTCTGCCGGATACTGGGAGCCAGCCAGTTTTTCTTTCCGGATACCCTGTTCTGAAAACGAGCCTTCCGATAACGAATCTTACGATTACGCCGTGACCGGCGGTTCTGTCTGCGTGTGGAAATCAGATCCACAATGTCATTTCTTAGCTCCACATCGGAAGCATAGAGTTCTTTTGTTTCTGTGGTGGCCGACAAACCGATATGTTTGCTGCCGGCATCCACACCTAATACGATATCCTGTGTATAGTGCGTGCTGTCATACAACAGTCGTATGGTAAACGGACAGCGCTTTACTACTTCCGCCCGGCCGTCTTTCAATAGATGCCGGACCTTTCCATGCTTGTCAGTGGGCATAAGCGGCTGTCCGTCGATGTTAAGAACATATACCATAACAGGCACTCCTTTCTGTGAACCAAATCACATAAATCAGAGGTCATTCCTCTGTAATGATACCTTCGCCAATGTTAATGAGAGGTTTTGGATATCCGCAACACTGTCCCTACCCAACAGGACTGTTTAATCACGGACCTCAGAGCTGCAGACTAGGTATTACATCCGCAGGTGACTATATATTCTCTCGTAACGTAGTGTTCGAAACACTTAGGCTAGTCAATATCGGGCTTTTACAAGCCCGTCACTTTAGTGATGGGTTATTGACAAGTAGGGACAAATAAAATTTGCTCATACAAGCAAATATCCTGCATAGACACCTGCTTATTGATATGCATATGTCCAAAATACCATTTCTTATACTCCGTTGTGGCTCTTACTTCTTCCAGATAGTTCGAAATAATATCCGGCTGGTAAATGCCTTTACCGCCCATTAGGAACATATCACTGGTGCACGGACTATGGGAAATAATATAGTCCACTTTATTTCCGTATTTCTTAAGATTTTCGATTCCTTCAGACATCTCCTGCTCGCTAGGAAGCTCACGTTCCCACCAGGATACTCTCTTGATACGGTACATGGCTCTTCTATCATCTAACTTCTTTTTATCTTCTTTGAACAGAGAATCTTTAATTCCACACTGATAATTATCAGGATCCAAAATACCATCCTGGATATCATGGGAAGATGCTCCTCCAAACGTAAAGAATGTTTTTTCACAAAGAGTAAATACCTGGCCTCGCATTAAATGAATAACATTAGGTCTTACAAAGTGAACATTTCCTCCATTCCATTCAGATACTGGCATCGCATCCAATCTATCATGATTTTCATGATTCCCATCTACGAATAATGTAGTGAACGGCTTATTCTGAAGCCAGTTAAGCCAATATTCTTCTGTTCTTGATTCCATTTGGTTCCATACGAGTCCAAAATCTCCACAGACAATAACGTAATCCTCTTTTGTCATTTTTGATTGTTCTGGAAACGCTTCTTTGGAAAATCTTGTGGGATCTCCATGAATATCTCCTGTAATATAGATCATTTTCGTTCCTCCATCATTTTTTGCATTTCCAGAATATCACTATTTGTTCCATATCTAATATTCCATGGCAGGTATCCGGCAAACGCTTCTTTATCCAACATATCCATTGTGATTTCTTTGATGGTAATTCCGCTGACTGACTGGAATATACAGGCAGCTGAATACGGAAGATAATTTTTTGACCGCAGAAAATAAATATTGTAAAAAGGCAATTCTCTGCCATTTATTATTCTATTATTTCCACGTTCTGCAAGAAAAACTGCTCCTGCTTTTATTGTAATTCTTCCATCATCACATGAATAAATATCGAAATCACTCGTGAGTTCATAAATATGCCTATCTTCAAGATGTATCATGTAGTATTCCTCCATATCTATAAGAACGGCAGTTCCCCGCCGTTCTTATCTATTTCAATCTAAGAAAATTTCACTTCCTCCATTTTGTACACTCTTCTAATGTATATCCGTTTATGCATATCCATTTCAATATCTGCATCAATTTGTTTCAACTCTTGTAATTTCCATGTAACAACCATCCATAGCCTTATCATACTGTCTAATGTCGTAAAGCCATTTAAAAGGTATTTTTACAGTTCCTTCAGCTTTTAATTTTCCCATTATTTCGCCAATATTGAAATAACCCTGCATCCATCCATAACCTGACAGATACTGCTGTCTATCCAATTCACACAGTCTGTCATGATATTTAATTATATTTTTCTGTAAGAATTTGACATATCTATCTGATAAGCCAAAATTTTCTTCTGGATTATCATCGCTATATTCCGATATAATGAATGAATTTCCCTGAAACAACGCAAGTTGCCACATAACCTCACGCATATTGTACAATGTTCTTGTGATTCCATTTATTGCAATCATGTAATCATTCCGTGTTCCAGGTTCCCAGTTCTTTTTACTACATCTTCCACATTTATATGTGTCCGTGTTAATCGTCATTTTATATCTTGTCATAAATTATTACTCCTTCATATTTTGTTAGTTTGCTTTCACTTCCCAGTCAACGATCCATTTTGCAGACATATAAGTCCGATCCGCTGCATTGAACCAAAATGGTCTTTTGAACTGATATGCTGGAGCATGTTTCAATAACTCTACCTCAACTCCATCTTTTCTCGTCCAAATGATTTTTGTTCCAATTGGTAACTTGGAAAGATTATGTGTTTTCTTCTTCTCAAGTTTTTCTCTGCAGCGATTTCTCCATTCTATAGCACTTTTAGATTCTGTGTCGCTCAAAAGCTTTAAAATAGATTCCGGACAATCATAAGCGTATGGGCCCATGTCTTCTGACATATTTTTGTAGTAAAACATTCCGCCTTTTACAGAAGTAAGGAATACATAACCCCATGTTTCTTCGTCATCTATCGGAATCACAATGTCGTGTCCGTTAGAATCTTCGCCTACATAACGTTTTAAATCTTTGACAGCGGCATAATATGTACTACCTATCATTGCAGATTTTACTACCTGGAAATAACCTTTATTTGGGCCTTCCATAAAATACGCATCACATTCTGCTTTTCTATCAATTATTTTACCATTTTTGAAATGAGTAGCTTGTTGGCCTGTCCATCCCATATTATTTTCCTCCTGTTATCTATTGATATAGTTAATATGACAGATAAAGGAATATAAAAGAAAAAGAAGCCAAGAGACTTCTTTTAATTTTTACTATATGGTTCACAATTACTTTTCCATGCAGTAATTTCTACATTGGGAATGGTATTATCATATACCCAATGCCATTCTCCTGAACACCTATATGCAAATTGATCACAATATGATACATGATCATTATATCCAAGATAAGTAACTTGTACAGCCTCATTTTCTTCCGGATAAAGTCCAGAACTAACAGGGATCCAATTATTTTCCATTATTTTTCTCCTTTTTCACCTTTCGATTTCACCCATAGTAATGAGTTTTGTAAAAATCTGCTGTAGCACCGGAACACAAATTGAATTACCGGCCAGATGACAGATCTGAGCTTCTGTTAATCCCACTCTCTTCATAGCAGCATAATCACGGTCTTTAAAACCCATGAGCCGCCAACATTCTTTTGCAGTCAACATCCGAAGGACACCATTTGTATATACAGCTTGTCTAGGGGCTGTTGTAAGTGTTTTGGCAACGCCTTTTCCGACTCTTCCACGTCTTGTTTTGGAATTAGGAAAAGCTACATTAATACAGTCTCCATCTTCCACGAGTTTATATCCAATTTTTGTAGCTTCCTTTACATATAATTTTCCATTATTCGTAAAGAAAAGCTGTTTTTCTGCATCAGAGAGCTGGTAATCAGCTGGATTCACTGTTTTATCAAGAAAATCCCGTAGATGAAATTTAAGGGGTATTTCATCCGGAAATTCAAATTCATTTCCAGATAATAAGCTCACGACATATAACCGTTCTCTTGCCTGTGGAATTCCGTATTTACTTGCATCAAGAATAGCATATGTGCTTTTATATCCCATAGCTTCCATTGTTTCGATATAATGGTCCAAATGGTGTTTATGAGATACCTTTTTACCCTGAGAAGCCAGATTCGGGACATTTTCCCAGATGACTACCGGAGGTCTCTTATGTAATCCCTTTTCGATAATTTCAAGTGTCCGGTTATAAAGGATAGAGCGACCGGTATTAATGTCATTTTTACCTTCTTTTGTAAAGTCCTGGCAAGGAGATCCATGGATTAGAATATCAACATCCATATTCCAGTTTATGATATTCTGCGGTTTATAGCTAATATCAAAAATATTGTTATAAGCTAATACGGCATAAGGAAGAATCTCAACATAATCGATGGATTTAATGTTCAGCCCACATAATTCCAACGCTCTACGTGGAGCTCCTACACCTCCAAATAATTCCAAAATGTTCGTTGTTTCTTTCATATTATTTCCTCCATTTATCTTTTTGATGTAATTAATATGACAGATAAAACAAGACAAAATAAAAAGAAGCCAAAAGGCTTCTTTTTATTAGAAAACGTAGATATCAGATTTAAGGACGAAAAACGGGCGTACAGCCATAATGGAACCGCATAATGTATAGTTAGGTAAATCATTGTCATCAATATACAGAACAGTTTTATAACTGCAGCCAGAAAGAATCGTTGCGGGAGTCAATAAATAGTAAATATTTTCACAATCGCCAATGTCCTTATGGTACTTCATGTAGTCTAAAAGACTCATAATACTTACCTTGTCTCTACATTTACCATAATCATCGTATCCATCAAGAGATATCAGGTCTCTAGTGAATTCAACGATATTATCTTCTCCGAATTGTGCTGCAAGCTCCTTAAAATATTCTTTGTTTAAATATTCTCGAATATTACTATCACGCCAATCATTTGTATCTCCAAAATATAGTCTGTGATCAAAAAGACCCTTTCTTACAACTGCTGCAGTCCCATTCTCAAACTGTTGGCATACAATGTATTCAATTCCATTTCCATCTTTGAATGTTTCCCCTGCATTTAGTTCAGAAAGTTTTCTATCACCTTTGATACCAGAATTATTTTCAATACCTTTAACATTTCTGGCTACCAGAGTGCATCTCCATGTAAACATAACCACCTTTGTATTCATACCAATGTCATTACACTCATTGGATATATGAATTGCTTCTTCTTTACTATATGTTCGAAAAGCTCGATCAATTTCTCCAGTATAGGAGTTTTCATGATTATTTAGGTTTCCTTTTACAAACATTTCTTCTTTTTCATCCATTACATAGTATAAATTTCTTGTTTTGCTTGTATTCATTATATTATTCCTCTCATTCATCTACACCAAGTCCACAGCAGTTTCTACACATTTCATCTTCGTATCCAGTATAAGTATCTGCATAGGGACAATGGAATCGCTTTTCCATTTTACCGGTTTCTTCGTTATATTCTTCAATAGGTTCATCGCATGGTGTCCACATTGTTCTTCCCTCCTATAGTTTCTCCATTTTTAATACCAATATTTCCTCCAATCTTTTAAAGAACTGCGAATTTTATATACACCAATATTCTTCTCCATCCATTGCTCGCTTCACTTCATCGATGGATAAATCGTATAAGTCAGCAACAAAATCTATTGCACTATCAATACATTGCAATGATGCGAACTTCCGTCTATCCCTTAGACAACTGATTGCCTGCTGTAGATTTCTTTCTTTATGCAATAATTCCTGTTGTTTTACTTCAGCATACTTCTCGTAATTGCTTTTGCTCATTTCTCTTCACTACTTTCTTAAGAAATCTTAGTTTCAATGGCTATTTTTTATTTCGTAAATCCAATTTTCAAAATCCTCTTAATTATCAATTACATTTCTCAAAACTCTTTCAATTGTTGCCTTATCATACACATCTGAATGTCCATTAGGACAATTAGGTAGTTCATTGATAGCAGCAATACATTTTTCAATTAGTTCTTTTGTAAATTCTCTTCGTTTTCTTTTTGTCATAATATTACCTCCAAATTTCTGTAAGAAATGCGAATTTTGTCTGCCGTTATATCTGCATCTCATAGATTATTACGTTATCTCTTATTCAGCCATTTCTTTCCGCAACTCTCTGATAATATTAATTACGGTTGTTGTTTCCAATAATGGACACTCGGCAATTACATCAGGTGTATGATTTAATACTTTGTCTTCCAGCTTATCACAAAATGCTCTGATATTTGCCTTACCCATTTCTTCAAACATATTATTCACTTTAATTTCCTCTTTTCTTTTTGATTTATAATTTTTGATGTAAAACCACACCTTTTATTGTGGATAGTGATTACTCTCCGTCCCATCCACTATCGTCATAGGGGTTACTAAAAGATCCGTATCTATTATTCTGGTACCCAGCCCTGTAATAAGGGCAATCTGTAAATTCTCTATGTTTACACTCAACTTCGGTATTATATGCCCATATGCAACCATTATTTGTTCTCATTTTTATTTTCCTTTCTTATATTTATTTAATAATATTAAAGTTACATCTATGCCGGATTCCTATAATGCCTCCGTCGAGTACAATTTTGTAATATCTATCATTGATGAGGTCAATGACATCGTATCTTTTGCCTCTCGTCATACCAGCTGCTGTAAATTTAGCTTCTATAATCATACTTTTATTTTCCTCCATTCAGCAATTAATCATACTTCTCTTATGTACACTTGAGTAGAATCATAAATGAAGTAACAGTCACCGTCATTATCAAAATCCATAGGACAGCTAATAACATTTCCATTTTCCTCTTTAATCATAATAGTCATATTATCAAAGTCCTGCTGTCCTACAGTAACGATCTTACCGTTTATGTTTTTCTTCATAGCAAAAGCATTATTCCAATTCATATTATTTATCCTCCAAAATAAATTCTCCTATTTTCTTATGTTATTTATAATATGACAGAAAATAGCAAAAAAATTCTCCGGATAAAAATATCCGGAGATTGTATCAAAGATAAAAGATGGAAGAAACAAATGATTAACTCATTTGATATTCTTATTATAACAAATGGTTCTATAGATGCAAATTTCTGCATAGAAATTCTTACAACAGCGTATCATATTTTTTAATAAACTGTCTTAACTCTTTTTCCACCGCTTCAATCATTTCTTTTTCTGTTTTAGGGAAGTTTTTCAGATACTGAAGTCCAACCGGCGGAATTCCATTTGGCATCGGTTTATCATGAATAAACTCCAAAGTAATTCCGATTCGACTCACGTTAATTTCAGCTTTAAATTTTCCAATTGAGTATACGCCAACAACAAAACGTTGAGGAAAATCGTTAGCAAAATTGGAATCCTGTGCAATTTCTTTTAATCCTTTTTGCAAATTAATGACATAATTATAATCAGTGTATCTTCGTTCAAAGGAAACTGGAACAGAAATAACGTCTTCCACAAAATCCAACATTTCAGAAAATGTTTGAGCCTTAAAATCCAAAATCTCACCGTTATCAATATCAACTAATCGATACTGGGATTTTCGACGCCCCCAGCGCATGTATGACTGTTCACAAATAACAGCCTTAGTACTTAGTATTGATTCGCTGTATGGCGTCCTTCTAATAATATAAAATACTTCTCCAGGTCTACTAGGTAAATTATTCATGAAACGCTCCTATTCTGCTTCAGCTATTTCTCTTAGTTGTATGGCTTCTTTTTGGATATTTATTGCATAGTTGCTATAGTTTCCGGCTTCATATCGTTTCCGGGCCGTCTCTGAAGGCATATTGTAATACATAAGCACTTCGGTCATATCTCTTTTTGTGGATATAAGCTCAGCAAGATAATCAGCAGCAACTATTATATTTTGATAAGGATCATATAAATCATCACATTCAAGTCTTTCCATTCTTGATTTATGTGAATATTCATTGATCTGACATAACCCTAAACAATGACCGTTTGATACATCAGGAAGAAAAGCAGATTCCTTTTTAATAAGACATAGCATCAGATAAGGATCAAGCTCATAATCCTGACATATCTGCAGAAAGTTTAACTGAAAATCTTCATCCGCAAATAAACTTCTGGCTTCTTTTGGAAGTTGATCTAATGCTTTTTGAAATCTCCGCAGTTCTTTTTCCTGTGTATTTTCCAATACGTTGATTATAATATCTTCCTGCATGGAATTATGATATTCAATACATTTTACTGTTTTTTGTTCAGAATGATCTGCCGAACATGATAAAGTAGAGTTAACGGCAGATGTAGTTAAAAGGTTACATAAAAGGAAACATGTACCTTTAAGTGCGGTATACATCATTGACGTTATTCTCCTTTATAATAAAGTATTACTTCTGTCCCGGCATCTACCTCGGTATTGGATGAAGGGTCCTGCGCTACTACACTTCCAATTTCAAAAAAATCAGAATATTCAATATATCCTTCATACGGAAGAATACCTCCTATTTTCAATCCGGCTTCACTGATATCAATAATTGCATCATCAATATTTTCTCCCACTACTCCTGGAATATATATTTTATTATTTGAGTCTTTCTCCGACTCTTCGAAGTACTCTGCACTGCTGACTTTAATTAATATGGGAATAGAAACATCTACTTCTTCTCCTTCTGGTATATTCTGTTCAAGAACCTGACCGGGATGATGTTCGTCGTCAATCCATTCAATATCGTAAAAAGTGATACCATTGTTTACCAGCTCATAAGTTGCATCATCTATTTTCATTCCAATGACGTTTGGCATAATATTTTTTTCTTCTTGTTGTTCCGTTTCAGAAATATTATCAGCAAAATCGTTGCCTGAGATATCATTACCGGAAATATCATTTCCGGATACATCCAGTATATCTGTAGTATCTGATAGTGCTTTATTATTTGAAAAATGTATGATAGAAAAAACAATTATTAAAATAATAACAAGTGTAATTATAAGATAAATAATTTTTGAGTATCTAAGTTTTTTAATCATAAAAAATCTCCTTTTCTGTTACAATACTTCCGTTTTTAACTAAATCCATAATTTTTTTCACATAATATCCGTTTAAATTTAAGTCACTCATCTCTTTATTTAGTTTATTAAAGTCTGTTATTGGGTGATTATATGATCGTTGTGATGTTAATGCATCTAATACATCCAGAACAGATAAAACTTTACAAAAATTTGGAATCTGGTCACCCCTTAAACCTAGTGGATATCCGGATCCATCTTCCCGTTCATGATGGAGAAGAACACACATATGTATATCCAATGGGAAATCTGTCACAAAACTAATTCCATCACTTGTATGCGAATTTATAATGAGTTTTTCTACATTAGATAGTTTCTCTGGTTTATTAATGATATCCAAAGGTACTTTGAGTTTTCCGATATCATGTAAAGCGCCCGCCAGGTACATTTTCTGCACGGTCTCTTCA
>OGNP01000981.1_pt1 | contig 14936 bp, 9 predicted proteins | sample 1573531 | NCBI WGS metagenome assembly OGNP01 (sample SAMEA2581984, study PRJEB24529) | metagenome | biome: Human gut stool | place: China | collected 2011 | reverse complement strand
GATGCCGTGCCGTCCTTTGTCAGACAGAATTGTGCGACCATACCCAGCTTTTTACCAAAGGCAGTCTTAACACAAAGGATTCCGCCGAGAAGCATTGCCATAAGGAAGCACGCCTCAATGCCGAATATATTGTTAAAAATCGGACTTTCACCCTCCGTTGATGTACTCCCACTTCCAGTAGCGGCATTGAGCAAAATGGGCATTGTTACAAAAGCTCCGCGCATAATGTCGTAGCCGCCGAAAATGATTGCAAGAACCTTGGCAAGGCCAGGCTTTATGAATGAATACTTTGCACTGTAAACTGAAAACAGCGACAAAAAAAACAAAAATAGCAACGACGCCGAACAGCGTACTGCCGAAAGTCTTGATCTGCATGATAACCGTGCCAAACACGGAGCTTTCATCCTTTGACACTATCCACAGAGCGATCATCAGCGCAAAATTCAGTATTATAGCGAGAATAGAAAGAATTTTCCTATCACGCCGAAAAAGCCTTCCAGCCCGAAGCGGTCAATAAATCGCAGTGCCCCAAAGGCGGGAATCAGCACGCAGAGCTTGTCATAGGTGTCAAGGTCGTCATAATCGCCGACATTCTCGCTGATACAGAATATGTAGGATAGGATAAGCAGCACAGCCGTGACGATCCACCAAACGCTGATCCCGCTGATAAATCCCAATACGACAAAGCCGATAAACCAGACTGCACCGAGGATTCGGCTCTGACAGGCGGCATAGCCCACCACAAAGCCGGGAACCAGGCATCAGGCTGAACAGCCCTCCCACGGCGTTCCACACATCGGCGTACATATATGCACCATGAAATTTTCGGGAAGGAGATAGATTCCTCCTGCCGCAAGCATCAGCACTACCATAAACGCTGTGCCGAATAATAGTGTAATGACTTTTTTGAACATAGTTTTCCCCCTTGCCCGCTAAGATACTTGTGTTTCTGTCCTCGGTATACAGTTTTCAATTGCATCACAATTATGGTAATTTTTATTATATCATAATAGTATTGCAAATGCAAGGAAACGACCGCATAACGTGCCGCTTTTATACAAAAAATATAATACCCCTTCCCCCCTTGCATTTCTTTCCCCTTTATGCTATACTTAACCTTAACCGAATATCGAAAATACGGTACGAAAGGCTTTTTGCCCGGTAGGTAATAGGGAATCCGGTGAGAATCCGGAGCAACCGTCATTACTGTATCTGAGCCTATGCTCACAAGTCAGAATACCCCCGTATTTTTCGGCATTGTCTCTTGGACGAGGAAGAAGTACAGCCGATCTTCAGCTAAGGCTGTACCTTTATGCTTTTTTGCATATCCGTATAGCTTATGTTTGCTATGCTTAAAGATCAGTTGTGCTTTCACTTTTTTGGTGAAGGCATTTTTTATTGCCGTTTTTCGTATTTGTTTACGGAGGTGACGTTATGGCAGACGAAAAATTAAGCAAGGCTGTCGCTATGCTTTGCGAAAAGTATGAACAGCTCGGCACTCTGCCCAAACGCTCCGACTTCTCTCCCGATGAGGTCTGCTTTATAAAGCAGAAGCTGGGTCCGTGGACAAGGGCGCTTGAAGCCGCAGGGCTGAAAGAGCCTCCGGCGGTTTCAGCAAAGGAGAAAAGCCGTGAAAAGCGTGAACGCTCCAGACAAAGAAGAAAAGCAGCAAAACGCAGATTAGACGGTTAAGCCTTACGGCAAAAAAGAATAAAGGAAGGTAAAACTATGACAAATGTAAAGAAATTTACAGCAAAAGTGACAGCTTTACTGCTGGCGCTTTCACTGGCACTGCTGTCAGTACCGCAGGTGAGCTTTACTGTATTTGCCGATGACGACCTCGGAAGCGTCCGTGTTATTGTAGAAAACACAACGTTTACCGAAGCGGTCAGCGGCGGTAACGCTCCTGCATGGACAGGTACCAAGATCGACAAGTGGGTATCGCTTGACAAGACCTCAAGTGCAATGACCTGCATAAAGGACGCTATCGAAAGCTCAGGCTTTACTCAGAAAGGCGCAGATGATGGCTACATAAGCGAGATCGCAGGCCTTGCGGCGTTTGACGGCGGCTCGATGAGCGGCTGGATGGGTACGCTCAACGACTGGTTTACAAACGAAGGCTTCACAGCCTATACCGTTGCTAACGGAAAGCTCGCAAGCGGCGATGAGATCCGTATGCAGTACACTATGGACTGGGGTGCTGACCTCGGCAGTGACTGGAGCGGTACAGATACATCGCTTAAAGCGATAAGCAGCGATTACGGCACACTTTCCCCCGAATTCAGCGCAAAGACCTATAATTATACTCTTACTGTTCCTTTCGGCACAAAGAGCATCAATTTCCGTCCTACCGCACTGAACAAGAATTTCAAGACGGTAAGCAAGATCGGCGACAAGACGCTGAGCCTTACAAAGCCTACTGAAATAAAGGACGGCGATGTTATCACCGTTACGGTAGGCGAGGGTGCAACAGCAAGCACTTATAAGGTAACAATAAAGGAGGGCACAAGACCCGCCGCACGTTTTGACAGCTTTGCACTTTCGGCTTTCTCGCTTGACGGCTGGGACAATGACGCTTTCGACCCCGAAAAGCTCGAATATGATGTCAAGATAAAGTCTTACAGCACATCATCTTTCTATATCAACAGCGGAACTAAGTTCAACAAGGACCTGCTGAAGTGCTATGCGGTATATACCGATATAAACGGAGTTGCACAGAGAAACGAAATAAAGTCCGGCAGCTTCAACAGCATTTCTAATATTCCTTTCGGCTTGACTAAGCTGATTTTAGAGCTTTGCTACATTGACGATGAAAGCATAAAGACGCAGTATGTGTTCAACATAACACGTCCCTATGACTACACTGCGGAAATCGCAAGCACAAGCGGCATTACGCTTGTTCCTGCCGGCAGAGAGCTGTATGCGACAAAGTACAACGGCTTTGCAGAGGGAACGGTTTTCAGAAATGACGAAAACGGCAATGTGACCGATACGATCGGCACAAATGCAGAATGCCACAGCTACACAGCCTATGTTTTAGGCGACACCGACAGCGTTGCGCTTACTCTCAAGGGCAAAACCGCAAACGTTCATTTCAGAGCAAAGGCAGACGGCGAATACACAGAGCTTAAAAGCGGCGAAACAACTCCCGCATATTCCTTCAGCAAGGACGGCACTGTTACAGTATCAATAGATGCTGTTTCGGACGGCGATTATCTTACAGACAAGTTTGATGACGCAGACAAGATAACAAGCTACAAAATAAAGCTCGTAAAGGCTGACGTTTCTATAAAGAACGTACACTTCACCGAGCTTAAAAGCGAACACGGCGATATGTATCCCGCATTCGACCCGTCACTTCTCAGCTATAATGTAGTTATAGCAAATGACGCAGAATTCCCCACAGTATATTTCAAGGTTGCCAACGGTTGCACAGTTAAGATAGGTGGCGAAGCCGCAACAGCAGATGAAAACGGCGTTTACAGTCTTGTTACCAAGAGCGCCAACACTACTGTAACGGTAACAGACGGCACTCTTTCCGAAAACTATACTGTCAAGGCTACAAAGAGAAGCAAGTATGACGTACCCGACAAGGTAGTTGATTATCTTTGCATCAACAGCCAGTACACCAACGTTTCCTACGGTGTAGGCCCCGAGCAGACGCTCGCAGGCACTATAAAATCGCTCGGTAACTTCGGCGGTTATATCACATATTACTATGAAAACCCCGTAACAGACGACCCCTCAAACCCCTACGGCCTTGACTTCTACGCTTACGGCAACAGCTTTGTAAGCGGCGGAAGTGCGGCTGAAAGCGGACAGGTATATGTTTCTGAGGACGGCAAAACATGGTATGCACTCGCAGGAAGTGAGCATTTCGAAGATACGACCATCACCGATTACGAAGTAACATACAAAAAGACAGCCGACGGTAAAACAAGCTGGACAGACAATCAGGGCAACTCAAACGACGGCTCAAAGCAGACAGGCAGATGGGTTTCACCCAGCGTTTACTATATGAACGATCTTGCAAATGGCGATACTGTCACACTCAGAGGCGTTGTTATCCCCAGCGTTCAGGGTAGTATACAGGGTGACAGCTCTACAGCTTCCTTTGCCGGTACGACAAGGTTCGGCTATGTTGACTACTTCAAGAACGGCACGATAGGCGCTAATGTAAACGCATACAGCGAAAATGCCGAATCAAACGGTTTCGACTTAAAGTGGGCTGTAGATGAAAACGGCAACCCCGTTACATTCAAAAACGGCGTTCACTATATAAAGATACAGACAGCAAGCAACATCTGGGCAGGCATATTCAACGAGAAATCGACAGAGGTTTCTTATGTTGTAAGAACAGCTGCAAACGAGGAAGAGGTCGGCACGACAGCGCTTCCCGGAAAAATAGTCTTAACAGACGCAAACGGCAAGACAATAAAGGAAATCACTCCCGATGATAACGGTGTTTACGAGATAAGCACAGGTATCGAGGAAAGCGTGAACGTTTCCGTTTTGGGCGCTGACGATGATAACATTTATATCAACAATCAGCGTGTAGCATCCGGCACAGAGGCTAAAATCGCACTTGATCAGTCTGAAATAAAGGTTGTCAGAATAATCGTTCAGAACGGTGAAAAACAGCCCGTATACGCTTACCTGAAGCTCGTTCCCGATGATGTAAAGGCGGCTGAGCAGGTTGAAGAACTTATTGACGCTATAGGCGATGTAACGCTCGACAGTTATGACAGCATCACAGCGGCAAGAGCGGCTTATGACAAGCTCAGCGACAACGCAAAGACGCTTGTAGGAAACTACGAAACATTAACAGCCGCAGAAGAAGCTCTCGCTAAGGCTGAGGCTGACGTTATAAGCAATGCGATAAAGGCAATAGACGCAATCGGCAATGTAACCGCTGACAGCAAGGATAAGATTGAAAATGCAAAGGACGCTTACTCGGCAGTTCCCGAGCGTTTAAGAGATAAGATCACAAATTCGGATACTCTTGACAAGGCAACAGAAAGATTTGCCGTTATCGACACGATAAAGCAGGCAGGCACAAAGAGCAAGGATCACTTCGACACTGTTCTCGGCACTCTTGCGAATAACAATATCTACCCCGTTCAGTCTATCGGCGGCGAATGGTCGGTTATCGCACTTGCAAGAGCAGGAAAGCTCTCTGCCGACAAGGCGGCAAAATACTACAGCGAGCTTTGTGAAGCAGTAAAGGCTAACGGTTCAGACAGACTTTCAGACAGAAAGCCTACAGAGAACGCAAGAGTTATAATCGCTCTGTCCTCACTCGGAAAGAATTCCGCAGACATCGCAGGCCATAACCTGCTAAGCGGTCTTGACGATATGGACTATATCACATCGCAGGGTATCAATGCGGTTATATTCTCACTTATAGCATTCGACACTACAGATTACAGCGCAAAGACGCACGATGAGCTTATCGCTTATATTGTTGACAATATGACGGGTAAGGGCTGGGCGCTCGCCGGCGATACCGCAGATGTTGACCTTACGGCTATGGCTATACAGGCTCTCGCTCCCTATGCGGCTGACGAGAAGGTAAATGCGGCTATAGACAGCGGTCTTGAGTTCCTTGCAGAATCTCTTGACGAGAACGCAAGATATGCAAACGGCAGTGAAAGCACCTCGCAGGTACTTATCGCTCTTGCCGCTCTCGGCATCGATCCTCTGACAGATTCAAGATTCATCGTTGACGGCATCACGCTTATCGATGCACTTGAAAGCTACGCTACAGAAAACGGCTACAGCCACACACTCGGCGGCGAAGAAAACTACATGGCTACCGAGCAGGCGGCACTCGCTCTTACAGCTTATGAGCTTTCAAAGAACGGCACTTCACTTTACGAAATGTCTGCGAAGGCTGAGCCGACAGAACCCGAAAATCCCGATACGCCCGCACAGCCCGGCGATTCTGTAAAGCCCGGTGACTGCTCAGGCAAGCCCGAAGATAAAAACGATCCCATAAATCCCGGTACAGGCGTACTTGTAACAGGCGGTATGGCAGTTCTCATCTCAGGCGCAGTTATGCTTATTTCGAAGAAAAAACGCAAATAAGTAAAACTATTATGTAAATGCTTGTTCCGTACCTGTTTTTATGATAAAATAGGTGCGGAACAATTTTTGCATAACCGATATTTCACGGAGAAAAAATGAAAGCTTTTTTTGATAAATACAAATATATACTCGGTCTTGGGCTGGCTCTTGTCGCTGTGGTAATAATTGCGGTAGTTTCCGCCGTTGTGGGAAAAGATGCCGCCGAAAACAGCGGTATATCATACGTTCCCCCCGAAACATCATCGTTTACAACCGTAGAAAGCCTTGTCACAGCAACCGCTTTTCAGACAAACGGCAATTCTCAGACAACCCCCGCAACAACCGTTACGGACACATCTTCACAAACCTTACCTGAAAGCGAAAAGCCGGAAACAACGGCAATAACCTCTGTCGCATCAACATCAGCTACTGCCGCAGACATTTCAAAGCCAACCGAAAAGCCCGTTTTTACATCCGCCCCGACATCTTCGGCAAGTCCGGCATCTACAAAAGTCACAACAGTATCAACCGCTTCGTCACCAACATCAACGACCCCGAAGCCCGACAAGCCGATAAAGAAATATGACAACACCTGCACATTCGTTATAGAGTGCAAAACCATACTCAACAACAAGGATAAACTGAAAAAAGGACTTGAAAAGTACGTTCCCGATGATGCCGTGATATTCAGCAAAACGGTCGGATTCGACAGCGGCGAAAGCGTATACGATATACTCCGCCGTATCTGTGACGAAAACAGTATTCAGATGGAGGCAAGCTATACCCCTGCGTTCAGCTCATACTATGTTGAGGGTATAAACAACCTTTATGAATTCGACTGCGGACAAGGCTCGGGCTGGATGTACAGTGTAAACGGCGTTTTCCCGAACTACGGCTGTTCATCATACAAGCCAGTAAACAACGACAAGATAGCGTTCCGCTATACCTGCGAGCTTGGCTATGACCTTCAAAACTAAGGAGCAACAATGGAAAGATCACACCCTGTAACAGCGGCAATGTATTTTCTGTCGGCGATACTGATAACCGCAATAGTGCAAAGCCCCGTCTTTATGGCGGAGGCTCTTGTCTGCTCTGCCGTTTTTGCTTTTTTACTGAACGGAAAAACCGCCGCAAGAACGCTTTTTGTAATGCTGCCTATGGCGCTGCTTGCGGCGGTTATAAATCTTCTGTTTTCAAACAGAGGCATAACCGTGCTTGCAAAATTGCCGAGCGGCAACAGTATCACCCTTGAAACGCTTATTTTTTCGCTGTTTACAGGCGCTATGACAATATCGCTCGTTATGTGGTTTATCGGACTTAACAAGTGTATGACAAGCGACAAAACGGTATATCTTCTCGGAAAAGCACTGCCGTCACTCGCTTTGCTGTTGTCAATGACGCTTCGTTCAGTGCCTATGTTTGCAAGACGGGCAAAGCAAGCGGCGGCGGCTCAGCGTTTTGTAGGAAACGATATATACGATGGCAGCTTTAGAAGCCGTATCAGAAGCGGTGTTCACGTTCTCTCCGTTGCGGTAACGGATACCCTTGAGCATAGTGCATATACCGCACGATCTATGAAATACAGAGGTTACGGTACAGCAAAACGTACAGCCTACAGCATATTCCGCTTTGCGCCGTCCGACTTTATTATAATGTCTGTTACCGTGATATGCACAACCGCAATTATTATTCTTTTTGCAAGCGGTAAAGCCTATTATCTCTATTATCCCGAATTTATCCTGCCGATGACAGCTTATGATATTTCTGCGGATGTTTTCTGGCTTATACTCTGTGCGACGCCTGTTGCAGCCGAGCTTTATTCACGTTTTAAACGGAGGGAAAGAAATGGAACTTTATAATATTTCAAATCTGTCATATTCCTATCCCGGCTCGGATATGAACGCACTCTCCGATATTTCGCTTAAAATAAACAAAGGAGAATTCGTAATACTCTGCGGAAGCTCGGGAAGCGGAAAATCCACCCTTTTAAATCTTATGAAAGCGCCTGCCGATGCAGGAACGCAAAAAGGAAAAATTTCTTTCAGCGGTCATTTTGCCGGCTTTGTCACACAGTTTACGGACGAGCAGATCGTCTGCGACAAGGTTTGGCACGAGCTTGCCTTCGGTGCGGAAAGCATAGGACTTTCACAAAACGAAATACGATCGCAGGTTTCCCAGACCGCATTGTTCTTCGGCATAGAGGACTTGCTGTACTGCGACTGTGACAAGCTCTCGGGCGGTCAGAAGCAGATGATTAACTTAGCGTCTGTAATGGCTATGAATCCCGATGTATTGCTTCTTGACGAGCCGCTGTCACAGCTTGACCCTATCGCTTCCACACAGTTTATTTCACTGCTTGTGAGAATAAACAAGGAGCTTGGTACGACCGTGATAGTTGCAGAGCATCAGCTCGGCGGTCTTTTATCCGTTGCAAAGCGTGTTGTTATGCTCGACAACGGCAAGGTGTGTCACGACGGCGATGCAAGTTCTCTTACAGAGCATCTGTCAGAAAACAATCACCCTATGCTTTTTGAAATGTCGGCAGGAGTAAGAGCAAGCGCATCTGTCAGCAATGTTCTTCCACTGCTTGACGTTCCCTCCGCTAAGAACTGGTATACATCCTACGGAGAAAAACACACGCTCGTATCACCTGCCGCCGCAGACGATACGCTGTCGGAGGAAAGCTGTATATCCGTTAAAAATCTGTCTTTCGGTTATAAGAACAGCAAAAGAGATATTATAAGAAACCTTTCGCTTGACATAAAGCAAGGGAGCATAACCGCAATAGTAGGCGGCAACGGCGCAGGAAAATCGACCCTGCTAAGCCTTATCTACGGTACGCTCAAGCAAAACAGCGGAAAAATAACGATAAACGACGGAAAGATAGGTTTTCTTCCGCAAGACCCTACCCTGCTTTTCAATAAGGAAACGCTCAGAGAAGAATTTGCCGGCAATGCCGATGAAACAGCCGCCGCATTTAATCTTACGCACCTGCTGTCACGTCACCCGTTTGACTTATCCGGCGGTGAAAGGCAGAAGGCGGCGCTCGCAAAGCTCGTTTCCTACGGTGCGGATATACTTCTTCTTGATGAGCCGACTAAGGCGGCGGACGCAGTATATAAGCAGATGTTCTCGGCATTATTGAAACAGCTTAAAGCAGACGGGAAAACGATTGTGATCGTCAGTCACGATATGGATTTCTGCGCCGAAACGGCGGATATATGCGCCCTGCTTTTTGACGGCGAAATAAGCGTATCTCTGCCGCCGTCACAGTTCTTCGCTGATTCCTCATTCTTCACAACAGACAGTGCAAAAATCGCCAAAAACGTATGCGATAATGTTTACACCGTCGCAGGGCTTATAGCTTCTCTCGGAGGAAGGGCTGAAAACTACGGCGATCTCTCCGGACGTTTTCACGGCATAAAAGGCGATAAGCCCGACATAACAGTACCTCAACGCAAAAAACGCAAAAGGCTCTCGGCTTTCCGAAAGGTAATGCTTTCGCTCGGCAGTGTCGGATTTGTTTTTATGCTTTTAGCCGGTACCGGCATATTCCCTTTTGAGATACCGTCAGAGCCGTTCTGGCTGCAATATGCGTTGCTGTGCGTTCCTATGATTATGCTTATTATCGGCGTTGCCCCGAAAAACTCAATGGCAAAGCCGCCCGTAACCGCAAAAAAAGTAACTCCGTCCGATATTGTCGCAGGCGTTATAACCGCCGTTCTTATTCCTTTCACAGTGATACTCGGCACACTTTTTGTCCCTAACGGCACAAGAAAGCATCTGCTGATAATTCTTGCTGTGCTTGTCGAGTGCCTTGCCGCTTTCTTTATCAGCTTTGAAAAAAAGAAGCCGTCCGCAAAGGATATAGCGGTGCTTGCCGTGCTTTCTGCGGCGGCTGTCGCAGGAAGGGAGCTTTTCTTTATGTTTCCGCAGTTCAAGCCCGTTGCCGCAATCGTTATCATAAGCGGAACGGCGCTCGGTGCACAGGCAGGCTTTCTTGTCGGTGCGGTGTCTATGCTGATATCGAATATGCTGTTCGGTCAGGGTATGTGGACGCCGTGGCAGATGTTTGCAATGGGGCTTCTTGGCTTTTTTGCAGGTATCATCTTCTCGAAAAAGCGCAACACGCTCGCCCTTTGTATCTACTCCTTCCTGTCAGTCCTCGTTATTTACGGCGGAATAATGAATATATCAAGTGTGCTTACCTACACGACCGATATAAACTTACAGACAATTACCGCATATATCGTTTCAGGCATACCCTTTGACCTTATCCACGCAGTATCCACAGTAATATTTGTGCTTATAACAGGCGATGCACTATTGAAAAAATGTTGCCGTCTGAGAGTAAAATTCGGATTATTTCAGTGATTTCAATAAATTCGACAAAATTTCTGACATATTATCCCATTTTTCAACTTTATTTTTGATTTGTTATTGAAATGCACCTTTCTTTAAATTATAATTTTATTATCGGATAATTGTAAAGTGAGGTGGGAGCATGGCTTATGTACTCGAGGTTATAAGCAAAGATGGGAAAATCAAATACATTAATTCCGCAAAAGCAACCGTATATTGTCCGGAATATGCTGCACGGTATGATGACAAGAAAACTGCTATGACAGTAGCGGCGGCACTCCTGAGAAATGAATGCTACCGGTCTATAAGTGTTAAAAAGCTCTCGTTGGAGCTATGTGTTGCTTCGTATAAAAGAAACCGTTCATTATCATTCAATTTAATTTATCCCAATATATATAAGGGTAGCAGCTACAAATAAAACGGCTGTTTTATCTGCGTTTTCAGCAGAAAAAACTCACGCCGTTAAAAATTATGAACGTCTGCATTTATGTACAAACTTTCCCGTGAACTAAAATGACGTCACGCCGAAAAGCGTGACGTCATTTTCATATATAGTAAGGAGAATCGGAAACGTTTATTCCTTTACAGAGCCTGAAACAAGGTTGCTGTAAATAAACTTCTGCATCGAAAGGAAGATTATCAGAGTAGGTATAATACAGATAATTACACCGGCGAAGATAATTTCCCACTGTGAGCCGTAAGGACCGATGAACTTGTAAAGGGCTGTTGATACGACCTGAAGTCCGTCACTGGGCATATACAGGTTTGCTGTATAGAAGTCGTTGTATATGCTTACAAACTTGATTACAAGCACGGTCGCAATAGCAGGACGGAGCATAGGGAGAATAATGCTCAGGTATACTCTCGGATATGAACAGCCGTCAAGTATCGCACTTTCGTCAAGGGATACGGATATGTTATTGAGGAACTGTATGAAGATATAGATCGAAACTATATCTGTACCGATATAAAGGATAATCGGTGCGGCGAGGGTGTCATAAAGACCGAGTGCGTGTACTACCTGGAATACCGTTACCTGCATAGAGATATTCGGCAGGAGTGCGGCAATAAGGAATATATTCTTTACAAGCTTAGTGAACACCATTGTAAAACGCTGTACAACAAAGGCGGTCATAGTACCTGTGATTATCGTTCCCGCACACGAGAACACAAGGATAATAGCGGTATTGATAAGACCTCTCATTACGTTGCCCTGCAGGAACGCCGTCTTGAAGTTTGTCAGCTCCACCACCTTAGGAAGCTCAAACGCTCCGCTTGTCAGAAAATCCTCGTGGCTTTTCAGCGAGCCGAGTAATACGACTACCAGAGGCACGATAACTATAAGGCAGGCTATGACAAGCACGGCGTATTTCAATACGTCTATCAGTATTCTTACGCCCTTAGGCGTTTCCTTGAACCTGTATTTATCCATATTGAAAGAGGTCTGTCCGGAGTTTTCGGTTGTTGTGATATTGTCTGTCATTGTTACACCTACTTTTCTTCCTTAAAGAATATCTTCTGGATCATCGTAATCACTATTATTATAAACAGCAGGACGATAGCCATTGCGGATGCAAGTCCGATCTTCTGGTACTGGAAGCCCGTTTCGATCGTCTTGATAACGAAGGTCGATGTTCCCATCTTACCGCCGGTTATAATATACGGTATCTCAAATACAGATGCAGCACCCTTGATGGCAAGGATAAGCTGTAATGCAATGATTGTTCTGATACCGGGGAAAATTATGTGCCAGAACTTCTGCCATGCGTTTGCACCGTCAAGATCTGCCGCTTCGTAAATGTCGGGCGAGATAGACTGGATAGCACCGATGAACATCAGAATATCAAAGCCGATATAACGCCATACCGACGCAAAAACCAGACACCAGTTGTTGATAGCGCCGTTTGACAGCCACTTTACAGGATCTGCTCCGAAAAGTGCGATTATGGAGTTGAGCGTACCGCCGTCATCGCCTCTGAAGAATCTCTGGAAGATAAGTGCTACCGCAACGCCGTTCATAAGATAAGGGAAGAAGATAACTCCCTTGAACAGTCCTGCGAGCTTTATTTTCGAGCATAACAGAGTTGCGATGAAAAGTGCAAGTCCGAGCTGTATAAACGAGCCGACAAAGTAGTACAAGCTGTTGATGAGCGTTGAAAGATATGCCATATCGGTAAACAGCGTCTTATAGTTGTCAAAACCGACCCACTGTACATTTACGCCAAGCTGGTCACGTTGCTGGAAGCTGAATATTATCATATTCACAGCAGGGATAATAGTGAAAAGTATCAGCAGTGCGACAGGTATCGCCAGAAACAGCACTGTGGTCATGTATTTCTGACCTGTATAGCCTTTAAGCCACTGCCATAATGTGCGACGCTTCTGAATTGCGGTAACGCCTTGAGTAGCCATAAATCTGTCCTTTCAAGAAATAATTTCTATTTTTGTAAATTAGTTAATTTTCTCCATAAAAACCTATACGGAAAGACTTACGCCTTTCCGTACGGGTTTGTGTGTTTGGAGTATCTATGAAGAAAATACGATAGCGTTAATTAGCCGTTAGCCTTGATGTATGCTTCAAGTTCTGCGTTGGCATCTCTTGTAGCCGCCCATTTCTGATTAACGGAGTCTGCGATAGCCTTAAAGCCTGCGTCGCCCTTGCCGGCAAATGCTGCTTCAGCAAGCTGGAGCTTGAAGTTAGCGGAGTCGCCTGTCCATATACCGACCTCAGAATCCTTGTCGATAGCGTTGAATACGCCTGTCAGACCCTCGGGAGCCGTTGCCGCTGTGAAGAATTCACAACCGTCAAACGCTGAGAGGTAATCGGGGAGCTTGCTGCCTTCAAGTGTATTGATACCGCCTTCAGCCTCAGAGAAGCCGGATTCAGCGATGAACCATTCAATATACTTCTTGCCGAGATCCTTCTTGTCATTGGCAATATTCTTGTTTACGCCCATGCAGTAGTCTGCTGCGTACTGTGCGTACTGCTTGCCGTCCTTAGAGAAGGGAGCGGGCATATAACCGATATTTTCGGGATCAAGGTTATTATCCTTAGCGATCTGCTGGAACTGTGAAACTGCCCATGAACCCATTGTCATTGTAGCAACTTCGCCCTTTGCAATCATCAGCTTTGAGCCTTCCCAGTCGGAGCTCATCGGGTCGCCTTCGATAAGAGTAGAGTCTGAATATATATCGTACATCAGCTTGAATACGTTGTAGTAGGGCTTGCCTTCTGTGAAGAAGTCTTCCTTGTTTACGATAAGGTCTGTTTCAAAGTTGGGGTTACCCGAAGAAGGAACAACAAGGCTTGACCACTGTGAAGCTGTCCAGCTTGCTTCCTTGAAGTTTGTGTAGTAAGGAATTACATCGGGGAACTTTTCCTTGATCTTCTTTAAGTCAGCGATGAATTCGTCGGCTGTCTTGGGCATTTCTGTGATGCCTGCGTCTGTCCATACCTTCTTGTTGTAGCAGATACCGCCGCTAACAGAGCCTAAGTGAGCAAGGCCGTATACTGTTCCGTCATACATCTTCTGATCTGCCCACTTGTACTTATCCTTAAGCTCATCGTACTTGCCGAGAGGCTCGAAGAAGTTTGAAAGATCGGCGAGCTTAACTGTATCGGGAATCATGAGTACATCACCATATTCCTTGGTGCTCATCATTGTCGAAACGTCATCTGCGTAGCTCTTGAATGACTGATATTCAACAGTGCAGTTGTACTTTTCTTCAAAAGCATCTGTCATCTTGTCGAGAGAGCCGTCATCCTTACGGTCTGTACGGTGAGTAAGAACCTTGAGGGTGATCTTTTCGCCCGAAGGTGTAGTCGAAGATTCTTCACCCGATGCAGTCGAGCTGTTATCTTCTGTCTTTGATGCAGATGATGTACTGCCTGATGTTGATGATGTTGCATTGTTACTGTTGCAGGCTGCCAGCGAAACTGCTGTGCTTGCCGCAAGGATACCTGCGAGTATCTTCTTTGCTTTCATGTGATAATTTCCTTTCTGGTCGGACAGTGCTTAGCCACTGGTCCTTAGTTGATAGTTAATGAATTTAGCTTATGTTTATTAAGCTGTTTCCGCTTGCTTAATTCACTTAAGATTATACAACGTTTTAGCTAAAAGTCAATAAGGTTATAGGAAATTCAGCTAAAACACATAAATAATAATTGTTTATTATGTGCATTAAAAACAAAATTCACACTAACTTAACTGTGTTACACAATTTTATTAAGTAAGTATCGGTGTAACCCGTTTTCACACTTACAAATTCGTTTAACTAAAATTAGTTTACGTTAGGTTACATATATTTCACACTGTTTTTAGTTGTTTTTAAACGCTGTTAAATTCGCCCGTAAATATGATAACTCAAAAAATCCCGGCTATTCATTAAAAATAAAGGAGATAAAGTTGCGGGTGTGGGGGAAGTGTGGTATAATAAATTTTATAACTTTCGTAAAAAGTCTGTTTTTTCAAAAAAGTGCTTGTTCTCAATCCCTATCCCCTTTAGGA
>OGNP01000957.1_pt1 | contig 15253 bp, 8 predicted proteins | sample 1573531 | NCBI WGS metagenome assembly OGNP01 (sample SAMEA2581984, study PRJEB24529) | metagenome | biome: Human gut stool | place: China | collected 2011 | reverse complement strand
GACGGCAACCTGCGCAGCTACGAGGAAGTGGAGCGCAAGACTGCAAACCTGCTGCAGCGTATAGCAGAGAAAATAGGCAAGCATGCGGACGAAGAAACAAATCAGCAATGAAAGTATCAAGCTATATCTCACGCTGCGCCCACTACGTCTCACGCGCTTTAGTATGGCTTGCCATCCTGCCCATACGGTTCTATCAGGTGTGCATCACGCCATACACGCCCCCTTCGTGCCGTTTCACACCCACCTGCTCCGAGTACGCCCGTCAGGCACTGCAGAAGCATGGCTTCTTCAAAGGCTTGGCACTCGCCGTATGGCGCATCCTCCGCTGCAACCCGTGGGGAGGCTCAGGCTACGACCCCGTACCCTAACAAGCCACCAACAAGCCCCTCCCAACCAACAGCCCCTCCCAACCCTCCCCGTCGGGGATGGCTTAGTTAGCAAAGTCTTAGAAAGGCCTAAAGAGGCTTAGAAGGGTTTAGTATAGTCCTCCAAGGCTTAGAAAGGCTTAAAGAGGCTTAGTTCGGCTTAAACGCCACCCTAAAGGCGGCTTAAACGCTCTCTAAAGGCGGCTTAAACGCCACCCTAAAGCCACCCTAAAATAGCAATCATCAAAAAAACAACAATAATAATGACAAAGAATTTCGTTGAAGAACTGCGCTGGCGCGGTATGCTCGCGCAGATTATGCCCGGCACTGAGGAGTATCTCAATGCCAACATGGTGTCTGCGTATCTGGGCACCGACCCTACAGCCGACTCTCTCCACATCGGTCACCTCTGTGGTATCATGATGCTGCGCCACCTGCAGCGTTGCGGTCACAAGCCCTACCTGCTCGTAGGCGGTGCTACCGGTATGATTGGCGACCCCTCTGGCAAGAGCCAGGAGCGCAACCTGCTCGACGCTGCTACCCTCTACCACAACCAGGAGGCTATCAAGAAGCAGGTATCTAAGTTCCTCGACTTCGACGGCACAGAGCCTAACAAGGCTGAGCTCGTCAACAACTACGACTGGATGAAGGACTTCACCTTCCTCGACTTCGCTCGCGAGGTGGGCAAGCACATCACCGTCAACTACATGATGGCTAAGGACAGCGTGCAGAAGCGTCTCAACGGCGAGGCTCGCGACGGTCTTTCGTTCACAGAGTTCACATACCAGCTGCTCCAGGGCTACGACTTCCTCTACCAGTATCAGAAGTATGGTGTGCGCCTGCAGCTCGGTGGCAACGACCAGTGGGGCAACATGACCACCGGTACAGAGCTTATCCACCGCACACTCGGCAACGACGCAGAATGCTACTGTCTCACCTGCCCACTCATCACCAAGAGCGACGGCAAGAAGTTCGGCAAGACCGAGAGCGGCAACGTCTGGCTCGATCCGGCTCGCACCACTCCGTACGCTTTCTACCAGTTCTGGCTCAACGTCAGCGACGCAGAGGCTGAGAAGTACATCAAGATATTCACCGACCTCGACAAGGAGACTATCGACGCGCTCGTAGCCGAGCACAATGAGGATCCGGGTCGCCGCGTACTGCAGAAGCGTCTGGCTGAGGAGGTGACAACAATGGTTCACTCACGTGAGGACCTCGAGACCGCTCAGGAGGCTTCTAACATCCTTTTCGGCAAGGGCACAAAGGAGACTCTCCAGAAGTTCGACGAGGCTACACTGCTCTCTATCTTCGAAGGCGTGCCCCACTTCCAGTTGCCGAAGGATCAGCTCGGACAGCCGGCTGTAGACCTCTTCACACGCGACGACGTGAAGATCTTCAACTCTAAGGGCGAGATGCGCAAGCTCGTGCAGGGTGGCGGCGTATCGCTCAACAAGGAGAAGCTCGGCGCGTTCGACCAGGTGGTTACTGCCGACGACCTCATCGACGGCAAGTATCTGCTCGTGCAGCGTGGCAAGAAGAACTATTACCTCATCACAGTGAAGTAACTGTGTTGAACTGCTTATAACGATAGAAATGATATAAATAAAAGGGCTGATACTCATATGGTATCAGCCCTTTTGTTTATGCTCAAAAAGTTTTAGCGGACAGCAATAATTTTTTATATAGTTTCTTTGTTTCTCAAAATTTTATTATTTTTGCAAGGTAATGCATAACAAACAGACAAGCTCTATTGTTTAATTGCAAGAACACATTGTATAACTTTAAAATTTTTAGAAAAAACAGATAGAAATACAAGAATGAAACGCTAAGGAACAAGCAGTTCAAAGAACTTGCTTTCCACAATGAGACTTAAAACTGAGGCTTGCCTCAAAATCTTTAACTAAGCGTTTCCGTTCTATACTTTTTGGATATTGAGCTTTTATGCTCTTGTTCTCTACAACTGAATACCGCCAATTTTCAACGCACGAGGACAGGCAGAATGAAAGTTCACGCTTATGGGCGTGGACTGTTCTGTGCTTGTTGTGCGTATAGGTCACTTGGCGGTAACCAAAGTTGTAAACAAGTAACGAACGGTTACACGCTCTTTTTTATATCAAGAAATGAAGAAAATTGCATTTATAATTATAACATTGTTTAATGTAATTACATTAGCGGCACAAAGTGTCCCTAAAGTTCCATGTACAGGATGTGCAGGATATGGTGGAATGAGTACAATGGCAGGATTTATACCCTGCATGATGTGTGGTGGTACTGGTTATATGACAGATCCTAACTATCTTAATCAACAAGCTTATGAATATGGACGTCAGATGAGAAAAGAAGCGGACGAAAGAGCAAATAACGATCCAGTACAGCTTTTGGCTGATGGAATGAAAGCAATTGCTGATGGGGACGATTCAAAAGCATATGAGAAGATGAGAAGATCCTTTATTATAGGTAGTAATAAATTGGCTTTATTCTTTATTGCTGCAATGGAAGAATTGGGTCTGGGAACTGATGTCAATAAGGCAGATGCTAAGAGGCTTTATGAAGTTGGATCTGGTATGGGAGAAGAAAATTGCAAGCAAGCACTCCAGAGAATCTCCAAATATGGATATTGGGAAGCTAATTCAACCAATCGACAAGGATTCAGAAATATTATTATCAACCACATTGTCAACACAAATGCTGCTGTGTCAAACGTATTCGGAGGCAGTTCTTTGGGAAATAATAGCAGTAGCAGTTACGGTTCTTCATCAAGGAAATGCTCAAGCTGTGGAGGTACAGGTGAGTGCAGTGGCTGTGGTGGCAAGAAACGATATTGGCAAGAAGTCGGACAATACACGGGTCATTCAACAGAAAAGTTAATAGACTGTCCTATTTGTAGAGGAACAGGAAGATGTGGAACATGCCACGGTTCAGGACATCTTTAATTTATTAATGTTTAACAGGCTATGGGGTAACAACTCAGTTTTCCCTCCCTCTAAAAGAATATGCACTTAAGTGTTTAATTAGGGATAAGAACCTTTTGGAGGCATAATTTGCTAAAATCCATAAAGATTTTTATGGATTTGACAACCTAAGTGTGGGGGGGCTGAGTCGCTACTATATATTTATAAAATATTTATTATGCAAAAAATAATTTTGTTATTAATGATGCTGTGCACATTTTTAGTATCAAATGCACAAGAGACGATAAAAGAAGGTTGGTCTTTTTATCAAGACGAAGGAAAATGGGGAGTATTATATAAGGGTAAGCCTTGTCTTCTACCACGATTCAATGAGATTTGTGGTACTATCGATGAGGGTCGGTTTATATATAAGGAAAATAATAAATATGGAATTTCTACAGTTTGGAAAGAAGTTACTAAACCTTTCTGTGACTCATTAGTATTTATAAAGGTTTATTCTTTTTTTCATTCAATGGCTAAATATAAGATAAATGATAAATGGGGCGTTTGTAGCCTTGATGGAACTCAAATTTTACCTGCGGTTTATAAAGAAATTAATGATACCGTGTTCCAATTTTATAATATCTTTTTAGAAAATCCTCAAAAGAAGCTTAAAAAAAATAAATTGCCTGATATAAATTATTATTTTATTGTAGACGATGGAGTTTCTCACAAAATAATAGATCTTGTTGGTAAGACTATCATTAACGAAGTCGTAAGTTATTCACAGTTTAATAGAAATAGAAAGAAAAACAAGAGTATTATAAAGTTAGCACAAAAAGAAGAGTGGAACAGAAAAAGCGAAAAAGAATTAGAAGAAGTTGATAAAAGAAGGTCTGATATTGGTAAAGGATACATTTCAACAACTTTAAGGGCAGAGATGCAAAAATGGAATTGGGAATATTGTGATTTAGACAAACGATATAAAGATATGCGTGAACCGAGAAAATTGTATTTTGGTTTTACACCTATTTCTGGCGATACTGCAATTGTTGATGGTTTTGAGAGTATTGTAAACAGTTATGGTTTTATCAGTACTCCTATAATGTATGATTCTCCTTATTTTGTTCTAAAAAATGACCCAACAAATATTCAGAGTATGCTGTATATTTTAGAAATGGAAGAAATTCAGAAAGGAAAATACTTCAGAACAAAAGACCAAACTATTTTTTTCAATGAAGATGATATTCGCAATGGTGTCATAAAAGAAGATATGATTCGAATGGAAAAACGTCTTGAAGATTATCAAAGTATCATTAATTTGGCAAAACAAATTAATGATACATTATCATTTAAGACGGTCAATAGTAAATATAAGAAATTACATTCTTTGTTACAAGATTTTGAATTCTATTATGACAAAAATGTAAAACGGATTAATTTTAATGACAGAATGGATAGGTTTGCTAATACAACAACCTCAATACTTAATTCTATAGCTAACACTATAGGAGGAAATTCGTTAAACACAATGTCATATAATACGACATCAAATAATAGTTCAACAAGTAATGCTTCTGCAAGCACAAAAGGCAATCAAATGTCTATGTCCGACCAAATGAACTACAATTCCATGCGTAATACTTACAACAAATGGGCACAAGACCTAATGCAGATGAAAAATGCCAATGGCAAGTATCAAAATGGATTTAAGGCATCCGACAAAAAGCATCACAAGATGAGATGAAACGAATTAGGAAAAGTGCCATACAAAAGTGGAACAAGGAGATACCTTATAATTCCATTGAGGACTGGTGAAGTTGTTATTAAAAACGGTAGTGTAAACTGAACTGTGTCACGGCTCTGTTTTTTATTCTTTGCCTCTTATTTGTATGCAGATATGAAATCTGCATACAAATAAGAGGAGCCTTTCACAGGCAAAGTTGCATAATCTTGAACCTATCTCCAAATTTTATAGCAAGTTGTTGTGATATCAGTGCCCAATTAGACAGGGGCATAGTCCATTTCTCACTAATGTCTCGATAGGCAAGATACACAAGCTTTTCAAGTGCGGTGTCTGACGGGAACACACCCTTGTTCTTCGTTACCTTACGCACCTGACGATGATAACCCTAAACCATATTGGTTGTGTAGATAAGCTTGCGGATTGCAGGAGTATATTGGAAATTTTCCGTAAGACGCTCCCAGTTGTCGCGCCAGGATTTGATAACTATAGGGTACATCTCACCCCATTTTTCGAAAAAGTTATTACTATTGGCTACAATTCTCAATTGTCGGTAGTGTAAACTTAGCAGACTTTACACTACCACCACCTTTGATTGACCTATCACCATTTTCTATTAGCACACAGCATTATTAAAAAAACAGCCAATTCGTTTGGCTGTTTTTACAAAAATGCGTATCTTTGCAGTCGCATTGTCCTATGGTGTAATGGTAGCACAACAGGTTTTGGTTCTGTTTGTGGTGGTTCGAATCCGCCTAGGACAACTTAAACGGAGGCTCTTTTAGGGTCTCCGTTTTTGTTTATATTGCTACAAGATAGCTTGCGCAATCCCGATAAAGGAAAAATTGTGGTGGTTCGAATCCGCCTAAGACAACTAAAAAGGAGGCTCAAAAAGCCTCCTTTTTAGTTTATGTAATGCGATTACCGCACTTGCACTTTGCTTGTGTGAATGCCGTTGGCAGACACCGCTTTCACGATGTATATGCCGTGAGGCAGTCCGCGCAGAGCATCTTCAACCGACGAGCCGCTCTTCTCCGCAACCTTGCTTCCTGCGAGGTTGTACACCATCAGACGAGCCTTCTCTGCTGTAGTAACGGTTTGTATAGCCGTCGTTTCGATACCGTATGTCACGTCGTCGATGTAGTATGTGGCAGTGTTGTCGCATCCGCGTGTGCTGGTGAAGCGGAATCCCATGAAGAACACGTCTGCAATCTGCTGTCCTGTGAGGTCGATGCTGTACGGGAACCACTTTCCGCTCTCGTCCTTTGTGCATGGCATCTTGCATTCTGCGAGCGGCTGCACGTAGAGAGAGCCTTCAGCGATGTCGATGTAGCAGAGTTCGAGCAGGTCGGGCTGGTTGTCCTTCAGATAGTCGCCACGCACCTTGAACGTGAATACCTTTGTAGTAGAGTTCTTGAAGTCGAGCGGCGGCGTTACGAGCATCATCTGTGCCGGTGTGCCCGTGCCAGCCTCCATCTTCGAGTCGTACGGTGTCACCTTAGCCACCTTCTCGTTCGGCGACTCCGCATCGTAGTCGAGGAATGAGAATCCCCACCATGCGCGTGTTCCCTTCAGTGCTGAGTTTGTCCAGCCTTCGATGTCGAGCGGCTTGTTGCGCTCTATGTTGTCGAACTTCTCGTCGAGCATGCTGAGCGCATTCTCCTCGCTGAGCACGAGGTCTACGCCTTCCTTCTGTTCTTCGGGCGTTTCGCCGGTCGCAACGCCCTCTATGGCAACCTCTACATCCTCCATTCCGAGTGCTGAGAAGACGATGCTGTAGAGTATGTGCCCTCCTTCTTAGGCTGGAACGTCACCTTCAGCGTGTTCTTCATGTTGCGTATGAGCATGGTGTTGTTGAGCACGAACGCTCCTGCATCCTTCACCTTTACGTAGGTGTAGTCGGGCATGTTTGCCGTTGTCACCTCTATGGTCTGCTCGCTCTTTTCGTTAATCTTCGCTTCGAACTTCTCCAGCTTCTGCGGGTTGAGTGTTATCGTCGGTGGGTTCTGCTCGTCGATGGCGTATGCGCTGAAGGCGATAGACTTGTCATAGTCCTCTATGCTTGGGCAGGTAACGAGTACGTATGCTCTGTGTACAGCCACCTCTGTCGGCGTGTACGTGATGACGATGTCGGTCTCTGTAGATCCCTTCTCTATCTTTGTCTTTGAGAGCGCGAACTGGTCAGCGTTCTTACCTGCCAACTCGAAGAAGGTAGGCTGGGTCATGTTCTTCGCCGACACGTGCAGCGTAGCCACCTCTACGGTCTGTCCCAGCTTGCCTGCAGTCTGCTCTATCTTCTCAGGGCTGATTGTTATGGCTGGCTCTCCTACCGGCTGCTGCTCGGCGATGTCCTCTATGCCGCGCGGACCGATGATGAGTGTCTTGCTCGATGTGAACAGACCGGTGAGTGTGATGTCGGCTGCAGGAATGCTCTTGCCGATGAGCGTTGTGCCCTTGAAGATGCGCACCTTCGCCTCCTCAGCACCGTCCGTTACTACCGGTTGTGCCATGCCTTCAGCGAAGACAGCACCTTCTGCCACGTCCTTGAACTTCAGGTTCTTCACCTTCACGAGCTGCTGTATGTAACTTGTCGGGTTGGCTTTCAGCTGTGCGAGTGTTGCCTCTACCGGGGTCACGGCGTTGCCCTTTGACACTACTGTGCCGAGGTCAGCACCGAGAGCCATAGCGCTGGTCGTGCCGAATGCGCTCTGCACACCGAGTATGGTGCCCGTTATCTTGTCGCCCACCTCGTAGTCGGTCTTGGTGAGCATCTCGTAGTCGTCGCTCAGAGCTATAGCAGCCGTCTTGTCCTGCAGGTAGAACACCGGTCGGCTTCCGCCACGGTCTACGAACGTAACCGTAGCCTCGCCCGTATATTTGTACGTCATTCCTGCCTCGGGGTCTTCACTGTAAAGTGCCTTGATAGAGGCTATCTCCGGAATAGAGTTGCCCGTCCACGAGAGTTTTATCTGCACATCCTCCGCTCCCTCGCTCTTGAGTATCAGAGTGGCGTGCTGCTCGCCGTCGGTATATGTCACCTTTATCTTCAGTTCGGCACCACCGGCACTCATCGCGTCGTCAGCCGCGATAGTGGCAGGCTCTACGCTCACAGCCTCCGAAGACGACTCTACGGTGATGTCGCCCTTGAGGTTCTCGCCCGTCACCTTTACCGTCTCCTCGTGTGTGTCGCCACTGTACACCTCGCCCAGCACGAAAGTCTTCTTCGATACGCCCAGCTTCGGCGTAGTGTCAACACCAGCCTCACCGAACAGTCCGGCGTATGTGTCTGAAACGCGCACCGAAGCCACGTACATCTCCGGCGAAGTGACAGAGGAGGTTGTTCCCTGGCGCAGTTCGAGGCCCTGCAGACCATAGCTGCCCAGTCCGCTGCCGGTCTTGTTCACGCCGTCGATGACGGCACTTGCCATGTTCAGCTTAGGCTCCTGCTTGAAGTCGGTAGGGTTCACGTACAGATAGATGTTGTCCTGTCTCGGGTTGGCTGCGTTTATCTCGTATCGCAGCACAACGAGATAGGTCTGGTTGAGCTTCAGCGGAGAGGTTGCGAACACAGGGTTGTTTGCTCCGCGCTCTATGCCCACCTTCACCTCGTCGGCGTTGTCGCCTTCGCCAATGTACAGTCGTCCCAGCTCGGTAGGCGCAATACCTCCGGCTATCTCTGATGCCTTCGTTCTGGGCACGAACGACATAACATAAACGTTGCCCTTCGGTTGAGCCTCCACGTTGATGAGAGCAGAGAAGTAGAGGTTGCCGCTCTTCACGCCGTCGGCGTTGTCGGTGAACTTCACCATGAGGTCCTCGCCCTGCTTTGCAGATCCTATCTTCACACACTTAGCCGGTGCGTTGTCGTTGTAGCCGGCGTATGTGAGTTGCTTGTCGAGCACCTGGATGGGGTCTTCAGCATTCTTGCCATAGCGCACCCAGCCACCTTGCTCGTGGAGGTTGCCAGCCGGATAGTTGAAGTCGTCACTGAAACTGACTTGCGCTGCAACCGTCTCAGGTAGGCAGCACATCATTACGAATAGCATTGAAATCAATGAATGCCATGTCTTAAAGGAATAGGGCTGTTTCATGTTATTGAATTTTTATGGGCATTCTTGAATTCAGCATATTTTTGAAATAAATCAACAAGCAGTAATGGGGCCGGAAGGCCAAAGAAGGAAGATGGCGGTCAGTCTGATATAGTCTGCTTGTTTCATTGTTGCTTGTTTATATTACCGTTTTCCCCATTTTGAATAAATTTTTGCAAATGTACTATTTTTTTAGATATGTAAAGCTGTTTTTCGATATAAATATCAAATAGTATGGTATTTTTGTGTTGTTTGTTACAAATGTAACGCTAAAAAGGTTATGTGCTATCAGTGTGAGACTCTTCTCTGTGGATAGCACCAACCGTGGGTATAGTATAACAGCTTGGTTTGTGCAGCGGAGACCGCTCACCAACCAAGCTGTTGTGTCAGTAGAAATTACTTGAGGTACTCAGCGAGTTTTGCAACGGCGCGTGCGCGGTGCGATATGCCGTTCTTGATGTCCATGCCGAGCTGTGCGAACGACTCGTTGTAGCCCTCCGGCACGAAGATGGGGTCGTAGCCGAAGCCCTCTGTGCCCTGCTTCTCGCGCGATATGGTGCCGTGTACGATGCCCTCGAAGAGCGTGTAGTCGGCTACGTCGTTGCGGCGTGCGAGAGCTATCACGGTGCGGAACTGCGCACGGCGGTCGTTGCTGTCGCCCAAGCGTGCGAGCAGTTTCTGCATGTTGGCTTCCGAGTTGTGGTCGGTGCCCTCAGCGTAGCGTGCGGAGCGCACGCCCGGCTCGCCTCCAAGCTCCGGCACTTCGAGTCCCGTGTCGTCGGCGAAGCAGTCGTAACCGTAGTTGTCCACTACGTAGCGTGCCTTCTGTATGGCATTACCCTCAAGCGTGTTGGCTGTCTCGGGTATGTCGGCGTGGCAGTTGATGTCTTCGAGCGAGAGCACCTCGAAGCGGTCGCCGAGTATGGCGCGTATCTCCGAGAGCTTGTGCTTGTTGTTGGTGGCGAAGACGATAGCCTTATTCTTCGGGGCTTGTTGTGATTTGTTCATGTTCTTTTGCCTTTTCTTTCTTTACCTTAACCTTTATCTGGTCGAATCCCTCGCCGTACACGCCGATGACGCTGCTCTGCGACACGAAGGCGCGTGGGTCAATCATCTTGATGAGTCGGAAGATGAGCACCGACTCGCTCTTCTTGGCGAGCAGACAGATCACCTTCATCTCCTTGCCCGTGTACCAGCCGTGACCGTCGAGAATGGTCAGTGTGTGGTCGGTCTTCTTCGTTATGGCACTTGCTATCTCGTTGTACTTGTGCGAGAATATGAAGAACTGCACCGATTGGCGTTGGACACTCATCACGTAGTCGAGCATGGTACATTCGATGACCATCGTACACAGACCGAACACTACCATCTGGCAGCGTTGTGGGAACGGACCGAAAGAGTCGATGGCGAGACAACTACCGATGATAACGAGGTCGACCATGATGAGACCCTTGCCGAGCGACACATTATAGTGTTTGTTCACTACGGCAGCGATGATGTCTGTTCCACCCGTGCTGCCGTTGTTCAAGAACACTATTGCCAGTGACGTGCCGGTGAGCATACATCCTATGATGAGCGACATGAAGTCGTTACCCTCGCCCATAAGCTTGTAGAAGGTGCCGTCGGGCATCTCCACTATCTTCTGTGCCAGGTCGAGCATCACGGTTATGACTATCGTGGCATAGATGGTTTTGGCAAGGAATTTTATTCCAAGCTCCTTCAGTGCTGCCACGATGAGCACAGCATTAATGATGAAAAATGTCCATTGAACTGGAAATTTTGTGGCATAGAATACGATGGCTCCGATACCTGCGATGCCTCCGGTTACGATTTCGTAAGGCAGCAGGAATACGGTGAACCCGAAGGTGTACAACATTAACCCGAGAGTGATGTTAAAATAGTCCTTCGCTTCTTGCCAGATAATTTTGCGGTCGATCATCATAGGAGTTACAGTTATTACATTATTATTTTTAATGTATATAAGAAAAAGGAGTCGTCCGTATTACTTTATAACGACATTCACGATCTTCTTAGGTACGACAATCACCTTCACGACTGTCTTTCCGTCGAGATATTTCGCACTCTGCTCGTCGGCGAGCACTGCAGCCTGAATCTCGTCGTTGGTAGCGTCGGCTGCGAACTTCTTCTGGAAGCGTGCCTTGCCGTTGAACGACACTGTGAGCTGCACCTCGCTCTCCACGAGATACTGCGGGTTGAACACAGGCCATGCTGCGTCGCATACGGTCGACTCGTTGCCTAAGGCGTGCCACAGTTCCTCGGCTATGTGCGGAGCGAACGGTGCGATGAGCACAACGAGCTGCTCGAGCACCTGCTTTGCGCGGCACTTCTGCTGTGCCAGCTCGCCCACGGCAATCATAAATGCCGAGATAGAGGTGTTGTACGAGAAGTTCTCGATGTCCTCTGTCACCTTCTTGATGAGCTTGTGCAGGCTCTTCAGGTTGTCGGCTGTAGGCTCTGCGTCTGTCGGCAGGAACTCGTCGGTGCGGTTCTCGTAGAACAGTGCCCAGAACTTCTTGAGGAAGCGGAAGCAGCCGTCGATGCCGTTGGTGTCCCAAGGCTTGCTTGCCTCTACCGGACCGAGGAACATCTCGTACAGACGCAGTGTGTCGGCGCCGTACTTCTCTACGATCATGTCGGGGTTGACGACGTTGAACATCGACTTCGACATCTTCTCTACAGCCCAACCGCAGATGTACTTGCCGTCCTCGAGCACGAACTCGGCGTTGGCATACTCCGGTCGCCATGCCTTGAACGCCTCGATGTCGAGCACGTCGGCGCTCACGATGTTCACGTCTACGTGTATCGGTGTCACGTCGTAGTCCTTGCGCAGGTTGTACGATACGAAGACGGGGGCTTTAGAGTGGTCGTCCGAGTTTACGCGGTACACGAAGTTGGAGCGACCCTGAATCATGCCCTGGTTGACGAGTTTCTGATACGGCTCCTCCTTGCACGACACGCCGAGGTCGAAGAGGAACTTGTTCCAGAAGCGTGAGTAGATGAGGTGGCCCGTAGCGTGCTCGCAGCCTCCTACGTAGAGGTCTACGTTCTGCCAGTAGTTGTCGGCATCCTTGCCTACGAGGCATGTGTCGTTGTGCGGATCCATATAGCGCAGATAGTAAGCTGACGAACCGGCGAAGCCCGGCATAGTGTTCAGCTCGAGTGGGAAGACGGTCTTGTTGTCCACGAGTGCCTTGTCCACAACCTGGCGTTTCTCCACGTCCCACGCCCACATCTTGGCGCGTCCCAATGGCGGTTCGCCGGTTTCTGTAGGCTTGTATGTCTCAATCTCGGGCAGCAGCAGCGGCAGGCAGTCCTCCGGCACCATCTGCGGCATACCGTCCTTGTAGTAAACCGGGAACGGCTCGCCCCAGTAGCGTTGGCGCGAGAAGATAGCGTCGCGCAGACGGTAGTTCACCTTCACGCGGCCCATGCCCTTCTCCGTCACGAACTGCTTTGTCTTTGCGATAGCCTCCTTAACACTAAGCCCATTAAGTGAAAAACCGTCGAGCGTCTCCTTGCCTGCAGCAGGCGAGTTGCACACGGTGCCCTCCTTTGCGTCGAAGCTCTCCTCCGACACGTCAGCACCCTCGATGAGCGGCGTGATAGGCAGGTTGAAGTGCTTGGCGAAGGCATAGTCGCGCGAGTCGTGCGCCGGAACAGCCATGATGGCTCCCGTGCCGTAGCCTGCAAGCACGTATTCTGAGATCCAGATAGGAATGTTCTCGCCGGTGAACGGGTTCACGGCATACGAGCCGCTGAATACGCCCGTCACGTTGCGGTTTGCCATGCGGTCGAGCTCTGTGCGCTTCTTCACGTACGCTAAGTACTCGTCCACCTCAGCCTTATGCTCTGTGGTGGTGAGCTGCGCCACGAGTTCGCTCTCCGGTGCCAGCACCATGAACGTAACGCCGAAGATAGTGTCGGCGCGAGTGGTGAAGATAGTGAAGTCGAAGTCCTGACCAGCCACCTTGAACTGCATCTCCGTGCCCTCACTTCTGCCTATCCAGTTCTTCTGTGTCTCCTTGATAGAGTCGCTCCAGTCAACGGTGTCAAGACCGTCGAGCAGACGCTGCGAGTAAGCCGATGTGCGCAGACACCACTGCTGCATCTTCTTCTGCACAACAGGGAAGCCGCCGCGCTCGCTCACGCCGTTCACCACCTCGTCGTTGGCAAGCACGGTGCCCAGACCGGCGCACCAGTTCACCATCGTCTCGCCGAGGTAAGCTATGCGGTAGTTCATGAGTGTCTTCTGCTTCTCCACGTCGCTCATGGCACGCCACTCTTCAGCCGTAAACTCCAGATGCTCGCTCTCGGCAACGTCCAGCCCCTCGGTGCCCTTCTCGTTGAAGTGCTCCACGAGCTTCTCTATCGGCTCTGCCTTCTGGCAAGAGTTGCAGAAGAACGAGCCGAACATCTTCTCGAACGCCCACTGAGTCCAGTGGTAGTACTTCGGGTCGCAGGTGCGTATCTCGCGATCCCAGTCGAACGAGAAGCCGATGTTGTCGAGCTGCTGACGATAGCGTGCGATGTTAGCCACGGTAGTCACCTCAGGGTGCTGACCGGTCTGTATAGCATACTGCTCAGCCGGCAGTCCGTATGCGTCGTAGCCCATAGGGTTGAGCACGTTGAAGCCCTTCAAACGCTTGTAGCGTGCGTAGATGTCCGATGCGATATAGCCAAGCGGATGGCCTACGTGCAGACCGGCTCCCGACGGGTAGGGGAACATGTTGAGTACGTAGAACTTCTCCTTTGCAGAGTCCTCGGTGGTGTGGTAGGTCTTGTCCTTCACCCACTGGTTCTGCCATCTCTTTTCTATTTCTCTGAAGTTATATTCCATTGTTTTTATACTGTTTTTATGCAAAGTTACGACTTTTACTTTATATATATGTGTGTTTGCGTCTTAAAATTTTGATATACAGTGTGCTTGAGACAAGTGCACCCCCTATAGTACCACTACTTTTTTGACTGTTCCGTCGCTGTAGCGCACGATGTTCACGCCCTTCTTCGGTGTCGAGATGCGCTGTCCGTCGGCGGTGTAGCGTGCCACCTCGTGGCGGTTGCCGTCTGCGGTTGTGTGGTTGATGGCAGTAGGGCGTTGTCGTGGTGTGATGACGATGGGGTTGTCATCGTAACCCTCGCGCAGGTGGAGGTTCTCTACCGAGCACACCTCTGTCGACTGCTCGCCAATCCATCCGCACATCTGCAGCACACCAGTCTGCACACGTATGAAGTCGGCGTGTGTCAGCTTCACGGGATTGCCGTTGCCGTCTACCGCCCAGTCGAGGTCGAACGTGTTGTACATCTTGTCGTCCGTTGGTGCCGCATCGGCGTAGCCATACGCATCGGCAGCGTAGCGGTAGCTGATCCAGTTCTGCGGATTGTCGCTGTCCGTTCCGTCGCCGCCGCGGTTGATGGTGTTGTCGGGCAGTCGCGAGCCGCGGAACGTCAGCCTGTCGGCATCTATCCACGTGGGGTAGTACGACTGGTTGTGGAACGTCAGCTTCATCATGTAGCCAACGGTGTCGCGCTCAGCACCGTTGCGGTCGGTCCACTCGGCGCGGAACGGTATGTAGCGGTCGTACACGGAGTAGGGCTGTGTGTGCTCGCCCTGCTCGGCATCGGGTCGCTGGTAGGTGATGGTGACGTTCTGCGTGGCGGTGGTGTAGTACTCCGACCCTGCCAGCTCGTACCACTCGGCTGTCTCGGGCGATGTGCCCACGCCGGCGTACACGATGCCCGGCTCTATCGATCCGCCGATGGTGGCTGCGCCGTACACGGGGTCGGCGGCAGCGTAGTAGGCGTTGCCGAGGATGCGCAGGTCGGAGCCGCGTGTGTTGGCTATCGGCTCTGTGAAGCTGAAGGTGATGTAGCCGCCGAAGGCTCCGAGCGATACGGGCAGCTGGTCTGCGAGTTGTGCTTCGCACGCCTGCAGTCGGTCGGCTTCGCTCATCGTGGCGTCGATGGCGGGCAGCTTGCCCACGAACTGACCTGGTGCAGGGCAGTATTCGAGCACCTTCACGTGTTGTGTTGTCTGTGCCGCTGCCAGCAAGGGCGCGGCGAGGAGTATCATTGTTGTTTTCATATTCTTGTTTTTTAAGGGGGTGTCCGGTATACCGGGCGTCACGGTCTACGGCGATTTTACCG
>OGNP01000951.1_pt1 | contig 15354 bp, 10 predicted proteins | sample 1573531 | NCBI WGS metagenome assembly OGNP01 (sample SAMEA2581984, study PRJEB24529) | metagenome | biome: Human gut stool | place: China | collected 2011 | reverse complement strand
ACTGTATGGAGGTGTTGAAAGCAATGCAATTAAATAACTAACATTTAACAACTAACAAAAACAGATTTCTTATGAAGAAAATTTTATCTCTTATCGCAATGTTGGTGGTGACAGCGACAGCGTTTGCTGAGACCACCAGCGAGAAAATTGTAGAGGATAACTATACCCTTGCAGGTAAAGTCCTCTCTCCAAAGGCAGTTACAGTGAACTGGGATACCCAAAAACTTGTAGCAGTTTTGGATATGACCACTTGTAGTAACACAGAGAACGAGCGTGTTTTCTCTGTTTCTAACAACAAAACAGACGTTGCAAACTGGGAACAGACCAACGGTGGAAGCACAGTGCACCTCTTCTATACAAAGAACGCACAAGTATGGACAGGCACAGCAATGGAACTCTATCATCAGAAGTTCGCTGTTCAGTATCGCTACCAGGGCGATGCAAGCGCAACAAGCCACTATAAGGAAGTTACCGATCCTTCTACCGTAACCGTAGTTATGGACAAGACAGGTATCAGCATCGATGGTGAACTTGTGTTCCCAGCTGCTGAAATGCCCAACCTCTACGGTGAGGGCGAGAACCAACTCTACTTCGGCGCAGGTTGCGGCACTCCTGGTTACGCTACCTATAAGTCAGTGGAGCTTGTGACAGAGAAGGCAGAGACATTCTCACCAGTTACTCTCTCTACTACTGACGTTGCTAACGCTGTGTACAATGGCACAACAACCAACTACGATGCAAAGACAGTTGAATTCGTGCAGTACGAGGAAGGCAAGTATAAGCTCGTGTGGAAGACTCTTGAGGCTGGCTCAACCATCTTTGGCGACTATACTATCGAGAATATCACCGTTGCTGAGGACGCAGATACACACGTGCTCACACTCACCACTACTGATACCGAGGGTACATGGTCTAACGTGAACCCTGCTTATGGTTTCGTGTTCGGACTTGCTGAAGGCACCAAGACCGCGTTCACAGGTTTCGAGGGTACATGCAAGCTCAATGAGACTAAGGATGCTATTGAGAAGCTCAAATTTAAGTTTAACATCAGCATCATGGGTAATGAGGCTAATTTAGTATTCGGCGAGAAAGCTCCAGAATCAGAAACCGGCATCAACGCTACAACCGTAGCTGAGGGTGCAGCAACACTCTTCACGGTTGACGGCGTTAAGCTTTCTAAGCTCCAGAAGGGTCTGAACATCGTTCGCTCTGCTGACGGCAAGGTGAAGAAGGTGCTTGTTAAGTAATCTTTCAGGGGGTGCTTTCAGGGGGTGCACTTGTCTCAAGTGCACCAACCAAGCAGCATCCCAACAATTCTGTTGGTGCAGTTGGGACAACTGCACCCCCTAAGGTGCACCAACCAAGCAAAAGTATAAGAGGGTATGGCGAAAAACCATGCCCTCTTTGCGTATATTTCTCATCGTAGGAGCCTATGGCAGGGATACTATACCCTCCTAAATACCAACAAAAACTACAGATAATATTTGCGTTGCAAGCATTTTATTCCTAACTTTGCATTGTCAAAACAATAGAAAAGTATCGATTGCGAGCTTTTTAGTCATACGCAGCAGCGATTTATACAATTCATTTACAAACAAAAAAGATTTATAAGCAAGAATTATGACCAGTTGCAACTTGTTATACTTCTTATATGGAGCGAGCATTATGTTCCATCTGATTATGGCGTTGGTGTTCAGTTACAAGCGTCGCACTTCGCTGAACATCTATGTCAGCACACTCATGCTCGTCACCGCAGCACAATACGTTAAGAACCTTGCGCTTATAGGAGACGGTTATTATGACAGTGCGCTCGAATCATTGTTTTCTTCGAGCATAGACCTGTTCACCATGCCGCTTTATGCCATCGTTCTTATTGAAGCATGTCGCCCTGGATGGCTCAACTGGTGGCGTGCGTCGTTGTTGTATATCCCGTTCTTAGCGTTTATGACCGTGTCGTTAGCTTACCCCGAGCCGACGGTGTTCGACGTGATACACATCTCCTCGTTTGTTTATGGCGTTTTGCTCTTGGGTTGGTCGCTGCACGAAGTGCCCCGCTTCGAGCGTGCGCTGATGGAGGAGTTCTCCTACGAGAAATACATCAACTTCAACTGGTTGCGTGGTATTATCGTGTCGTTCTTCTGCATCCTTCTGCTGTGGATATACGACAGCGTGAACCCCAGTTGTGAGAATGATGCCATCTACCTTATTGGTTCGCTCGTGGTGTGGGCGGTGGCTTGTTTCTTCTTCTATCGTCAGGCTCGCGTGATAAGCATTGTTAAGGCATACGAGTCTGCCGACTCCCAATCGGTAGTGGCATCTTCAGAGGCAGGTGATGAGGCTTTAGCATCCGTTGTTACCTCGCTGGAGACCGACATCGATACTGACACAGACTTGTCGGACGCTCCCACTGACGAGCAGAGCGTACAGCAGGAAGCAGCCTTCGCTGAGCGTATGCACCTGCTCTTCGAGCGCGACCATGTGTACCTCAATCCGCGTTTGCGACTCACGGAGTTGGCTGCTCTTCTTGGCACCAATCGCACATACCTATCGCAATACATCAACCAGTGCTGCGACACCACGTTCTACGACTTTGTCAACGATTATCGCATACATCATGCTAAGCTGCTTCTTCACTCCACCGACGACACTCTCGACACCATCGCCACGAAGTCGGGCTTCAATTCGTTGTCCACTTTCCGCCGTGCATTCCAGCAGCGTGAGGGCAAGAGTCCGATAGAGTTTCGTGCGTCAAACGGTAAAAATAGCGTGTCAAACAGTTAAAAAGTCGTTGAAATCGACGATTTTTACACAATGACACATACCTTTTACTGATTGCAATCGCAAGTTTCTCAAAAGTTTGTACTTTTGCAGTGTAATGTTGCGATAACATTTCATTATTAATACAAATTAGTATTAGTAAAGCCAGTAATGTAAATGAATAAATAAGAAGCAGTTTGTAATTGTTTGATAAATCAAGAAAAGAGTTTAAAAACCGCCGAGCAGTGATGCTGGGCGGTTTTTTATTTGTTGTTTGCTTAAGTTACATATATTAGCTACCGCTCCTACTTCTGTTTCTCGTAATAATCTATAGCTGCCTTTATGTTTTTTTGTACAGCCTTGGTGCTGAATGTAGCTCCAGTGCATCCGTCTATATCGGTGCGTTGGGTTAGCTTCTTTGCCTTTGAGATTTTGAGGTTATTGTATAGCGGCAGCAGAAACTGCTTTACACGGGCAAAGTAGGGTACAGTTTCTTCGTTTTTCAGTGCTACCACTTTCTGCACCTTGCCGTTCTTGAAGTGTACTTCTACGGGCGTGGACTTACGATATCCGCGTGCGTTGCATATAGTGGTGGTGCGCACGATAGTGGTGCCATCGGTATGGCGTGTTATTACGTTGTCAGAGTGGATGTTTGAGGCTGCGAGGAGCAGCAATAATGTAGCCGCTCCTCGTTTTATACACTTATGTGTTGAAAGCATAATGTTTGTCGTTTTTTATGAATTCAATTATTTCATTGTTACCTGAATGCGATTGCCCGGGGCTGTGAGCTGTCGGCAGAATTGGCGTATGTCATCGGTGGTGAGACTGTCTACCTTCTGCAGATAGTTGCGGTTGAAGTCGATACCTTCTCGCAGCTGGTGGTAGCGCACGTATTCCCACCATCCGTTGGTGAGCACGGCACGTTGATAGTTCTTGCGCTCATACTCCTTCACCTTCTGCAGTTGCTCGATGGTGGGACCTTCGGTGGCCATGCGCTGCAGATTGAGGTCGATGAGTGGCAACAGTTCGTCGTATTTGTCGGGGTCGCAACGAAAACTTACGGTCATGGAACATCCGTCTGTAGGATATTTCCAGAACTGGCCCTCTACGCTCACTCCGTATGTGCCGCCACGTTCCTCGCGCACCTTTTCGGTGTACACACCGCGCATTATCTGTGACAACACATCGAGCTTGAGGTCGGTGTCGGCGGTATAGGCTATTGGGGCTGAGTATACGATGTTGGTCTGTGCCGAGGGTGTTATCATCTGTTTGTGGAACACCTTTGTCACCTGTCCCTTCTGTATGTTGAGTGTGTATTGTCCTGGCTTGCAGTCGTTGTTGCTATTGCGCTTTCCTGGCAGGCTTGCCACGTATTGGCAGAGTAAATCGTCGAAATCGTCCTGACGTATGTCGCCCGTAACGATGAGGTGCATTCCTGCAAGATTACTGAAACGCTCATTGTAAATCTGGTAGATGCGGTCGAAGTTTACCTCGTTCATACGTTCCGCCGTGAGCGGTTGAGTGCGCTTGCGTTCACCGTATACGGCTACGCGCAGCGAGTCGTTATAGGTGACATTAGGGCTTGCGTTGCGATTTCGCAGCATTGACTGCTGTTTGGCTATCATATTCTGAAATATCGCCTTGTCCTTGCGTGGATTGGTGAGATAGAGATACATTATCTGTAACCATGTCTTAAGGTCGGAGGCTACACACACACCCTTTACGCCCTCTTCCTCGGCATCGATGTATGGAACTACACGCAGTGCCTTGCCACGGCGCTTCTTCTCGAGAGTGAGAAAATCGAAGTCAGCAGCTCCGCTCTCCTTAACTACGCTGTTAAGGAATTGTAGTGTAGGGGCATCTGTGTCGGGATATAACGAGCGGCCGCCAAGACGGAACATGTTGATGGTGAGGCGGTTGGGTTCGATGTCTGACTGTCTGGCACTTACCTTTATGCCGTTCGAAAGGACGTATTCGGTGTAACCATTGTCGGTTGCTCGCTTTGAGAGTATCTTACCCTTTTTGGGCAGCTTCTTCATGAATACGGGGTCTACCTGCTGCGCTGTGTTGTCGTTGGTGTATTCACGCTGTTGTGCGCTTTCTATCCACGTCTTGAGCTGGTCGGATGTGGGCATGGTGTATGGCTTGCCGTCGTACTTGGTGGGTCCGAAGACGATGCACACTTGATTTTTGTTGTCCACTATCTCCGCCATCGTTTTGTTGATGTCGTCGAGTGTAACGGTAGCTGAGAATTCTGCCTCCAGTGCAGCCTCGTATTCGATGTTCATGCAAGGCTCGTTGTTGCAGAAGTTGGACACAATATTCTTTGCATATTCGGCATTGCGTGTCTTGTTTTTGTTGTCCAAACGGTGTTCGATGCTTACGGTGTGCTGCACCTTGGCATGCTCAAGCTCGGCGGCGGTAAAGCCGTAGCGTCTTGCCTTCTCTACTATCTCGATGGCAGCATCTATGCCAACCTGCGGATTGTTGGGCATGAGTCCGATGTTGAGGGCGAAAGCATCCTTTTCAGTGGTGACGTAGAAGTTGCCTACGCGACAGTTTGCCGACATCACTCGGGGTTGTGCCTCGTGTGACAGCTTTGCCAGACGCTGGCGCAGTATGAACATGGCGAGTCGTGACTTGTAGCTGCTGAGGAATGCCTCGCGTGTGGCTCTCGACTGGCGTTGCTCGGCATCGTGCTTCATGTAGAGTGAGAAATTGAGTGTTGGCTGCTCGTTGTCGGCCTGTGTGTACACTATCATTTCTTTGTTGTCGGGTACTGTATAGTATGTGCGCTGCGGAGCACCAATAGGCATGGGATTGTCACTGAAGAGCTTTCGTATCTTGGCTTCTATCTGGTCTACATCGATGTCGCCCACTACGATGATGCCCTGCAGGTCGGGACGATACCACTTTTGGTAATAGTCGCGCAGTGTGTCGTAGTGGAATGTGTCCACCACTTCGATGTGTCCTATTGGTAGGCAGTCGGCATATTTCGACCCAGCGTATATCACGGGCATAGCATTCTCCATCATACGCTGCGCTGCCATGCGCGAACGTCGTGTGCGCCACTCTTCTCGTATCACGCCACGTTCTTGGTCAATCTCGTTGTCTTTAAGCAGTAGTGAGCCTGCCCAGTCGTGCAGTATGGTGAGACAGGTGTCAGTTACGCCAGCCTTGCTCACAGGAGCATTGGATATGTTGTACACGGTCTGATCGATGGATGTGTAGGCATTAAGGTCGGCCCCGAACTTGATGCCGTTGCGTTCGCACCAGTTGCGTACAGAGTGTTTGCCTCCATTGCCGTCAGGAAAGTTGCGTGTGCCGTTGAACGCCATGTGCTCAAGAAAGTGAGCCAGCCCGCGCTGCTCGGGTTGCTCGAGTATAGAGCCTACACGCTGTGCAATGTAGAAGTCAGCTTGCCCCGGAGTTTGGTCGTTGTGGCGTATGTAGTAGGTAAGCCCGTTGGCGAGCTTACCTTTGCGTATACAACTGTCGAGAGGCAACGTCTGCGCCGACATAGCCATACTGCAGCCCAGGCACATCAGAAGAGAGAAGATTCGTCTTTGTTTCATATAAAGCGATTAAGTGTTAAAGTTGGGAACTGATATTTATGTCTCAACTGTTATTTATTACTCGGCAATCTCAATGCCGCTGATAGTGTACTTCTTGTTGTTCTTGACGATAACAATCTGTCCGTTTCTCAAGAATACGCCGTTGGTTGTATTGCCGGTGTTGACATTCGTGTTGTCGATGCCTGTTTCTGTGGCAGGGTCGAGAGGCAGAGCCTTAAGACCGGCACCAATAATGTTGCCCTCGCCAAGAGCGATGGTGGTGTTGCCGCGAAGGTTGCCAATAAACTCGGTAGTGCCAGTTGATGTAACCTCGCCATTGTTGGTGCATGATACTACAGACACCACTCCCTCGTTACGTGCAGAGTTGGCTACGATGCCGGCAACGTACATGTCTTCTCCGCTAACCGAGCCATCGTTGCGACAATTCTTTATAACAGTGGCAGCCTCGTCGCCCTTCATCACGTTGCCAACGATGCCACCGACATTCTTTACACCGCTTATCGCGCCTCTGTTGTAACAGCCTTCGATGTCTACTGCAAAGCTGGCGCAGCTTACGATGCCTGCAGTGTACAGCTTCGACTTAGATGTACCCTGGGTGTCGTCTACATTGCCGTTGTTGTTACAATTCTTTATGGCACCCGAGTAAGAGCCGGCAATACCAGCCGATCCTACGCCATTGGTTGTAGACAGCTTGCCGCTGTTGAGGCAGTCTTCTATAAGATAGTTGTAAGTGGTGATGCTCTTGCCTGACTGCGAACCGCCGCAGATGCCCGACGCATAGGTCATGGCCTTGACGTCACCGTAGTTTTCACAGTCTTTTATTGTGCCACAACCATTGACCATAAATCCGCATATACCGCCAGCGGCAAAGTTGGTAGCAGTGATGTCGGCATTGTTGACACATCCCTGTATAGTGCCCATGTTGATTGAGGCTATAGTGCCAACGTAGTTGTAGCTTGTGATGTGGTTGTTCTTGTCGAAGACGATGTTTCTAACGACACCATTCTTGTCGATACAACCAAACAGGGCGTTGTACTTGCCGGCGGCATTGTTGTTGCTTTCGGTGTGGTAGATGCCTCTGATGGTATGGTTGTAGCCGTCGAAAGTGCCGTCGAAGCCATAGGCTATCTGGGTAATCTTGGCGTTGCCGTCCTTGCCTATTGCGGGCAGCTGAACGGGGTTTTCTGCCGAACCGCCGAAGTCGATGTCGTTAGTCATCTTGAAGTACTCGCCAGTTCCTTTGTGATCGGCGTTGCAATTCTTAGCCATTGCTTCGAAATCGGCTGCTGTGCTGATGAGGTAAGGGTCGCCTTGTGTACCCGAACCTTTAAGTCCCCAGCTGTTAGATACTGTAGAGCCATCGCTCTGTGCCATAACTGTCATCGTTGCTATGCAAGCGAAGATGAGTGTAAAGATTTTTTTCATATTATGTTTTTTAAAGTTGTGTTTAAAATGTTGCTGCTGCTGTGATGATAAGCGTATTGCGTGTTTGTCCTTTAGTGTTGCTATTGGTGGCTTGGCGGAGGTTGTACCTCAGGGAAATGGCAGGTCGTATGGACGTGCCTTTTAAGGGCATCTCGTAGGTAATGGCAGCGTGGGCTGCCCATTGTCTGTAGCTGCCCATTGCGGCAGAGCCTCCTGCCTCTGCCGACCATAAATATCCTCTTCGTGTGAGCACACTGCGTTGTGCACTGACAAACGGGGCTATGATGTGGTGTGAGGCGGTGTATATATCGGGATATACGTAGGCAGTCTGTTGGCGAGTCCAGTACTTGGCACCTCCCGTTATGTGCCATAGGTATATATTGCCAGATGGTTCCCAGTAGGCGTTGAGGGCAGCTGTACCGTATGTCTGTACCTTGTCTGCTATTTTTGTTGGTTCGAAGTATTCGTAGGATATGGCTGATGTGCCGTTGGTGGCTATGGTGCGGCGATAGTTCTCGCGTTCAGACGTAAGCCGCTCGGTGGCCATTCTCAAGTCAACCCATACAAGACGCTCAGCCCTTTGTGTTATGTCGTAGCGCAGATGCAATGCGAAGTTATCGCCATGGTGTTGCTCGTGTGATGCACTGTATTGCGACTTGCGTCCATAGTAGCCATTACGATGACTGTATACGATGTCGGCAAAGAGGCGGTTGTATTTGCTTTGAACCGTCACACCAATGTATTCAGACAGTAGTGGTAAACGGTTTTTACTATCGGTGAATCCTTCGGTGCCGAATGCTTCGCGTTCGCCATGATGGTTGGCATAGTCGATGAGTGTGTAGTATATTTGGTCAGTTGTACCATAGGTCTTGAACTGCATCGCCTCAGTGCGGCGGCTGTACACCATCCCTATGCCAATGCCACTGTTGTGTGGTAACGAAAACTGTGCGTCAAGACCAGCGTTTATATCCATCAGCGTGTTACTGTGGCGTAGGTCGCGCTGCTTGGCATATGTGCCAGCTGTATAGTTGAGTTGTGCGCCAATGGCAAGACATCGCCATACCTTCCACCCGATGGCTCCGTTGATGCTGAATGTCTCCATGCTCTTGTCGCCAGCATTGTTATCCGCTTCGACAAGGTCGAACGGCATTAACTTCATTGTAGGCATAAGCATACTGCCTGCTGCTTCTGAGATATTGTGTCGGCTGTACGTGGCTCTGCCGTAAGCCACAATGTCAGACGAGAGCCTGTAGTATGACTGCACATCGGCATCATAAGCTTCCTGCCGCTTTCCTTCTGACATGGTGTGCAGCTTACCTCCGTCGTGACGATAAGATAGGGTGGCGTGGGCTATGGTGCTGTCTGCATAGGTGGTCAGTGCGGCGGCATTGTTTGCTGTGAGCCATGGGTTGCGCTGTTGGGTTAGCTGGAAGTCGCGTTGTGCCATGGCTGGTAGGCACAGCAGATTAGCGTAGAGAACAATTGTCAGCTTCATAGAAATCATTCGTTGAATTATTGGTGTCTTGATATATGGCATGTCCGTCTACAGTCTTCTCCACCTTTCTTATTAGAGAGTGGCCGTAACCTCCGGTCAGAGTTGCATAGCCGTTGTCGAGGTCTGGCGTAAGGCGTTTCTTGCATTTAGCAAGAGCCGTGGCGTTGTACACTTCCATGGCATCAATCACCCACCTGCGTGGCATTTTCAGGCAGGCATACACTATGTTGCCTTCATTGCCCGTTGGGTATATTATGTTGTCTGGGTTCTCGCCGAATAGCTTTGGTGTAATATCTTCTGTGCGGAACAGTATCACGGCTGGCGAAGTCTGGCTCATAGGCCAAGCATTACTTTTGCCGTATTTCACAGCCTTCAGATAGTGGTTTGTGGCGATAACATCGGCAGGCGAGGGATAATACCGAGTGTTGTTGTACTTGCCTCCGTCGCTGCTTGTTGCCTCCATGTCGTACATACAATAGTAGGCAGTGTTGGCATAGTTGATGGAGTTGCTGTATGTTGGAGTGTTGTCAATGGCGCCATGCACGTTTACTACGAGTTCAGAGTAGGGTGCTATTGTATTGCCCTGCTGGAAAAACCAGATGCCGTTGAGTGCTGGAATCCAGTCTTTGTCAGCATAATCGAGTTTACCACCGTTGAGAAACGAGTGGGTGTTGGCTTCTGCATTGTATGGTTCGATAATGCCGAAACCTACGTTGTCGAGCGACACCGTCTCTGATGAGTTGTTGTACAGGATTATACATTTGTCTATGGCGAACTTTCCCGAACCATCGTCCTTCTGACAGCCTCCATTATACAGTTCCTTTATGAGGATAGGGTTGGTAGTCTGCATAGTTGTGATGCTTACGGGCAGCTCTATTGTAGTGTTGTTGCTGCCTATTGCTACGTCAGACAATGCTCCGTTGTATACATGACGGAAATATTCGTCGTCGCTCACCTTTGATGCGCTGACACTGTATATTCCGGTGGGTAGCGTGAAGCGAGCTATACCGTTGGCATCGGTAGCTGTTTCGAAGGTGCTACCTATGCTGTTTGTCATCCTTACGGCAACACCGTCTACGTTATGATTCAGCCTCACCTCGACATTGTAGGTGTTAATTTGTTCGTCGTAGCTGCACGATTCCACCAGCATGGTCAGCATCGTAAGCAGTATGAAGAATGAGTGTTTTATTATATTATTCATATCTCCTTGTTTTACTTGTTTCTTGTCAACTCGTCTATTGTCTATAGTTTCACTCTGACGGATGCTCCATAGTAGAATTTTGGTATGTATCCGCTATCAAACAGCGATGTCTTCAGTCCTGTTTGCTTATTTCGGACGGATGCCAGATTATTGAAGAAGTTGTTGGCGTAGAACGATAGGCTCACCCATCTGCCTATCTCCTTCGTCACGGAGAAGTTGGCTGAGTAATATGCCGATATATTCTGCGGATTGAAGTAGTAGGCGGTGTTGCTTCTTACTATTAGATCACACAATTGCCGGTAGAGTGTGGGGTTGTTGTCTTTGGCAGCCAGAAGAGCCTCAGCGTATGGAATGCGCTCCGAAGGGTTATCCCATGTTGAGTAATATTTAGGATACACAGCCACATAATGGTCAGTCTGCCCCACGTATTTAGTTCCAGTCACGTCGCCAGCCTCATTTAATGCTATCGTTGTGCGATTGCTTGACAGGTTGCGTCGGTAGTTGAGCATGGTTGCTTCAAGTCGCATTGTCATGATGAGTCTCAGTCGTGGTATGCGTGCCGTCAGCGTGGTGTTGAGGCTGCATCCCTTGTTCATCATGCCGTTGCTCACCGTAGGGGTGCTTGTCGTTGAGGCTGATGTGACGTTGCTGCCTACGTAATAGCCTATAAGCGGTTGTGTGCCCGAACCTTCGGCTTGGTCGCCGATGCCATTTGGACATCCGGCTATGAGTGTATTGTCTGTGCCACGATAGTGATAGTACTTGCCGTCGATGCGCAGCGACAGTCCCAGAGTATGGTGGTTGTTGATGATAGGCATCTCTGCCACCCATTCCAGTCCGTAGCGTGTCACGGGAGAACCATTCACATACTGACGGTTGGCAGTGTATGTGCGGCGGATAGAGTAGGGTAAGTTTACGGTGTTGCCGTTGGTTGCAGATGTTACGCTTATCACACCAGTCGATGGATTGACACTATATATGCGGTCGGCAGCGGCAATGCTACATCCTTCAAGAGCCGACTGCGATGTCTGGTTGTAGGCAAATGGAGAGTATACATTCAGTGTCTGATACGGATTGTACGTGCGGTTCCAATATGCCGACAGGCTCAGTCGTGCCTTACCGACCATTGCTTCCAATCCTGCCTCTATTTGATTGGAGTGCTGCCATTTCAGATTGCTGTTATATATAGCACGCTGCACATTGGTGTAGTAGGCATAGTATGCTTTGCCGTCGGCAGTAGAACCAGGGGTGAACACGAGTCGGTCAGTATAGGTGTCGGCAGGATAAAGCACTTGAAACGATGGCAGTTTGACGCTTTTTCCATAGCCGGCATGTAGTGTGAGCGAGACGTTCTTACCTTTTATTATATTATAGCGAGCATTGAATCGTGGTGAGGGGCTGGCTGCGGTGCCATATTCTGAACCGCTGATTATGGTGATATCGTTGCGCAGTCCGCCTACAAGCATCAGTCTGCCCATGGTTAGCCGTTCCTCTATAAACATTGCCAGGCTATGCATTGTTGGCAGGAGACTATAGTCGTATGGTCGCCATGTGGGAGCCAAACGCATGTCGTCGTAATATGTGCCGTGACCATTGTTGCGTGTAGAGTTCAGTTCGGTGCCTACAGTAAGTTTGTTCACCGCGCTGAGTATGCGTCGTGTCCACTCACCCTTTAGCTTGAGTTGTAGACTCTGTAGCTTCTGGTCGTTGAACGAACGCACATACCAGTATCCCGTCGGACTAAGTATTATGCTGCCCGTGCCCATGCCATCGGCATAGTCCTGGGCTATAGCATAGCCGTTGGTAGTGGTGTGCAGACTGGCTTGTGTGGATGACGACGATGTGTTGGTGTTGTTGTCCGAGCGTCGATCGGCTGTAGAGAAGGCTGCCTGCAATGTTATGTTGAACACTCCTGAACTCCTGCTGTTGTAGAGCCAGTCAAGCATCATGTTAGCACGTAGCTGATTGTCGCGTTGACGCTGATAGGTATCGCGAAAGGCATCGGGGTCTGCCTCCGAATTATATCCGCCAATGTTGCCCGTAAGTCCAGCTGTCAGATTGAGGCTTGAACCCTTCATGCGGAATACCTTATTGTAAGTAGTCGATAGTATGTTGCGGCTATAAGCAGTATGTGGCGATGTAATGTCGGTGAACGATTGTGCATGTTCTATAGAGAAATTAAGCGTTCCGGCATTGTGTGCCAATGCTAAGCCCTTGGTTAGTGCTACCTGTCGGGTGTACGGATTCATGGAAGCCTCCACAATCCATGGAGTGTGTCCGCGACGGGTATTCACCTTCACCATGCCGTTGCTGACGTCGCCATATTCAACGCCCGGTATTCCAGCTATTACCTCAATGCTCTCAATGTTGGAAGTTGAAATGTTGCGTGTTGAAGCCGACTGCGTCTCGCTCATACTTGCATTGTTGTTCAGTCGCATTCCATCTATCTCAATGGCAGTGCCGAATGACGCATTGCCTTTCTCACCTGTTGTGGAGCGTAGTGCCAGGCGTGAATCGTCTGTCAGAGTGGAGTTGACGGTCTGGCCGCCGGGCAGCAGGGCCATAATATCGTTAAGCGACAGGACCTGAGAGTGGTCGAGCGTGGTACGGTCGATAGAATATGTCGTGGTACCCATGGTCGACCTCTTGCGTGCTGTTACCTCCACGCCCGGAATGCTAAGGTTAGCCTCCTTCAGTCGGATATTCTTTAGGTCGGTGTTGTGGCGGATGTTAAATTGTACGGTGCGAGTGACATACCCCAAGGTGCTCACCTCAATTGAGACAGTTCCTTGTGGCACATTCTCGATTATAAACATGCCGTTGGCATCGGTTGCTGCCCACAATTCAAGATTCGACACTTTGACAATGGCATATTGTATGGGCTGCATAGTGCGATTGTCGAGCACATGTCCCGACACCTTAAAACGTATGTTGTCGGCTATTGCTGCTGCTGATATTATCAAAAATAATAGTAATGTTATTGCCTTCCTCATTTCTTGACAATTTGTCAATTATACAAAATAAGTTGTTGATTGAGAAATGCAAAGTTATTGTGATTTGGTATTTGGTGCAATACCAAAATGTAGGTAAATTGAAGCATTAAGGTATAATGCTTCAATTTGTCAAAAGTTGAAAATGGAGAGTTATGATATGTATGTCTACAACAGATTAGATAGTTGCTAATAAAATGACAATATCAATCATAACTCTCAACTCTCAATTCTCAACTCGCAGCTAAAACAAGTCTTTCGAGTGCTTCCTTTAGCACGCTGCGAGGTGTAGCCACATTCATGCGCATAAATCCCTTGCCTTCCTTTCCGAACATCTCGCCGTCGTTGAGGGCGAGTCGTGCGCGGTTGACGAAGAGGTCGATGAGCGCGTCGTGGTCGAGGTGCAGTCCGCGGCAGTCGAGCCATACGAGGAACGATGCCTGCGGTCGCACCGCCTTAATCTGCGGCAGGTGCTTTCTGAGGAAGTCCTCCACGAACAGAATGTTCTGCTCCACGTATGCCAGCATCTGCTGTCGCCACTCCTCGCCCTCGTTGAATGCAGCCATCGTAGCGATTGGTGCAAAGAGGTGCGGCTCGTCCAGTTCGTTCGCCGCCATCCAGTCGAACAGCGGTCGGCGCAGCTTCTCGTTCGGCACAATGCACCACGAGCTGACGATGCCCGCTATGTTGAACGTCTTCGACGGAGCACCGAACGTGATGCTACACTCGGCTGCTGCGTCAGATACCGATGCGAACGGCACGTGCTTGTTGCCGAAGATAGCCATGTCGGAGTGGATCTCGTCGCTGATGACGATGATGTTGCGCTCGGAACAGAAGTCAGCCAGTCGGCGCAGCGTCTCCGTATCCCACGTGATGCCTGCCGGGTTATGCGGATTGGAGAGGATTAGCACGCGGCACTTCTCGTCCGCCACCTCTGCTAAGTTGTCGAAGTCCATCGAGTAAGAGCCGTCGGCGTTCTCGCGTAGCGGATTGTACACCACCTGACGGCGATTGCCCTCCGGTGTCAGTCGGAACGGGTGGTAAACTGGCGGTTGTATGATTACCTTCTCGTCCTCCTTCACGAACACGTTGATGACGAAGCCGATGCCCTTCACGATGCCCGGTATGAAGCGCATCCACTGCTCCTCGACGCGCCACTGGTGGTGGTCTTCAATCCACTTCGCAATCGTCTGCCAGTAGTTGCGTGGCACTATCGTGTAGCCGTAGAGCGAGTGCTCGAGTCGTTTGCGCAGCGCGTCGGTTATAAACTGTGGCGTCTCGAAGTCCATGTCAGCCACCCATAGTGGCAGCAGGTCGCCCCTGCCATATCGCTCGGCGAGCACCTCGTGCTTGAGGTCGCCCGAGCCGGAGCGGTCAATGATTTTGTCAAAATCGTATTTCATGCATTTTCCTCCCAATCCATCGTTCCTGTCAATGAACGGTTTTCACTCTGGCATCCTGTCATCCATGCCCATATCCCACTGCCCATGCAAAACCGATACCAGACATATCTATCCTCTTTTGTAACTGTTCAGTCCCTTCACAGTCACGCGCAAAAATCCATTAAAAATTGCCTACGGCAATGGGATTTTTGCCTGCTGGCCCATGTTTTCGTACGGTCAGCGCAGTAAATGCGCAGACCTACTGAACAGTTACCCTCTTTTTACGCTAACGCCTGCTCCAGATCCGCAATCAGATCATCCACATTTTCAATACCGACAGACAGACGTAAAAATGTCTCCGTAATTCCAAGGCGCTCCCGGATCTCAACCGGCACATCACCGTGTGTCTGCAGCATCGGATAGGTAATCAGAGACTCCACGCCGCCCAGACTCTCCGCATAAGAGATGAGCTTCACACGCTCCAGCACCTTTCTCGCCGTCTCCTCCGTATCTGTACGGAACGAAATCA
>OGNP01000948.1_pt1 | contig 15396 bp, 12 predicted proteins | sample 1573531 | NCBI WGS metagenome assembly OGNP01 (sample SAMEA2581984, study PRJEB24529) | metagenome | biome: Human gut stool | place: China | collected 2011 | reverse complement strand
GAGTTGGTGGCGGAGATTCATTCGCTTCAGGTCTTGTATATGGTCTTATGACATTCGAGGATGCTGAAAAGGCTGTTAACTATGGTGCTGCTCATGGTGCATTAGCTATGACAACTCCTGGTGATACAACTATGGCTTCTCTTAAGGAAGTTGAAGGTATCGTTGGCGGTGCTGGTGCCAGAGTTCAGAGATAATAATAATATTTATTAGTAAATCATTATTAACTATTATTTATTATCATTGATTTAATTCAGTATTTGGGTTCAACCAAATTAACAACAAAAAGAGTTGTCCGGTGGTTATCCGGGCAACTCTTATATTTTATGCTTTTTTTATTCAGCTGTTTTATTATCTGTTTTTTCACATACAAATTATGCTTCAACTTGCTTTATAGATTTACTTATAAGATATTGTAAACACTATTGTATCAGAATATGAACCTGCATATGCATTATCCCACTCAGACTTGTTAATAGATACTGTCAATGGCGTGCTGTTACCACTTGCAAGATAACTTGCTGATGTGAATTCATTGTTACCATTCATAAGCTTATATGAAATAGTTTTAGACGAATCCTTGCTGTTCTTTAACTCTCCACTTGCATCTGCTGATACCCATATGCTCTTATCAGGTTCAAGCCTTGCATTGTCAAGTGTAACATTTCCTATACTGCTTTCAGCTGTACCACTTGCTATTGTTGTACTTGCAGGTATGGTAACTGTATATGTCGGATCAATCGACACATTTATTGTTGTCTGTCTTTTTTCCTGCGCACATACTGGAATAACACTTCCTATTATAAGCATGGCCCCGAGTGCAACTGCGCTAAATTTTCTCATAATATCCTCGTTTCTGCACACTTTACGTAAAGAACTGATCTCCGTGTGCCATAATACCAGTTCAATATGCAAAAGCTGATATTTTTCGCATATATTTTCTTTATATAAATTTCTTTATAAACTATAGTCCTGTAATCTGTTAATAATTCTTTAAATCAATCACTAAATCGTGTTACTTAGCTACTATCGTTGTTTCTACATTCGCTCCATTCATGGCAGTTCCATCTGTAAATGATGATGTGCTAATCTTTATAACAGCTTTGTACTCACCTGCTGATAAGCTATGATTGAGCTTTACGTTAGATATAGCTTTACCTGGTTCAACCATATCTGACTTATATATCGATTCACCAGTATCACTTAACACTATCTCGAATGTGAAGTAGCATGGATTGCCTTCAGGATTCATAAGATTCATAGTTACATCTTCTTTTCCAGCTGCTATTGTTATTGATGGATATCCTGGAATCCTTATGCTCTGCTGGCTTCCTGTCGTAGCCTTATCCGAATTACTATCACCTGCATTTGCATCTAGTGAAGGTGTAAATGCATTATCATTATTGTTATTTTTATTATTTTTTCCAACTACCATGTATATAACAAGTCCTGCAACAACTGCACATAATGCTATAATCACCGCTATCATTATCTTATTTTTAGATATTTTCATTAAAATTCCTCCTTTTTAGCTGGCTTTTGTATTTAGTTTGTAATGATATTATTCCCCGTATCAATGCTGCTTCACAATTCAGTTATAACCCCACGGCAATATGCTTCGAATACTGATTATTGCATGCAGCACTACATGTTGTATGTATAATATACGATAAATCTCTATTTGTGGGACAATTTGCATGAATTACAGCTTTTTCGACATGAACGACAAAAAATTTTATAGAATTTTAATCTGATTCAATATATAATAATAATAAGTAGCAAAGGGCTTATCGTGAATGCTGTGAAAATACCGATCATATCTGCCCTTGTCTTCAACAACTAATTATCATCTATTAAATTTATATAAACAGCAACGGAGATAAAAACACCATGAAAATAGCAGTATGTGACGACAGTCTTAACGAATTAGAGTTAATAAGAAATTTTCTTGATATATACAGGTCTGATAGCATACAGACATTTACAGTAAAATACTTTGAAAGCAGCGTAGAGCTTGCTTCTACCCTTAGATTCGAAAAATTCGATATATATATTCTTGATATAATCATGCCTGTAATGGATGGTCTTGCACTTGCAAAGGAAATCAGGACATTTGACAAAGCTGCTCCTATAATCTTTCTTACAACTTCTCCCGAGTTCGCTGTGGACAGCTATACTGTGAAAGCCTTCAACTATCTTTTAAAACCGGTAGTTAAAGAACGCCTGTATTCTACACTTGATGATATTATCGAAACCTTTCACTAGGAAAGTACTGATTACATAATCATAAAGAATAGTACCGGAATTCACAAGATACATACATGCGACATAATCTATGCCGAAGCTCTTAACAGAAAAGTAATTATATACCTAAAGAACGGCGAGCAGATAACATCCACAGATGTATTCTCTTCTATATGTGATACATTGACTGCCCATAATGAATTTCTTCTTCCGCATCGTTCTTTCATAGTTAACATGAACTACATAAAAACCATAAACACAACCGAAATATGCCTGATTAACAACAAATCAATTCCACTTGCACAACGACGTGTAAGTGAAATCAAAAAACAGTATCTGACTTTTCAGATGGAAGGTTAATAACTAAGAAAGAGGGAATATCTATGGACGAACTATCTGCAATGCTAAATCTTATCAATTATGTTTTTGTACTTATATTTGGAATAGTTGTATCTTTTTACTTCGCTGATATCACATGGGAAGATAACAAAAAAACAATCATATTTACACTTGTAGCTTTTGCACTTCTCCAGGCAATCTGCTATGTTCTTCTTGGCGAACGCATACTTTACAAAAGCTATCCATTTATTATACATATTCCTCTGATTCTTGTTATAAGATATGTATGTCATAAAAACATATATATATCAACTATTGCTGTCTTATCAGCATATCTTATGTGTACACCACGCAAATGGTTTGGTACGGTTGCTGCTTATATTTTCAAGGATATTCCTATGATATCAGATATTGTAACCATTATTATTACAATACCTCTTTTATTCATAGTAATCAAATACATTTCACCTTATATAATAAGACTTGAGAATGAGTCAAAGACTATTATATCTATATTCTTTTTCCTGCCTCTTACCTATTATATATCAGAATACGCCTTTACTGTATACACAGACCTTTTATACCGTGGAGAAGCAATTGTTATAGAATTTATGGACAGCTTTATCGTTATACTGTACTTTTTATTATCTATCGTTACACTTACTATTTTGAACAGGAAAAATGCAGCTGAACGGGAAAATATTATCCTGCTGGCTTCTGCTGCACAGGCAGAAAAAGAGATTTCCCAGCTGTATGAATATCAAAGGCAGGCTGCCATATATCGTCATGATCTTAGGCATCATATGAACTTTTTACAGAACTGCCTGAATGAAAACAAATATGCACAAGCACAGGATTATATAAAAGAAATCTGTACCAATCTTGATAACAGCCGTATAACAAGATACTGCGATAACGAAGCTGTCAATCTCATATTATCTTCATATATTGGCAGTGCTAACGAATATAATATAACTACACACGTATCTGTTACTGCCGCCAACCTTTCAGACTACAAACCTACAGACCTTTGCAGCCTATTAGCAAATGCACTTGAAAATGCCATAAACGCATGTAAGCTTGTACAGACTGCTCCAGCTGCTATTAATTCAAATCGTATTATCACAGTAAAGGTGTTTGATAAGAATAACAAATTATGTATTAATATCACTAATACTTATGCTGTTGAACCCGTATTTGTTAATAATGCTCCTGTATCGGATAAAGCCGGCCATGGTATTGGTATCAGAAGCATAATATCTGTGATTGAAAAATATAACGGGGTATATGATTTCTTTACTGAGGATGGAGTGTTTTATTTTCAGGCGTGCATATAAATATAAACCAACATAAAAAGGACTATCACACTGAGGAGACCCCTCAAAGTTATTTAAATGAATACAAGGATGAAAAGGGTTATTTACTAGAAACCTGCCGTGCCTCGCAGGATGAATATAGGAAATTGTTAGAATATTTTGAATATATTTAAAACGCACAATTTCAAAAACAGTATATAAATATCCCCCTGGATTTTGAAACACTTTAAAATCCAGGGGGATATATGTTATATATACTTATATCGTTAATGTATTTTTATTTATACATATTAATCATTCCACAAAGGCATTTTACAATAATTATAACTATCAAATAAAAAATGATATTCACTTCTAAATCCATTTATAGCCTGCTTAAACTCTGGCGTGCTTGTAATACTTTTATATAATGAGTCACCATCTTCATAATGCCAGTAGCTTTACTAAAGATTTAATGTTCCGTCCGGTTTATATACAATATTAATTACTCAAAGCATATTATATTTTTGTATTTTTCTATTTATATAATTTATACTCTGCCATATCGTTCTATATCTTATTCCACGCCCTTAAATATCACATTTCTTACCGGATTAAGCGCAAATAAAAGTATCATTCCAATAACACCGCACACTACGAATTCACTTGCACCTATTGTCACAAAGAACATAGCAAATACGCCTTCTGAACCATAAGCATATTTTAATACAAATGGAACTATGAGTGTATTGGCAATAATTGGTGGTAATGGTGCAAGCCACTTATTCTTTCTTAACGCATAAGTTCCTATTGCACCAATAAGTGTAGCAATACTTCCAAATATTATATCCCATATAGCTGCACCACCTAAGATGTTAGATAACAGACAGCCTACGAACAGTCCCGGTATCGCTGCTGGTGTAAAATATGGCAGAATTGTAAGTGCCTCTGCTATTCTGAACTGTATAGGTCCGAAGCTGCAATAGTTAAATATAATAACGAGCACAGTATAAAGTGCTGCAATGACAGCCGCCTGCGTAATAAAGACAGCTTTTTTACCCTGATTTAATTTATCCATTTTATTCTCCTTTAGTTTTGTTTTATGTGTGGAAGGTTTCGAACACACATTATAAGACGGACAGAAATGCAAATATCTGCCCGCCTTAATCTTATATGTCACTATATTTATATATTAACCTTGTATACAAAGTATTTCAATAGTCTGCCGTCAATGCGATTCCATGCCTTGACGAATTCCTAAGCTTTGCTGATTATAAGGTTACACCCTGCTTAAAGATAGCTAAATCGTGGAAGCCAGCGATTTCAGCCTTTACCTTCTTACCAGAAGCAACATCTAATACAAGCTGGAAGAGCTCCTTAGCTGCATCTTCAAGTGGAAGGTCATCAGTTACAATTCTTCCTGCGTTGAAGTCTATCCAGTTACTCTTGTTGCCAGCGAGTCTTGAGTTAGTGGCAATCTTTACTGTAGGTACTGGTGATGCAAATGGTGTTCCACGTCCTGTTGTGAAAAGAACCATCTGTGCTCCTGCTGCTGCGCAGGCTGTTGAAGCAACAAGGTCATTACCAGGTGCACTAAGAAGGTTAAGTCCCTTATCAGATACTCTTTCACCATAAGCTAATACACCCTTAACAAGTGATGAACCAGACTTCTGTGTACATCCAAGTGACTTATCTTCAAGTGTTGTAATACCACCATCCTTGTTTCCTGGTGATGGATTCTCATAGATTTCCTGACCATTCTTGATGAAGTATTCCTTAAAGTCATTGATAAGGTGAACTGTCTTCTCGAAAAGCTCCTTGTTAGCACATCTGTTCATAAGGATAGTCTCTGCACCGAACATCTCTGGAACTTCTGTAAGGATAGTTGTACCACCCTTAGATACGAGCATATCTGAGAAAAGTCCTACTGTTGGGTTAGCTGTGATACCTGATAAACCATCAGAACCACCACACTTCATACCAACGATAAGGTGCTTAGCACTAACCTTTTCTCTCTTAAATGTAGCAGCGTAAGACATAAGTTCCTTCATAATACCTTCAGCAGCTTCCTGCTCATTTTCTACATCCTGAACCTGTAAGAACTTAACTCTGTCTGGGTTAACTTCACCGATATAATCCTTAAGAACTTCAATACGGCTGTTCTCGCAGCCAAGACCAAGTACAAGTACTGCACCAGCATTAGGATGGTTGATAAGGTCAGCAAGTACGTGTCTTGTATTCTCCTGATCCTCTGTTACCTGTGAACATCCATATGGATGTGGGAAAGCAACAACTTCATCAACACCTTCTGGCTTGTTAGCTCTTGCTGTAGCTTCAATTGCTCTTGCTATTGAATTAACACAGCCAACTGTTGGGATAATCCATACTTCATTTCTTACACCAACTGTACCATTTTCACGCATATATCCTTCAAAGAACGCTTCCTCTGTTGGCTCAACATCCTTGTGTCCTTCTGGATTGTATGTATATTCAAGAAGATCACCAAGTGCAGTCTTTAAGTTGTGTGTATGAACCCATCCACCAACTTCTATATCAGCCTGTGCATAACCGATTCTGAAACCATACTTTATAACTGCATCGCCCTTCTTAATAGGCTTGATAACAAACTTATGTCCCTGAGGGATATCTTCTGTTGTAGTAACTTCTGTACCAGCAACATTAAGTGTTGTACCCTTAGCGATTGGCTTAAGAGCTACTGCAACATTATCATCTTTATTAATCTTAATAAAATCCTGCATAACTACCTCCTGTAATTAATATAATCTCTATATATCATTAACTGTATACATCATAGAATTATGAAATTCAATGATTACATTCATATCATATCATTTTTATTATAACAATAAAAGGGTATAAATACACAATACATCTTACATAACTTAAGGGCGGATGAAAAAGAACACCCGCCCTTATTAATGCTTTAAAATACGATATAAATCAATGCCGAAACTTATATTCAGCTAAGGCTTATAAATACTCTGCTGCAAACTGCCAACGCAATTATGCTAACTTTTCATCATCAAGAGCTAAATCGTTAACTACAGCTCTCATACCTCTTTCTCTGATATCTGCAATATATCCTGTGATAACTTCTTCAAGGTCAAGAACCTTAGTAAGGTCTTCGCCACCGAAGAACTTAGTATTGCTTAAGTAAGCATGTGTGAATTCTGCAGGTGTCTTACCAGAGTTATCTCTGAAGAAATCAAGTACAGCCTTATCATCTGTTATGTTGTACTCTTCACCGTTTCTGTCACCCTTTAATACAATACCACCGTTGAACTCAGCTTCTGTCTGTGATGTGTAGAAGCTCATAAGTGCTGCGATAGAGAATGTAAGGTACTTAGGAAGCTTATTAAACTTCTTAACATATCCTAAGAATGAAGGAAGACATCTAGCTTCCCACTTAGATACAGAGTTAAGTGAAATGCTTAATAATCTGTGATCTACGAATGGGTTAAGGAATCTGTCGATAACAGCCTTAGCGAATTCTTCACAATCTTCCTTAGAAAGTGAAAGTGTAGGAATAACTTCATTGTAAAGTGTTTCTTCCATATACTTTCTGATAACTGGATCCTTCATAGAGTTCTCTACGTTATCGTTACCAGCAAGGAATGATGCTAATACGAATGATGTATGTGAACCATTAAGGATTCTTACCTTTCTTTCCTTATATGGATGATGATCCTTTGTAAATACCACATTAAGTCCAGCTTCCTTGAATGGAAGTTCTTTCTCAAGCTGTTCAAGTGGAAGGTTAGAATCACTTTCTACAACCCAGAGACCAAACACTTCTGCTCTGTCGATAAGCTGATCTTCATAGCCCCACTCTTCGCAAAGCTTAGCAGCATCTTCCCTTGGATAACCTGGAACAATTCTATCAACAAGTGTTGGGCAGAATGAGCAGTAATTATTAACCCAATCCTTGAATCCATCTTCAAGACCCCAGAGTTCTATAAACTTCATAATGCACTTCTTTAATTCGATACCATTATCAGCGATAAGTTCGCAAGGAAGTAAGATAAGTCCCTTATCTGCTGCTCCGTTGAACTTCTGGTATCTCTTGTAGAGAAGCTGTGTAAGCTTACCAGGATATGTCTTAGGAGGACGAGCATTAGGATCGTTATCTGTCTCGTCAAATACGATACCTGCTTCTGTTGTATTAGAAACGATAAATCTAAGTGTTTCACTTGTACCATATTCAATGTACTTGTCATAATCTTCGATAGCTGCTACAGCATCAACAACAGATGTAATCTGACGTGTGATTTCCTTAGGCTGTCCATCTACGAAACCTCTTAACTGAAGTGTGTACTGGCATTCCTGATCGTGGAATCTTTCAAGTGTACCAAACTCGATTGGCTTAACGATAACAACACCACCATTAAAATCTGTCTTTTCGTTAGTAACATCGAAGATATAATCTACGAATGCTCTAAGGAAGTTACCTTCACCAAACTGCATAACCTTTACAGGTCTGTCAACTGCATGTGTAATACTCTTGTTTAATCTCTGCATATTAAATCTCCTTTTTCTACAGGGTATCTTTTCCCTGATTATTAACCAGTAAATGGTATCTTGAAGTGCATGTAAGCGCTTTCATAATCTTTCAATAACTATGATATACTTAAATATGACTTTCGTCAATAATTATTTTTGTATACATGATTAGCGTATACATGATTAACGACATAAATGGTCATATGGCTAAAGTACAATAAAAATACACTTACACACTTGCTTTTATAATAATACCATTGTATAATCAGATTATCAATATGTAAGTGCTTACATTTAACATTTATGCACCCACAGGAGTCGGATATGAATATATATGATGTTTCCAAGAAAGCTGGTGTTTCCATTGCCACTGTTTCAAGAGTTCTTAACGGCAACGCCAATGTATCTTCAAAAACCAAAGATAAGGTTCTTGCCGCTATTAAAGAGCTTGATTACACACCTAACGTATTTGCAAGAGGCTTAGGTCTTAATACAATGAAAACCATCGGTATCATGTGTATTGATTCATCAGATATTTATCTTGCCAATGCAGTATATTATCTTGAACAGGAATTAAGAAAATATGGATATGATTCCATACTCTGCTGCACGGGTAAAGATTATAGCAATAAGAAGAAATATCTTGAGCTTCTCTTAAGCAAACGTGTTGATGGTGTTATCCTTACTGGTTCACAATTTGTTGAAAACACTGGTTCACACACCAATGATTATATTATTGATGCTGCTAAAGATATCCCGATAGTTCTTGCCAACGGATACCTTGATGCCCCTAATATATATTCTGTTATGTGCAATGATGAAATTGCGATTTATAACGCAACAAAACTCTTGATTAATAACGGACATCGTAATATAGTCTACTTATATACAAGCAGGTCATATAGTGGAATGAACAAGTATTCCGGTTATATGAAAGCTTTAAAAGAAGCTGCTATCAGTCTCCCACACCAATACAGCCATCTATGTGGAAAAAACATTTCACATGCGAAAGAATATCTTAATGAGCTTTATGATAACAATATTCCTTTTGATGCTGTAGTAACCTCTGATGACTCACTTGCAGCTGGCGCAGTTAAATATGCACACGCCCACTCTATCAGTGTTCCTGATGAGCTTGAGATTATTGGTTATAACAACTCGGTTCTTTCCATATGCACTGAACCAGAGCTTACATCTATTGACAGCCACGTTGAACAGCTTTCAACTAAAGCAGTAGATGTTCTTATGAAGGTATTGTGCGGTGAATCTGCTGATAAACACAGCATTATCACTGCTGATATTATAAAACGCAATACAACACATTTTTAATTCACAGGAGGATTAAGAACTATGAAACAATTCATGGACAAAGACTTTTTACTTTCAACACCTACAGCACAGCATCTCTTCCACGACTATGCTGACAAGATGCCTATCGTTGATTATCACTGTCATATCAACCCTAAGGAAATCGCAGAAGACAGAAAGTTCGAGAATATTACACAGGTATGGCTCGGCGGTGACCACTATAAGTGGCGTCAGATGAGAACTAATGGTGTTGATGAGAAGTATATCACAGGTGATGCTTCTGATCGTGAAAAGTTCCAGAAATGGGCTGAAACACTTGAAATGGCTATCGGTAACCCTCTTTACCACTGGAGCCACCTCGAACTTCAGAGATACTTCGGTTACAACGGTATCTTAAATGGTGATACAGCTGAAGAAGTATGGAATCTTTGCAACGTTAAGTTACAGGAAGATTCTATGTCAGTAAGAAACCTTATCAAGAAGTCTAACGTTAAGTTAATCTGTACAACTGATGATCCTGTTGATTCACTCGAATGGCATAAGGTATTAGCTGCTGATGATACATTTGATGTAAAGGTTCTTCCAGCATGGAGACCTGACAAGGCTATGAACATTGAAAAGCCAGATTATCTTGACTATCTTAACACATTATCAGATGTAAGCGGAATCAAGGTTAACTCTTTCGCTTCTCTTATTGATGCTTTAAAAAACAGAATGCAGTTCTTTGATTCAATGGGCTGCTCAGTATCTGACCACGCTCTTGAATATGTTATGTATAAACCTTACACAGATGCTGAAATCGAGGCTATATTTGCTAAGAGATTCTCAGGTGAAGCTATCACAACAGAAGAAATGAACAAGTTCAAGACTGCATTCATGGTATCTGTTGGTAAGGAATACAACAAGCTTAACTGGGTAATGCAGTTACACTATGGTACAATCCGTGATAACAACGTATTCAGATACAATCAGTTAGGTCCTGATACAGGTTTTGACTGCATCAACACTTATGACTGTTCAGCAGAGATGGCTCAGTTCCTTAACGCTCTTAACAGCACAGATGAACTTCCTAAGACTATCATCTACTCACTTAATCCATCAGTTAATGCTGCTATCGGTACTGTTATTGGATGTTTCCAGGATTCTAAGGCTGTTGGTAAGATTCAGCAGGGTTCAGCATGGTGGTTCAATGATCATAAGGTTGGTATGACTAACCAGATGACAAGCCTTGCTAACTTAAGCTTACTTGGCAACTTCATCGGTATGCTTACAGATTCAAGAAGCTTCTTATCTTACACAAGACATGAATACTTCAGAAGAATCATGTGCGAACTTATCGGTGGATGGGTTGAAAATGGTGAATACCCTAACGATGAAAAGACTCTTAAGAAGATTGTTGAAGGCATCTCTTACAACAATGCAGTTCGTTACTTTGGTTTCGATTTATAATTAGCAGTCTGACCGACTAATAAGAAATAATAACAATAATAAAAGGATAAATGATAATGCTGCTATTCAGCTTATCACTTATCCTTTTTTAGCATTTTCTTACTTTCATACATTTTCTTATCAGCCCTGCTTCTGGTTGATTCGAAATCTTCATCCTTCTCGTTGTCATATTCTGCATATCCACAGGCTATATGTACATTAAGACCAACTATTCCAAGCTTCTCAGTTATCTGCTTTTCACGCCATCTAAGACGTTTTTTATATTTTTCTATATTAAACCGCTTATTTTTCCTGATTATCGCACAGAATTCATCTCCTCCTATACGGTAACATTTTCCGTACTTTCCAAATATCTCCCTGATAAGCTTTGCAGATGCTTCAATATAAGCATCACCTGCTGCATGTCCAATATTATCATTACAGTATTTTAGATTATTAAGATCAAACGTAACAATAGCATATCCGTTATAATCTTTCGTATTCTGCTCCCATTGTTCAAACGCTGACCTGTTATAAAGGTCTGTCATGGCATCTTTTTCAGCCATTTCTTTATAAAACGCTGCTTTCTGTCCATCCCTTATCATTTCAAGTACCTCAGATACAATTTCATATCCAAGAAGAACTATAAATATAAGTATACCAAACTTACCTATCACATCTATTTCCTGCACATGCCTATAGTACGCATATAAATCCACAAGCATAGAACTACTCAATGCAACTACAGCTATAATATTCGACTTTACTTTTCTGTCAAAGCCATTTTTTATAATCCTGTCAACAACAACCCCACAAAAATATAACAAAGCGATAATAAGCATTATATGTATAAACAAAACTGTTCTTTTAAGCTCTGCTATTCCTGTAATATGTAGTATAATGAGCACTATATCCATTAATGAAAATATAGTACATAATGCATTGCTCACTGTTGTTGTATGTATATGAAAGAAATTCTTTTCAGCCTGCACAAAAGGTATTGGAAGCATCATAAGCAGCACATAACCCATAAGTGAAGCCAGCTTTCTGTCTGCTATAAAAAGCATGGCAATACTTGTTTCATTGAGAGACCATGCACCTATCAGCATCGCAAATATACCAAAATAAAGCAGCGCCTGTGTCTGTGAAATCCTCTTATTACATATAATCCACAACATAATCATAGCTATACCAACAAGTATAATTAGTGCACTTAACACCGCTGGTAAAAAAGCCTCAGAAATTAATTCTTTTAATATACGTGCTTCATCACCATATTCAAATGTTGTTTCTTTTTGTTTAACACCTTCATACACATTAGTAAGTTTTACTTTCACATCCGTTGTATATGATGGTATGTTAACAATCGAATAATTAGTTCCTGTTGTTGTACCATATACCGACTTATGTGCTTTTACATAATATATAAGATTATCGTTAGCATATACTTCTATCTCCTGGTGCCTGCTGATAAAATATATAGCCATGTTATCACTTGATGCAGTACTTAACTTCAGACTATATTCGACTGTTCCGTCTCCTATGTATTCTTTTTTATCTGGTTCTATCACCATCTTTATCTTGTCATCCGCTGGTGTCTTAATATCTACTTTGCTAAATATAAAACCCGAAAAAAGATAAAACAAAAAGCCAAATAGAAAAAAGAAATACATAATTCTGTTAACCATTTCAACATTCTTCATATATAATCCTCTCTGAAGGCATTATTCTATTATCCTTAAAATCTATATTCTATGATACTTTAAATCGGCTTTATTTTTAATTTTTTCTTTAATTTTCTTTAATTTCATTCAACATTATGCATGTTTAATAAGACTGTCAACATTAAATAAACTAGACTTCAAAGTTAGCTGATGTATTGATAAAATCGAAATCAACAATCAATACGTAGAATACCAAACCATAATTCTCGCTATGTACTAATCTGCCATAATCAAGGACATTCTTATATTCACCACTTTTAGTAGCCATCCTGTATCTGACATAATCATTTACTTTATTGTCATTAATCGATATCTGTTCCCATATACGCTTTTCAACACCCTTAAAATCATCAGGATGAACAAGACCATTAAAATGCTTTCCTGAAAAATCAAAGAAATCATCTAAATCATCACATCCTACAAGTCTTAGCATTTCATTGTTAGCATATAAAATCTGTTCATCACTTTTATCAGCCTTATATATGAAAAATGCCCCTGGAAGATTGTTTGAAATATCATTAAGCTTAAAACCAAGCTGTGAACGCTTAGAATCTGATACACGATAACTTGCCCTATATGGAAGGCATCCATGCTTTCCACGCAGCTTAACTTCATATAATGCTATATCTGCATACCTTAACAATTCAGAATCCTTGTGTGCATATGTAGGATACTCCACATAACCTAACGAGATGCTATACTTATATTCTTTCCCTTTATGCAGGAATGTACGCTTTTTCATTGTAAAGCTTTCTATCAGATTCTTTGCCTCATCCTCATTACAATCCTTTATAAGCACACAGAACTCATCGCCACCATTTCTTCCAATGACAGCATTTTCTGAAAACTCTTTTTTCATGGAGGTTGCCAGTTGAATAAGCACCTGATCTCCTACCTCATGACCATGTACATCATTAATAAACTTAAAATTATCCACATCAAGTAACATTGCGATGCACTTCTTTGATTCATTATTATTTAAATACTTCTCAACCTGCTCATTAAATCCGATTCTGTTAAATAGTCCCGTAAGTCCGTCTGTCAAAGACATCTGCCTGAACTTTTTTCTTTGTTTTTCCATATTCATGAATGCAAATACCAGAACCTCCAGCAATACTATTATGATAACACTTACAATTATAACAGGACTGCTATTGTTATCGTTTTTCCATCCATTCACTGGTGAAACATCAAGCTGCCACTTGCAGCCACCAAGCCCAAATTTGTATGAAACCGGATTATCTAATTCCTGTTTTGAACCAGCTATCACTTTATAATCTGACGATAAAGGCGACTCGGTTTTAGATAGAATATAATCATATCCAAAACTCTCCAGTGCATTCACCGAATCATTAAAAATCTCCGGAGCCTTGATTATAACTATCGCCAACCCCCAGAAATAACGTTCTCCATATTCATTATAAAGATAAACCGGTTTACGTATAGCAATCCCATCGCCTCCCTGATTAAGCGTAAAAGGACCCTGCATAACAACAATATCGTTTTCTATTCCATACCTGACAATCGCTCCTCTTTTTTCATCATTAACAAGGTTTATCTTACCCGCTTCGTTTCCCTCTTCTGGATATATTTCATTAACAACACCATCTGGTGCTAACTGAATACTTTGTACATAATCTGCCATCATACTACTAGCGATTGTACTGAACTTATTGACCACACCATTCTCACTTATAAGGAGCTGTTCAATAGAATATGTTATTCCAGCTCCTAAATTAAGATTGTTTATCATACGGTCAGCATATGTAACAGCATTCAGACTTGCTTTAGTTCTTGTCTTCTCATATTCCATTCTGTTAATTTCCGCAACTATAGCATGTAATATTATTATACCACATATTAACACTACTAATGGTAATATACGCCACCTGTTACCAGGATGTTTTTTTGTTCCATTCTCCATAATCATACATTCCCAAATCAATCTATATTCTAATACAATTCCCACTATGTATTCCCTTATATATTGATATCATGATTAACAAAATACGCTTAACTTTGTTTTTTATTCTTTCTATAACATATAAAAAAGAAAATTTATTATTTACCAATCACTAAGTATGTATTATAGTACACGATAATAATCATATCAACTAAAATTTTTATTTTTGTTTTTTGTTTTTGCGTTGTTTGCGTGTTAAAATAACACCCCTTTTGCAGTTTCTTTTTAAGTCTACAACAATCTGAGGTCTGCAAAAAAAATTTTGTAGACGTGACGTGGACTTGATGGTGGTATTATAAGTCCACATTGATTTTTCAAACTAAAAAGAGGACTCTTAGAAAATATCTAAAAGTCCTCAAAACCGCTTATTTACTATCTTTTAATTAAAACTTGCCTTCATCAGCAGCCTGCTGTACAGAAACAGCAACAGCAACTGTAGCACCAACCATAGGGTTGTTACCCATACCGATAAGACCCATCATTTCTACGTGGGCAGGAACTGAAGATGAACCAGCAAACTGGGCATCTGAGTGCATACGTCCCATAGTATCTGTCATACCATAAGAAGCAGGACCTG